>Ga0209341_10000302_pt1 | contig 50351 bp, 74 predicted proteins | sample RifCSP13_2_FD_184020 | JGI IMG/M metagenome (GOLD analysis project Ga0209341, IMG submission 184020) | Soil microbial communities from Rifle, Colorado - Rifle CSP2_sed 13_2 (SPAdes) (version 2) | ecosystem: Environmental > Terrestrial > Deep subsurface > Rock core/Sediment | place: Rifle...
GCCGCGCTGGAGGCGCGGCGAAAGCGAGACGAGGAGTACGCCCGGGCGCAAGCCGCGGTGCGGCGCCGCCGCGAGGCCGAGGCGCGAGCGCGCTACGCTGCCCGACAGGAGGAACGACGAGTGAGGAGGCAAGCATGAGCGCCGCATATCTACCCGCCCAGGATGCTCGGCGGATCGCCGCCGACCTGATCCCGGCCCACCATCCCCACCTGGAGGACGCGCCGCTGCGGTACGTGCTGCGGGAGCCGCCGGCCAAGAAGAACAACCGGGCTCGCCTGGGCGTGGCCCGCGTGGTGTCCGGGCTGGGCGCCTACTTCGCAGGCATCACCACCGCCCTGTCCGGCCGCCCCTCGGTGGGGCCCTTCGGCGTGGTGGAGCTGGCGGCGACGCACTGGAATGAACTGCTGAACGATTCGCAGAGGCGGGCGCTGGTGGACCACGAGCTGTGCCACTTCGCCTACGACGGCGAGCGATTGACGATCATGGGGCACGACGTCGAGGAGTTCGAGGCGGTGATCCGGCGTCACGGGCTGTGGTCCACCGACCTGTTCGACCTGGTATCGGCGGGGGCCGACCAGCTGCGCCTCGAGGAGCCGCTGACGTGATCCGGCTGCTGGACCGCCTGGCCGTGTGGTGGCTGTGGCACCGCCGGGGCCACTCGGGTTCGTGGGTCGGCCGGTCGATCAGCCGGCCGATGGTGGTGGACGACCTGGCCGAATGACGCCCGACCCTCTAGCCCTGCTGGTGGCGCTGTTCGCCGCCTACCGCCTGACCCGGTTGATCGTTCGAGACGCCTTCCCCCCGGTAAAGGCCGCTCGGGACTGGGTGCTGCACCGCTGGCCGTCGGCCGACGCCGAGTTCTTCGAGGACGACGTGGTGGTGGACGATCCCGACGCTCCCGAGGATGGCCGGCTGGCGGGGACCGGGGTGGCGCTGTTCCTGGCCGACGAGGGGCGCTGGCTGGCGCGCCGTCCGCACTGGCTGGGCGAGCTGGTCAGCTGCGCCTGGTGCGCCGGCGCCTACGTGTCGGCGGGGGTGGCGGCCCTGGTGCCCGGGGTGACCTGGCCCTGGGGCTGGCTGTTGGTCAGCCTGGCCCTGTCGGCCGGCGTCGGCCTCATCTCCGCCCGGTGGGAGCGGTGACCACAAAGCAGCTGTACGAGCGGCTGGCGCAGCTGGGGGCACCGCAGGCGCTGCTACCGCTACGTCGAGCCGTGGAGGTTCTGGCGGCCTTTTACGACGTGGCAACGGGTCCGATAGTGAGGGCGGTGGCCGACGCTGTGGCGGGTGAGTGGAGGGCGCTGTCCATTTACGGGATCAAGCCACCGGACGAATCCGCCTTCTGGAGCTGGCCGCGGGGTCGAACGTTGTCCGACCTGGCGTCGTATCGAGCCAGGGCAATCTGTACCCAGGCGGCTCACCTGGTGGCCGAGTGAGCTGGTTCGAGAGCCAGCGGGACGCCTGGCGCCGGGTGCCGGTGGACGACCTGGGCTACCTGGACGCCGCAGACCTCGTGACGATGTCCGATGCCGAGCTTTGGGCCTTGGTCGACGAGGCCTGGTGCGCCCGCTACGGGGGCTGGCGCAACCAGGGCGACGCCTGGGTGCGGGGCCTGAACCTGGACGCCTCCGGCCGAACCGTGCTGGACTTCGGCTGCGGCCTGGGTTTGGACGCCGCCCGGCTGGGGCTGTCCGGCAACCGGGTGGTGCTGGCTGACCTCAATCCCGAGACGCTCAGGCTGGCCGACCGGGTGATGTCCCTCCTGGGCGTCGGCGCCACGGTGGCGGGCCTGGTTAAGGTGTCGGGCGACTGGCCTTACGTCACCCCTCCAGTCCCGGTCGACTCGGTGCTGTTCTCGGGGGTGCTGCACCACCTGCCCTACGCCCCCTCGGTAGTCCGCAGGGCGGCGCAGCTGGTGGGGTCGGGGGGCGAGCTGCGCGCCATGGTCTACGGCAGGACTGCCGCCGAGCGGCACGGGGCCGACTTCGTGCGGGCCATGGATGCGGTGGGGGAGTTCGCCGACTGGTACGACGCCGACCGGCTGCGCTCCTGGTTCGGGGCCTGGGTCGAGGTGGTGGAGGTGGTGTCCATCGGAGACGGCTCCTACCTGACCGTGCACATGGTCGCCCGCTGAGGTCGCGAAACATTCTGTCTAAGGTGAGTTGACGAGCGGCCCCGGGTGTGCTACTCTGTCTGTTATGGGGAACGACGGGACCAAACCCCCCGGAAAGGAAGCCGCCATGACCACCGACTGGAGGGCGGACGCTGAGAAGCGCCGCCGATTCGACGACTACTTCATCGACCTGACCCCTGACATCGACGATGCTCGGCTCAGCTGGGATGCTCGCCGGTTGCGGTTGGACGCAGCCCGATGCGAGGCCGCCCGGCGGAACGCGATTCAATTCGGGACCGACCCGAGCTGGTACGGGCGATGACCCGCCACCCGGAGATCGACGTGCAGATCATCGGCCAGGACGGCAACGCTTTCCACGTTCTCGGGAAGGTCAACCGGGCTCTCAAGCGGGCCGGTCTCTCCGACGAGGAACGGGCCGAGTTCATGGCCGAGGCGACCAGCGGGGACTACGACCACCTCCTCGCCACCGTCATGGCCTGGGTCGAGGTCTGGTAATGACGACGTGGGTCTACGACGACGGCGGCCGGGCGGCCGCCGGGTTCCGGGGTGTGACGGGCGACTGCGTGGTCCGAGCCGTCGCCATTGCCACCCAGCTGCCCTACCAGCGCGTGTATGACGACTTGAACGCCCTGGGGCTGGCGGCCTGGGAGGGCCGATCGGCACGCCAGCGGGGCCATGACGCGCGATCAAGCCGGCGGCGATCGCAGTCTCGAACCGGGGTCGAGCGGGCGGTGTACGAGCCCTATCTGGCCCACTTGGGGTTTCGCTGGACCCCGACCATGAGCATCGGAGCCGGCACCACCGTGCACCTGCGGGCCGACGAGCTACTCCCCGGTCGGCTGGTGGTGGCAGTCTCCGGGCACCTGGTGGCGGTGGTGGACGGCGTGGTGCACGACCTGGATGACCCGTCTCGAGGCGGTACCCGCTGCGTCTACGGCTACTACCGGAGGGAGCCATGAGACGGTCCGCCCCCCGGTCTGTGAACGGCGACGGAGACCGTTGTTGGTGGTGCCACTGTCGGATTGACGAGGATGACCCCTACCGCGGCGACGCCCCCGAGCTGGGGCTGCCAGCCGGCTGCGGCGTGGTGGTCTGCACCCCCGCCTGTCCTGCTCGGCCCCCCGGGGTCCGTGTCTGGCGCCGGGTGCGCGGCCTGGCCGTCGCCCCCTAGCGGTCCCCCCTACCATCCCGGTCGTGACCCTGGTCGGGGACCATCGCCGCCGCCGCCCTTCGGCCCTCACCGCCGCCTCCGCCCCGGCGGTGGTCGAGCGCGGGACCATACGGATGCCCACCCTCATGCTGGCGGACGACGAGAAGCTCTGGTCGTTCTACCGCACCCTGGCGGAGGTACACAACCCCATGCAGTTCAAGCGCGACGCCGCCATCCGCGCCCGCTTCCTGCCCGCCCAGCTGTCGGAGCCGGGGAACGACCCCGAGCCGACTGACGACCCCGGCGCCCTGGAGGCGTTCGAGGTGCTGGACGGGGGGCGGGGGCGCATAGCGGAAGCGGTGGGGGACTGCGTGGTGCACCTGGACGTCACCGGCATCGGCTGGCCGGTCTACCAGGTGCGCCAGAAGGCCGGTGGGCCCGACGAGGACCAGCTGGTGGTCTACGGCACCCAGGAGGTGAAGCGGGCGACCCAGGGCCGGCTGGAGCTGGTGACCGAGAACGGTACGCGCCGGGCCGACCTCTGGCAGGTGGACCAGGCCAAGGGCGACCTGGTCGCCACCATCTGGCGCCCCTCGCCCCACAACCGGCGCCAGCCCGACTCGCCCCTGCGGGCGGTGGCGAACGAGTGCGAGGAGTTGCTGGCCCTGTCTCGGCAGGTGCGGGCCGCCGCCTGGTCGCAGCTGCACGCCGGCATCCTGGTCGTTCCCGAGGAGACCCGGATGCCCCCGCCGCTGGCGCCCCCCCAGCCGGGTCAGCTGCCCAAGGACCCGTTCGTCGAGGACATGATGCGCGGCCTGACCGCTCCCATCTCCGACCATGCCTCCACGGCATCGGTCCAGCCCTACGTCATGTTCGTGCCGGGCGAGTTCTCCGACCGAGTTCGGTGGATCGACATCGGCCGACGGACCACGCCCGAGGACCTGGCGCTCCGGGAGGAGCTGCGCACCCGCATCGTCATCGGGGTCAACCTGCCCCCCGAGATGATCGAGGGCCTGGGGGGCAGCAAGTACTGGAACGCCCAGCTGATCGACGCCACCGCCTACCGCCAGCACTTCGACCCGGTGGTGCTGCTGGTGCTGGACGGCCTGACCCGACAGATATTCCAGCCGCTGCTCCGGCAGCGCCGGGTGGCCGACCCCGAGCGGTTCGTCCTGTGGCGGGACATCTCGGAGCTGACCACCTCGCCCAACCGGGTGGGCGACGCCGTGCTCCTGTTCGATCGGGGCATCATCGGCGCCCCGCCCGTGCGTCGGGTGGCCGGGTATGACGAGACCGACAAGCCCGGCGGGGATGAGAGCCCGGGGCCGGCGGGGCCGGTGGCCGAGCCCGAGGCGCCGCCGCGGGGGGGCCCGCCCGCAGCCCCGCCCAGCCCCGGGCCGGCGGTGGCGGCCGGCATGAAGTTCTCTGAATTCCAGCGGACTGATTCCCGCGCGTTAGCCCGCGCGGGAACTCGGCTGGCCGACATCGACTCCGGCCTGCTGCTGCGCCTGACCTCGGCCTCGCGAGACGCCAGTAACCGCGCGCTAGACCGCGCGGGAGCCCGGCTGCGCAACCGGGCCCGGTCCGACCGCAACCTGACCGCCGTGCTGGAAGGGGCGGAGAATCGGGAGGTGGGGCTGCGCCTGGGCAGGGGGGTGGTGGTCGACCGGCTGCAGGTGTCAGAGCAGGACCTGGTGACCGAGGCGGACTTCGCCGACTTGCGCGAGGACGCCACCCGCCGGTTGGACCGGGCGGTGGAGCAGGCGGCCGTCGAGGCGGCGGCGCTGGGCACCGAGCCGGTTCGCAACGCTGGCGAGGAAAGGTCGGCGGTGGATCGAGCGGCGGAGTTGCTGGTGGCGGCACTGCTGGCCGCCACCGTGGCGCGCCTGTTCACGGCCGGTCCCGAGGCCGATCCGGCGGAGACGGGGGAGGTGGGGGAGGCCGGCGCCCCGCCCGGCCGGGTGGTGTTGGACACCATGACGGTGGCCGGCGGTGGGGCCGTCGGGGCGGTGCCCAGCGGGCCCGGCTACGAGGCCGGGGTGGGGAACGGGCCCCGGTCCGTGGGCTGGCTGCGGGCGGGCGGGGTGGTGACCGCCGCCTATCGCTGGCGGTACGGCGACCGCAGCGCCCGGGCCACCAACTTCGAGCCGCACCTGGTGCTGGATGCGATCGAGTTCGACCGCTGGGACGACCCGACCCTGCGCGTGGTCGGCGCCTTCCCGCGCGGGCCCGGCTACCACCCCGGCGATCACAAGGGCTGTCTGTGCGGGTTCGAGCGGGTGCTGTGGCGAACCTGATGCCTAAACGCTCAAGCAAGGCGACATTTGGCGTAGAAGTTCTACAAGCAATGTTGCACTGCGTGAGCGGTCAAGTACAGTTGCGCGGCTAGCCTCCGGCCGACGCCGAACCTACCCCATCGGCCGCCCCTCAACCACAGGGGGCCCGGGCTAACCGGGCCCCCGTCCCCTGACCCACCCGTGCCGTGCCGCCGCGGTACCCTGTCGCCGATGCCGCCTACCACGGTCGCGGAAACGATCGTCAGCCTGATCGTCGGCCACCTGGCCGCCGAGGCCCCGCCCCCGCCCGGTGTCGAGCCCAGCGCCGCCCCGCCCTTCCGGGCCTGGCTGGCGCCGGAGGGGGTGCCCACCGACGACGGCCGCTTCATGCTCCCCGGTTCGCTCTCCTGGCGCGACCCCCCTCTGCCCCTCATGTTCTCCGACCGCACCCTGCCCGGCCACCTGCTGGCCCACTACGTGGGGTCGCTGGTGGACCTGGACCGCCGCGAGGTTGACGGTGTGTCGTGGGTGACCGCCGTGGCCGACTACGACACCGACCCCGAGGGCGTGGAGGCGGCCCGCAACGCCGCCGAGGGCCGGGTGACCGGGATCAGCATCGACCTCGCCATTGTGCGGGCCCGGGCGCGCGAGGGCGACGCGCACATCAAGGAGGAGGCCGTACGGCTGGGCATCGAGGCCGGCCGGATCACCCTGGGGGCGATCACCGCCGCCGAGGAGGAGGACTGGCCCGAGGGCGTGTGGCTGGTGGTGGAGGAGGGCATCATCGTGGGCGCCACGCAGCTGCCCATGCCGGCCTTCGGCGAGGCCCGGGTGGAGCCCGACGCCCTGACCGCCGCCGCCACCCCGTTCGTGGACCTGCCGCTGTCCGAGAGGGAGCGGGCCTGGGACGCCGACGCCGCCCTGGGCCGGGTGCGCACCTGGGCCAGCCGGGACGGGGGTGACGCCGAGGCCATGAACTGGTCCCGCTACCGCCGGGCCTTCTTCTGGTACGACGCCGACGACCCCGAGGCCTTCGGCGCCTACAAGCTGCCGTTCGCCGACGTCATCGACGGCACCCTGACCGCCGTGTTCCGCGGCGTCTCCGCCGCCGCCGGCGTGCTGCGGGGCGGACGGGGCGGAGTGGACATACCTGCGGGAGATCGCGTCGCCGTCAACGCCCACGTGTGCCGCTACTACGCCAAGGCTCGGCGGGTGTACGAGGATGACGGCATCGAGTGCCCGCTGGAGCAGGCAGCCCTGCTGGCGGCCGACAGCGGCTGGTTCGACGATCCCGGCCTCACCGTGCCCACCCGGGCCAAGCGAGGCGCCGGCGGGCGCCTGGCGGGCCACGGAGCGGCCTGGGGCGCCTGCCTGGTTGGCCGGCACCCCTGCGTGCCGCCCCCGCGCAGCCGCACCGGCTACGCCCTGGCCGCCCGCGAGGCCGGTCCGGGGGGCCCGGCCGTGCCCATCTACTGGCGGGACGCCCCCGACCGACAGCGCCACGCCCCCCCGGCCCTGCACTGGTGGGAGGCCATCGACTGGTACGAGCGCAATTGCGAGGTGGCGGGGCTGGCGGCGGTGGGCGAGGACGAGCACGGCATCTGGTGCTCGGGCGGCTGCGGACCCCAGCTCGAGGGTCGGCACCTGTCGGGGGACTGGCGCCCCCACCCGGTGGGCCAGCGGGCGGGCTACGAACTGGTGGGGTGGTCGATCGTGGATCGGGCCGGCTTCCCGATCGCCGAGGCCATAGCGGCGGCCGACGCCGGCCTGGCGATCCTGGGCGCCGGCGAGGTCTGCGACTGCGGCGAGGACGAGGAGGACCCGCTGCGGGTCGAGGTGCGGGCGCTGGCCGAGCGGCTAGAGGGGGCCATCGCCTACGCCACCGGCGAGTACGAGCGATTCGGGGCCCGTCAGCGGGCCGACGCTGCCCTCCGGCGTCTCACAGGAACAGTCGGAGTGGACGGGCAATAGCACTCCCGTCGTCGAGAGTCGATTCCGCGAGTCGGCCATCGTCGGCCTCTCCTCAGTGAAGAACCAGCTTCCGTAGGGGGGGTCTAACTGGGCCAGCCAACCGGGCCGGTGGCCCCTCCGCAGGGTCGCCAGGGCGGCGCCGGGGCGGGTGACGCCCAACTGGTTCAACCGCAGCGCGGCCACCACCAGCTCCTCATCATCCGCCGTGTATGCGCGGTGGAGCCCGCTGCCCGGCCTGTCGTCCAACAGCCGGCTCATTCGCACCGCCAGGGCCCCGGTGGTGAGGGGCCGGTCGACGCGGCGGGCCACCCGCCGCGCCAGCTGTCGGAGGGGAAACGCTTCTTGCGTGTCGTACACGTGTGCTATTCTATAGCACGTGCGTACCATCGCAACGCCGGCCGACCGGGCCGCCCTCCGCATCGTGGAGGCGTGGGTCAAGGTGCACGGCTGGGCGCCGTCCTACCGGCAGCTGCTGACCCTGTTCGGGGTGCGGTCGGTGACGACGGTGGCCTGGCGGTTGCGCCGGCTGGAGACGCTGGGATGGATCGAGCGCAGCCCGGGCCAGCCCCGGGCGCTGCGGGTAACGGGGAACGACGGAGGAGGTCGTGATGGTCAATTGGACGGTTAGCACCCTGTTGCGACGGCTGCTGGAGGTGGTGGCCGACGAGTATGGGGTGGACAAGGGGGAGGTGCTGCGCAACCCCCGGATGCTGGACGCCCTGCCGGTGCCGGGCATCCAGGGCGTCCAGGGCGAGAAGTTCAGCATCACCGCCGCCGACCTGATCGGGCGGCTGCGGGATCGGGTGGTGCAGGAGACGATGCAGGGCTACCCGGCCAACCCGAAGGTGTCGATCAAGCCTAAACCGCGGCCCGTGTCGAAGAAGGACAAGCCCGAGTCGGAGGCGGTGACGTGACCACTGACGTGAGCGTTGCGGATCGAGTGCAGGGGTACCTGCGGGCAGGCGGGGAACTAGCCCGAGTCGAGGGCGAAGTTGGTGGTGGTATGCCTTGGCTGGCGTCGGCCCCGGCGGTGGCTCTGGACCGGGTGCGGTGGCGCATCGACTCCAAGGCGTTCAAGGGTCGGGACGGGTTCCGGGCCCGGTATGTGCCCTACCTGGACGCCGCCCTGGTCGCCGGGCTCATGGACGCCTGGGTGGGGCCGGGCAACTGGCGGGACCTGTACGAGGACGGGGTGCTGGCGGGCAAGCCCGTGCTGTGGTGCCACGTCGAGGTCCGGGTGTCCCCGGGCGAATGGGTGCGCAAGACCGACGTGGGCGTGACCCCGTCCGGCGAGGGCCGGCGAGGTCGGGGCGAGGGGCTGCGCGAGAAGGGAACGGTGAGCGATGCCTTCAAGCGGGCGGCGTGCCTGAAATGGGGGGCGGGGCGCAACGTCTACGACCTGCCCACGTTGTGGGGACCGGCAGAGGTGGCCGATAATGACCTGGACAAGCCCCGTGCGCCCGAGGGCGTGGCGACGGTACTGGTCCGACTGTTGAAAGAACGGGGGTTCGACACCACCGGCGTGCAGGTGGACGACGAGCCCGAGGAGCAGGAGACGGTGACCGACGCCGAGGCCGCCATGCGAGAGGTCAACGCCGCCAAGGCCCGGGTGCTGGAGGCCGCCCAGGGCGATACGGCACTCGCCAGGTCCGCTTGGGAGCGGGCGTCTGAGGACCCGTCCACCTCCACCTTTCGGGAAGTCGAGTTTCTGGCGCTCCAGCTGGTGGTGGCCGAGGTGCCGTTGTGATGATGCCTGCGGTCCCGGGCGGCGGCCCGGAAGTCCGAGACCGCCTGAGGCCCGGCCTGCTGCCCATCTTCGAGGCTATCGACGCCTCAATGCGGGTGGCGCCCGAGCCGCCCAGCCTGCCCGATCTGGACGGGGGAGAGCCCCGTTGGGCCGAGCTGGTGCGGGTCCGGGAGGCGCTGGCGGCGGTGATCCGCACGGCCACCGAGATGCGCCGGTTGGCCGACCGGGAGTTGGCCGCCGAGCTGGGGCCCGGCGGAGCGGCGCGTTACGGCGAGTTCGTATATCGCCCCCAGCCCCGTCGCAGCCTGCGGGCGGTGGACGAGCGGGCCTGGTGGGCGTTCCTGGTCGAGTTGCTGGGGGTGGTGCGCGCTCGTCGGGAGCGCACCGCGGGGCTGCTGTCCCGGCTGTATCGGGCGGCCGACGTGCGGCTGACGCCCCTGGCCGAGGTGGCGGAGCTGGCGGGCCAGCAGGAGCAAACGGTGCGGGATACCTTTTTCTACTGGGAAGAAGGGCCGCTCGAGGCGACGCCGGTGCCGCTGGACCGGGCCCCGAAATACCTGCAGAAATTGGCCGAGGGCGAGGCGCTGATCCGGCGCCTGGCCTGGCCGTCAAGCGTCGAGGGGGTCGGCCCCCGGGAAGCCGTCGGGGAAGTCGGCGACTCGGATGGTCCGCGCAGCGCAGCGGACTCCGACCCCCCCGGCGGCTAGGGTCGACCCGTGTCCGGCATCGCCAACCCCCGCTGGCTGAACCGCGGCGGCCGTTTCGCCCCGCGGCCCCCGGCGGTGCCCGACCCCCTGGCCGGACAGCGGGCCGACGCCATGCGGGTGGTGGCCGCGCTGGGCCACACCTGGGGGGCGCCCCACGACCGCCACGAGTGGCGAGCGGGGAGCGGTTGGCATTGCAGCTGCGGGGTCAAGGTGCGGCGGAACGGGGACGGCTACGAGGAGGTCCCGGGATGATGAACCTGCGCATCGGCGTGTACGGGCGGGCGGGCGGCGGCTATGCCGCCAGCGCGAGGGAGATCACGGTCGCCCGCGGCCTGGCTTGGCTCGAGTGGCGGGGCCACCGCTATCCGGCCCGCTCGGTCGAGGTGCGGGCGGGCGGCGGATACCTGCTGCCCCGCCTGCGCGGCGCGCCCGGCCTGTTCGCCGACCTGGACCCACACGACTACGCCGAGGGCTCCACGCCGGCCCTGATTGAACTCATCGCCTTGCCGGTTTTCGTGCTGGTGGGCCACGACGGCGAGCCGCTGGTGGACACCCCGGTCACCGTCGAGGAGTTCCCGCCGTGACCGTGGACGACCTGCCGTTCTCGAAGGCTCGCCAGATCGAGCGCTCCACCTCGGCCAGCCGTTGCCCGCGCACCGGCGAAGCCCTGCGCGCCTGCCGGTGCCCCAGCTGTACCGGACGCCGCAGCCGGGCCAAGGGCAAGGCCGCCCAGCGCACCGCTCGCAAGGCCGCCGGGGTACCGGTCGCCAGGTGGGCCGGGCGGATGGCGAATGAGGAGACCTGGCCGGGCCCGTTCCGGGCCGAAGTGAAGTCCGGCGCCCAGGTGCGGCCGGCCTGGACCGCCTACCTGCGGGCCGAGGCCCAGGCGGAGGCGGCCAAGGCCGAGGGGGACCCGCGGCCATTCGTGGCGGTGCTGATGCCGGAGGGCTACGGGACGGAGGGGTTGGTGCTGCTGCGCCTGTCCGCCTGGCGCGCGCTGGACCTGGGACGATTGCCCGATGCGAATAGTTGAACCGGCTTACGAGCGGGTGCCGATAGAACGGTTGGCGCCCCACCCTCGGAACCCGCGCCGGGGCGACGTGGCGGCCATCGCCGCATCTCTGAAGGCGCATGGGCAGTACCGGCCGTTGGTCGTGCAGCGGTCCACCGGCTACGTGCTGGCCGGCAACCACACGCTGGCCGCCCTCCGGTCCCTGGGCGCGGCCGAGGCCGAGGTCGGGTGGGTGGACGTGGACGACGACCAGGCCCTGCGCATCATGCTAGCGGACAACCGGACCGCCGATCTGGCGACCTACGATCAGGACACCCTGGTGGACCTACTGCGGGAGCTCGACGTGCTCGATGGGCAGAAGGGTACGGGCTACGAAGCGTGGGACCTCGCCGCTCTCGTTACCGCGGCAGAATGGATCGACCGGGTCGAGCCGAATCAGCCCGCCGATCAATCCCGTCTGGACATCAACCTCGGCACCACTCGCATCATCTGCCCCGCCTGTGGGCATTCCTTTGCCTGGAACGAGAGGGGGAAGATTGCCCCGATTCCACCTGCGACCGATTGACGGTCGCACCGCCCGCCTGGCCGTGGTCCGCTGGCACTATTCGGGAACGATCCCGGTGGGCAAGATGGTCAAGTTCGGGCTCTGGGAGGAGGAGCGGTTCATCGGCGCCGTGGTCTTCTCGACCGGCACCCTCGGGGTTCGCCTGGTCGGTCGGTGGTTCGAGGTTCTACCGGACCACACCGCCGAACTGAGCCGCGTCGCCCTCGGGCATCACACCGTCCCGGTGTCCCAGATCGTGCCCGAGGCCCTCAGGCTCCTACGGGTGATCAACCCGAGCCTGCGGTTGATCATCTCTTATGCCGATCCTTCCCAGGGTCATATCGGGCGAATCTATCAGGCAATGAATTGGGCTTACTTGGGCCGCTCGGCGATCAATAACTTCTATTTTGACCCGGCCCGGGCCCGTTGGATTCACAATCGGCTCTACCACGGCGATATCCAGCCACGGCCCGGCACGCACAAGGGGGCTTGGGTCCGCAACCGGACGCTGTCCGGTTTTGGGCTCCCGATCGAGTCCCGACGGAACCAGCTTCCCGTGAAACCGGATCGGGCGAAGTTCCGCTATGCCTGGGCCTGGGACAAGCCACTGATGAGGCGCCTCCGCCGGGCTGCCTTGCCGTATCCTGGACCCGCCGAACTTGCGGAGGAGGTCTCGAAGGTGAGACGCCGGGCTACCCGCCCGGAGGGCCGGGTCCGATCCCCGGGCTCCGCTCTGATCGAACACGACGCGCTGACCCTGGCGATTCGCGCCGTGCTCACTCCGGACCTCTTGCGGCCCGAACATCACCAAGTGGCTGGGAAGCCCCCGACGTTCGGGCACTCTTACGTGGCGGCCGAGGCCTATTACCACCTGGCCGGTGGCGCGGAATTAGGGTTGACCGTCTACCACGTCCGGCACGAGGGGACCGTCCATTGGTGGTTGCAGCTAGACGGGGTGATCATCGACCCGACCGGAGACCAGTTCACGACGCGGGTGCCCTACGAGGCCGGCGGCCGGGCCCACTTTCTGCCGCCCTCACCTTCGGCGCGGGCCAGGACACTGATGGCTCGGATAGCGGCGGGGTCGGAATCGGTGTGACCCGACCCCCGACCCGCTATGTTGGCGGTGCTACTTTCGCCGGGATCACCCTACCACCCGGCGGCGGGAGGTGCGCGGTGGGCCCCACCGACGAGCAGCTGGACGAGCTGACCCGAGCGGTAATACCCCTGATGGAGTATTTCGCCCTGCTCGCCCGGCGAGACGATGACGACGAGAGCCGCTGGGTCGAACGGCAGCGCCAGTGGGACGAGCGGCTGGCGCATAGGCGGAACCCGTGAGCGTTCTGCTGATGGGCCGGGTATTCGCCCTGGCGATCCCCAAGGCCGAGAAGTTTCTGCTGCTGGCCATGGCGGACCACGCTCACGACGACGGCACCGAGGTCCGGCCCGGCATCAAGCGCCTGTCCGAGAAGACCTCCGACTCCGAGCGCAACGTGCGCCGGCTGCTCCGCTCGTTGGAGAGCATGGGCCTGCTAGCCCCCGTCGCCTACACGACCGGGGGGAGGGGGCGGGCGACCGAGTACCGGGTGCCTCTGGACCGGTTGGAGGAGGTGCTGGCAAACCCGGCCAATTTGGCCCCCTTTCCCGGAAACCCGGACACCACGGGACCGAAACCCGGACACCACGGGACCGAAACCCGGACACGTAGCGCCCCCCAACCATCAAGAACCGTCATAGAACCGTCACTTGGGCGCGCGCGCCCCCGCGACGACCTGTGGGACCGCCTGGTGTTCTACTTCGGCAAACCGGCGAACGACGACGAGCGGGGGCTGCGCAACCGGGCGTTGAAGCTGCTGCGCCAGGCCGGCGCCACCCCCGACGAGGTGGACCGGCGGGTGGCCGCCTGGCCGGGGCTCTACGACGGCGCCACCCTGACCCCTAAGGCCCTCGCCTCGCACTGGTCGGAGCTGGGTCGACCGCCGGCGCGGGGCGCGGCCCTGACCCGGGCCAACGCCGAGAGGGAGATCGGCGACCGGCAGGCGCGCATAGACGCGTGCCAGCTGTGCGGACCCGACGGACTCCGGCACTTCGACGCGGCCGGCAAGTTGGTGGGCCGGGATAACCCTGAGGCCGTTCAGGCGGTGCGTTGTCGACACGGGGTGGGCCTCCCGACGTCTGCGCCCGTGCCGGGCGGAGAAACGGCCCTGCGGGGCCGTGAGGGGCCCTGATGGCCCTCCTGCTGGCGTGGGCCGGGGCACAAGCAGCCTGGTCAATCGCCCTCGACTATGACTTCGCCCCGTACGCCGGCCGACCATGGTCGGGGTGGTCGGAACTGGCTGCCATCGGTGGGGCGGTGTTGGGGATGCTCGCCTACGGGGGACTGGGGACGATGTGAGAGGCTGTCGTTGTCCCGATCCCGATTCGAGGGTTAGACGGGTCTTGACAATCGGCCCAGCGCGTGGTACGTTATGTCCGTGGGAACGACGAACGAGGAGGAACCCATGAGCAAAGGCACCGTCTACTACACCCCCGGTGAGATCAGCCGCACGCTGCGAGCTGAGCTGCGGGAGCGCTTTCCCGGCCTCCGGTTCCGCCAGCGTCTGGACTCCTACTCGATGGGCGCCTCGATCAACGTGCACGTGCACCCCGATCAGGCCGACCGGCTGGAAGCGGTGCGGGAGGTGGCCCGGCGCTACCAGTGGGGCGGGTTCGACGGCACCATCGACCTCGGTTACTCGCTGTCCGCCTGGGTTGATGAGCGGGGTCGCCCGGTGGCCTTCGCCCGGTCGGCCGGCACGGTCGGCTCCCGGGGTATACACCCGGCCATCGACGATCCGGCCCCCGCCGAGGGGCTGGTGGAGGCCCGCGGGGGAGTCGACTACGTGTTCGTGGACGCCGACCCCTGGCACTGGCGGGAGGGGGCAAAGTGAGCGCCTTCAACCACCGGCTGCGCGTCATTCCCGACCGCTCGAGCTTGCAGGGCGTGTGCAGGACCGGCAAGTGCGGACGCCGGGCGGCGTTTCTGCACATGTACGACTACCTGACCGGCCGGGGGCGCGTTACCTGGGCCGCCCGGCCCGTGTGTGAAGTGCACGCCGCCGGCGTGGCGGCCAAGCACGAGCTGGAGCCACCAGCATGACCGCCGACGAGCTGACCGAGGAGCTGCTGCGCCTGTCCAGGCTGCTCGACGACGCCTTGGCCTTCCTGCGGCGGGAGACGGGGGAGTACGCCGAGGCCGAGGACGCTTACCGCATGGCCTGGGCGCTGGCCTTCCTGGAGGCGGCGGGGCCGGTTCAGGAGCGCAAGGCCAAGGCGGACCGGGCGACCTCCGACCAGCGACGCCGGGCTCACCTGTCCGAGGGTATGCGCCAGGCCGGGTTGGAGGCCGTGCGGTCCCGCCGCGCTCAACTCTCCGCCCTGCAGACGGTCGCCAATGCCCACCGGACCGAGGCCGAGCTGGCCCGTTACGGGCCGGCGGTGGAGCCGTAGGCTCCGTCCGTGGTCGTCCTCTACATCGTCGGCGACGCCCTCGCCGAAATAGCAAAGCTGCCCGCGACGTCGGTCGATTTGGTGCTCACCTCGCCTCCCTTCCTAGCACTCCGCTCCTATCTTCCTGCCGATCACCCCGACAAGGCGCTCGAGGGCGGATCGCAGGGCACGCCGGGGGAGTACATCGACTGGCTGATCGATGTCGTGGAGGCGTGCGACCGGGTGCTAGCCCCGCATGGATCGTTGGTGTTCGAGTTGGGTGATACCTATTCGGGGAGTGGCGGGGCTGGGGGGGATTATGACAAGGACGGATGGCGAGATGGACAGCCGACATGGGCCGGGTCCGCTAATCGCGTCGGGTTCAATTCTGACCCGAACGGGTTTACCGGGCGCCGCGGTCATGGCGCAGGTGGTGGTGTCGGCTGGCCCCTGTCCAAATCCCTCTCCCTCATCCCTGAACTGTTCCGCTTCTCCCTGGTGTACGGCTTCAACCCGCTCACCGGGCGGCAGACCGAACGCTGGCGACTCCGCAACGTCATCCGCTGGGTGCGCCCGAATCCGCCGGTAGGTGCGTTGGGCGACAAGTTCCGCCCGGCCACCTCGGAGTTGATGGTGTTTTGCAAATCGGCCAAGAGGTACTTCGACCTGGATGCAACCCGTGAAACGGCGAGTCTTAACACGCACGAACGCTCGGCTGCTGACCGCTACGCGAACCCCGCTGGCTCTCCCCCCCTCGACTGGTGGGAGATTCCCCCCGGCGGGTATTCGGGCGCCCACTATGCCGTTTGGCCGCCCGAGCTTCTGATTAAGCCGATCAAGGCGATGTGCCCCGAGCGGGTGTGCCGGAAATGTGGAACGCCTTCGAGGCGGATCGTGGACATTTCCTACACGCCCCATGGTGGCCCACATCAACACGCCGAGCCTAAGGCCAGCGCCGATTATGCCTTGCAGCAACGCGACGAGAATCCTCAAGCGATGACGTGGGGCCGCGCCACCAAGAACGTGGAAACCCTCGGCTGGACCGACTGCGGCCATGGTGAGGACCACTGGCGTCCCGGCCTGGTTCTCGATCCCTTCGTCGGCTCCGGCACCACCCTCATGGTTGCCCACGGACATGGTCGGGATAGCATCGGAATCGACCTGGATGAGCGGAATGTCGAACTGGCGCGGGGGCGGCTAGGGATGTTCCTGGAGGGGCCGTGACCTGGGACATTGCCGGTTGTCTCGACTGCGGGCACGCGCTGGTCGACCATCGGCCCTACCACGTCCACCCCGGGCCCCGCATTCCGCGGCTCGAACCGCCCGGGAAGACAGGGCATCGACTGACTGACAGGGTCGGGCGCCGCCGCCGGGGGGTATTGCTGCCTGAGCCCCGCCGCCGCTAACCTTCGATTCGTCGAAGCGGCCCAGCCGGACGCGTAGCGCCGGGGCCGCGGCCGGAGGACGTGGTCCCCTCGGTCGGACACCAGCCACCTTGAACCGCGCAGCGGAGGGAGTCCGGCCGTGAACTTCGATGACCTACTGCAACAGGGCGCTGGAGCCATCGCCGACGCCGACTTGATCGCCACCCGCGACGCCGTGGCCGCCGAGGCCCGTCGATTGGGCGAGGAGTTCGATGCCGCCCCCGACCCGGTGGCCGCCGCCGGCCGCATCGAGGCCCTGGTGGCCCTGGTGGGCGCCATGGACGAGCGGCTGCGCGCCGCCGCCCAGGCCCGCCTGACCGTTGCCGCCGCCCTCGGCCGCATCGCTCCCCCGCCCCTGCCGGCCGAACCGCCCGCTGGGGCCACCTCCGCTCCCATGACCACCACCGATCCGCAGGCGGCCATCACCGCCGCGGTGTCCCGCCCCCGCCCGGCCGACCCTGAGCCCCCGGAGCCGTCCAGGGGCGGCCCGGCCATCGTCGCCGCCGCCGGGTCCTCCGTCGTCGAGGTCGGTGCCCCGTTCCGGGACCGCGTGGACCTGGGCCGGGAGATGAACGCCCGCTACGAGCGGCTGCACCCCGGCGACCGCGGCCGCGTGCAGGCCGTGGTGGCGGTGGTGGACCGGCCCGAGCGGGAGCTGAAGCTGGACCTGGACGCCCAGGCCAACGTGCTCGCCATCGAGGACATGCAGCGGCGCCTGCAGCGGGCGCCCAGCCCCGAGGCGATCACCGCCGCCGCCGGGCCCTATTGCGCCCCGGCCGAGCCGGTGTACGACTACTTCGATCTGACCCCGGGCGGCCTGCTGCGGCTGCCGTCGGCGGACGCCCCCCGCGGCAAGCGCATCTACCCGGTCAGCACCGACTTGGCGGACATCACCGGGGATTGGGCCTCCATGATCGGCTCGCAGACCAGCCCCAAGCCCTGCTACCTGGTGCCCTGCGGGGACACGGTGGAGGCGGCGGTCAACAGCTACCCGATCTGCCTCCGCTGGGACAACACCACCGGGCGGTTCTACCCCGAGCGGGTGGCGAAGATCACCGCCGACACCATCCGGTTCGGCGAGTTTGTGGTGCAGAACGCCCTGGTCGACATCATCGAATTGCCGGCCACCTCCGAGACGGTGAACGCGCAGAACAGCGGCGGCGGCTTCGTCGTCGGTCTGGTCCGGGCCATCCGCCACGGCGCCGCCTACTTCCGGCAGAAGCACTACCTGCCGCCCGACTTCCGGCTGGAGGGCATCCTGCCCGCCTGGGTCCCCAACGCCATCGCCACCGACATCGTCACCCGCGACGCCACCCTGGACTTCGCCAGGACGTTCGAGGCGACGGTGGCGGCGCTGTCGGCCGACAACATCACCTGGCAGTTCATCAACGGCTGGCAGGTGGTGCCCAAGACCGGGTTCGAGAACGTCAACGCCGGGGCGGGCCTCCGGGCGATCCTGTTCGCCCCCGGCACGCTGGTGCGGCTGGACGGCGGGGCCATGAACCTGGGCGTGGTCCGGGACTCCAACCTGAACCCCGACAACCAGTTCGAGACGTTCGTGGAGACGTGGGAGGGCCTGGTGCGGATCGGGCCGGCCCCGGTGCGCATCGTCAACATCGAGATATGCACCTCGGGCGGCACCGGCGACCGCGAGCTGGTCCTCTGCGGCTCCGGCTCCTAGACCACAAGCTCACATGAGGCGGTAGGGCCCCCGGCGCTGGGGGGCCCCGCCGCGCTAGGGTGGGAGGCGGACCCGGAAAAGCCCCCCGCCATCCCCCCATACCCCCCACTCCCCGGCGGGGGCCCGGGCCCCTAGTTATCCTTCCGGGTCGTGCGGGTCCTGGCCTACGTGCACAAGTACCCGCCGGCCCACAACGCCGGCGCTGAGTTCACCCTGCACCACCTGCTGCGCCACCTGCAGGGGTTGGGGCATGAGGTGCGGGTCCTGAGCCGGGACCAGACCGGGGCCGACGGCTACCAGGGCGTGCCGGTGCGTTCGCGCGTGAACACCCGGGCCGTGCATGAGGCGTTCTCCTGGTGCACGGTGGCCGTGACCCACCTGGACGTCACCCGGTTTGCCGTGCAGCTAGCCCTGCGCCACCGCAAGCCGCTGGTGCACTTGACCCACAATCACCGCCAGTTGGCCTACCACCGGGTGACCCCGGTGCTGGGCCGGGCGGCCGCCCTGGTGGTGCACAACAGCCGTTGGCTGGCCGAGATGATCGCCTGGCCGGGCGCCTGGTGCGTGCTGCACCCGCCGGTGCCCCCCGAGGCCTACCGGGCCGAGGGGCCGCACGACCGGGTGCTGTTTTCCAACCTGACCGCGGCCAAGGGGGCGCCGCTGGTCTACGCCCTGGCCGCCGCCCTGCCCCGGGTGCCCTTCCTGTTGGTGCGGGGGGCCTACGGCTACCAGCTGGAGCCTCCCGAGCTTCCCAACGTCGAGGTCGTGGCCCACCGCCCCGACTTCGCCGCCCACCTGGCCCGGGCCTCGGTCGTGCTGATGCCGTCCGCGTACGAGTCCTGGGGGCGGGTGGCGGTGGAGGCCGGATGCGCCGGGGTGCCGGCGGTGCTGTCCACCGCCCCGGGTCTGGTCGAGTCGATGGGACCGGCGTCGGTGGTGGTGCCGGTGGTGTCAACCCCGGACGGCTCGGTGGTGGCCGGGCGCGAGGTGGAGGGGGTGTCGGGCGGCCCCGAATCGGTGGCGGCCTGGTCCAGGGCGCTGGTGTCGATGCTGGCGGATCGGGAGCGGGCCGGGGCCCGGGCGCGGCGTCGGGCCGAGGAGCTGTGGGGCGTGACCCAGGGCCAGCTGGTGGAGGTGGAGGCGCGGATGGCGGCGCTGTGAGCCCCGAGTCGGAGGCGCTGCTGGAGGTGCTGGAGGAGGAGGAGTTCGGCTGGCGGTCCCGGGCCGCCTGCCGGGACAAGCCGCGGGACTGGTTCATAGCCCCGCCCCGGGGAGGCTACCGGGAGGGCCAGGCCGTGTGCCGGGGCTGCGAGGTGCGGACCGAGTGCCTGGGGTTCGCGCTGGAACGCCGGATCACCTGCGGGCTGTACGGGGGTCTGTCGCCGCGGGACCGGGAGCGGCTGGCGCGGGTGGCCTGCTGAGCCAAACCTTTTTTAGAACTACGGCTTGACACCCGGCCCGGTCTGTGGTATCGTGTCGTGCATGGGAACGACGAACCACCACCGATCCGAGGAGGTCACAATGATCGCCGCCATCTTGACCGATTCACGATACACCCTTGCAACGGACCGACGCTCCGTGGGGGCGATGTCTCGCCAATCGTTGTCGGTGATCGAGCTTGGCACCAGAGCTTGGCTCGCACTCCACTACGGCAGGGGTGACTGATGGATGGAATCTGCAAGTGCGGCCACGCCTACGACGACCACGACTGCTACTTCGGCGGTGAGGGTGGCGGGTTCTGTTTGATGCCCCGCTGTCCCTGCCAAGCGTTCGACGGATGACGCTCGAGTTCGGCGTCCACGTCAACGTCCAGCGGGTGAGCGGCAAGTTCGTCTCCCGCGACGACATCGCCGACGCCATCCTCGAGGCGCTGGACCAGGCCATCTCGGACTTGGACCTCGCAGGCCTGGGGGTCGACGGTGATAGCGAGTACGAGGTGGTGGAGTCCAATGTGGAGCCGGGGTCGTGACCCTGGAGCCGTGTGAGCGCCGCCCTGCGGCCCGCTGCGGCCCGGTAGCCTTCCACCCCGGTGTATGACGCCCACGCCTCCCGGGTCCAGTACGTGGACCACCTGGCGCCCGTGTGGCGGGCTCTGCCGGGCCGGGCCTTCACCGTCGCCGACTCTGCCCTGGTTCGACGGGCGTCGGCGCGCGGCGTCACCGCGCGGGTGGGCGCGCCGGCGGGCGACCTGCCGGTGCTGGTGGCCTCGCACCGGGACGAGCTGTTGGTGCCGGGGCCGATTCTTTTCCTCGAGCACGGGGCGGGCCAGCACTACGGCGGGGTCGATGCCAGCGGGGAGGGCGTCGGCCGGCCCCGGGTGGTGCTGTACCTGGCGCCGAACCCCGCGGTGGCCGCCCGCACCGGCGCGGTCATGCCCAACGCCTGCACGGCGGCGGTGGGCTGCCCCAAGCTGGACCGCTGGCTGGGCTGGGTGCCCAGCGGCCGGCCCGAGCCGGTGGTGGGCCTGGCCTGGCACTGGCCCAGCCGCAGCTGGCCGGAGGCCATGTGGGCCTATCCCCACTACCGCGGCGTCCTCGCCCCCCTGGCGCGCCGGTATCGGGTGCTGGGGCACGGGCATCCCCGGGTCTTCGGGCATCTCATCTCGGATTACCGGCGGGCGGGGATCGAGGCGGTGGCGGACCCCGAGCAGCTGCTCACCAACATCGACCTGCTGGTGGCCGACAACACCTCGGTGCTGTTCGAGGCGGCCGCCGTCGGGCTTCCGGTGGTGGTGCTGGACGCCCCGTGGTACCGGCGGGGGGTCGAGCACGGGCTGCGGTTCTGGACCTGGGCGGACGTGGGGCCCCGCATAGGCCGGGCCGCCGACCTGGCGGGGGCGGTGGAACGGGCGTGGGCCGAGCGGGAGGCCTACCGGCCGGTCCGCGAGGCGATGCGGGCGGAGGTGTACGGGGCCTGGGACGGGCGGGCGGCCCAGCGGGCGGCCCAGGCCATCTCCGAGGCGATAGGCTGAGAGGGCCGGGCGGCGCGGCAGCACGGGGGAGGTGCGCCCCGACGCTCAATCGGGGAGGCCGTGGGTTCGGAATCCCGCCCGCGAGGCCCGGCACTGACCCCTCCGGCGCGGTGCGCCCCCCTACCATCGGTTGTCGATGGCTCGCCTTCGTGCTTTGGTCCGCCCCCCGTTGCCCGAGTCGCTGCGCGGCAACCTGGTCTCGGCCGTGGGTACCGTCGAGGTGCCGACCGAACGGTGGCGGGGCCAGGGCATCACCTACCGGCCCCACCGCTACGTCGCCGGCGCCGCCTACGCCGTGGACCCCGATTGCGGCCCCCACACCACCCCGACCGTCGCCCCGCCGGCCCTGGTGGAGTGGGACGACGTGGTGCTGACCTGGGAGGAGACCTGCGCGGCCTTCACGCCGGCTGACCTGGCCGACCTGCGCGAGCGGGTGCGGCAGGATTTCGAGGCGCAGTTCAGCCACAAGCTGGAGGGGGTGCTGTGGACCAACAAGGTGGGCGGGGTTGACCTGGCGACCAGCCACCCCAACGTCGGCCTCGCCTCCACCGGGGTATCAACCCTGGTCTTCGGGGACCCGGTGGGGGTGATGACGGCCTGGCGTGGCTTGCTGCGCCGTATGTCGACGTGCCTGGGTGGGGCCCGGGGCGTGATTCACGTTCCCCAGTGGTCCACCGGCTATCTGGACTATTACGGGTTGATCATCAAGGAGGGAACCCGGCTGGTGGGCACCAGCTCGGACCACATCGTGGTGGCCGGCACCGGCTACACCGGCTCGGGGCCGGGCGACGTGGCCCCGGCGGCCGGCAACGCCTGGTTCTACGCCACCAGCATGGTGGAGGTGCGGCGCGGCGCGGTGGAGGTGCCGGCGCTGGACCCCGAGAACGTCGACCGGGTCGACAACTCCGTGGCCGTCTACGGAACGGCCCCCGCCCTGGCATCCTGGGACCGGGCTTGCCACCTGGCCGTCGAGGTCTGCTTGGAGGACCCGGGCCCGCTCTGCGCCGAAGGGTCCTGAGGTGGACTGATGGCCGTCCTCCGCGTCTGTGGGTTCGACACCCTTCCGGCGGCACCCTATCCGTTCGCTGCTGGCGTCGGAGGGTCTATCGGCTCCGCTCTGCGGGTCGGTCATGGGGGCTCTTGGGCCTATAACGGCGAGGCCATCGTTCTCGGAGCGGCCGAGGAGGACGACTTCATCGTGCTCGGCTCAGATATTCAACCCAACGTGAGCACCCGCGGGTGGGCTTTTCGAGGTGACGATGGCGCGGTTACCCATCTCTCGGTGGTCTACGACAGCACGCTGAGTAGATGGCAGGTGTACCGAGGAACGATCGCTGGTACCCTCTTGGGTTCGAGCCCGGCCAACTCTCACGTTGGAGGATCGACGGTCAAATACCTTGAGGTCAGGTTCCGGATCGCAGATGCCGCGGCGGGGTTCGTGGGATTGTGGTTGGACAATGTTCAGGTGCTCGACCTGACGGGAATCGACACCAGGAACGGGGGGGTGGACGCCCTGATCGACAACATCGTCCCCGCCACTGTTGCCCTCCTGAACATCGACAACCTGATCGTCATCAACGAGCAGGCTGGCAACGGAGCAGTCGATCGGGTCGGATCAATCTTCGTGCCGGCCAAGCGTCCCAACGGCAACGGGGCCACCACGACCTGGGACGGCTCCGACGGCAACCAGATCGACAACTACCTCCTGGTCGACGACCCCGCCTCTAACAATGACGGCGACACCACCTTCGTCGAGACCTCCGTTGCCGAGCTGGAGCAATATCTAATCGCCGACATTTCGGAGACCCCGGTGACGATCGTGGCGGTCGACGCCATCTTGATCGCCAGGGATTCACTGGCGGGCGGCAACTCGGCGCGACCCGGGATGCGGGTCAACGGCACGAACTACCCCGGGGCCACCGCCGTTCTCACCGGCTCCTACGCGGCCTACGGGAAGGTGTGGGGCGTCTCGCCCGACACCGGGGTGGCCTGGACCCGGGCCGAATACAACGCCTCCGAGCTTATCAACGAATCGCTGTAGGCAGGCGGCATGGCTCGCCGCACGACCCAAGAACTCGCCGAGGTAGCGCTTCAGTCGGCCCTGCGCCGCACCACGCAAGAACTTGCCGAAGTGGCGCTTCAATCGACCCTGCGCCGCACCACCCAGGAACTCAGCGAGGTCGCGCTTCAATCGACGCTGCGCCGGACCACTCAGATTCTCTCCGAGGTGGCGATCCTGGTCGCCTCCCTGCCCCTTTCGGAGACCTTCACCGGCACCAACGGGGCAGCGTGGAATAACGACAACTGGGTCACCTCCGCAGCGAGCGGCGGCGGATCGGTCACCATCCAGACCAACCGGGGTCGGGAATCCGGTACTGCCGGGGTCGCCAACTCGGGGGGTCGGGCAGTATCCCGTAAAGGCGGTCGGGTCAACCAGGAGGTAACCGGCGACCTCCAATTGTGCGACACCACCGAGCCCTGTCGAATCGACCTCTGGCTCCGGGCTTCCGGGGATTGGACCGGGCTGGACACTCCCACCGACGGTTACGGAGTGCGGTTGCCCGCCGACTCCTCGACCGCCCAACTGATCAAATCGGTGGCAGGTGTCGAGACGGTCCTGGCCTCAGCCACCTGGCCACGCGATCTGGTCTTGAAGTCGTGGCGGTTCCAGACCTTGGGTGTGAATATCCGGTTTCGCATCTGGAACCAAGCCGACGCCGAACCAACCACCTGGCTATTCGACGTCCAGGATTCCAGCACCGGGGGGGTGGGCGTGTTCCAAGTCGCCTACGTCTGCCCGACCGCGCCCACTGGTGGAACCTGTGCCGATTATGACAACATCGGCGGGAACGACCTTTACGCTGCTCTCGGTTCCGCCTCACCACGAGGAACGGCCTCGGGCACCGTTGTTGTGCCATCTGTGCCTCCGCCCTCGGGTGGGACCGGCGAGTCCCGGCCCGCTCGGGCCGTCCGCCGACGGCGGCGCCGGGGCTGACCCTTTGCCGGGGACGTCCGGCATTACGCTTCGGCCCCGTGAGCGACTTCTCTGACTTTCTCGAGCTCGAGATTCTTGACCACATCCTCGGCACCACCGACTATCCGTTGCCGGTGCCCTTCTGGTCCCTCCACAACGGCCACCCGGCGGAGACCGGGGCCAACGAGCTGACCGGGGGTTCCTATGCCCGCCAAGCGATAGCCTTCGGGGCTGCCGCCGCCGGTGCTGCCGCCAATACCGCGGTCGAGGAGTGGGACCTCACCGGGGTCACCGGGTCGACCATCTTCTTCCTCGGGGAATGGGATGCCGTCAGCGGGGGCAACTTCATGTGGGCCGTACCCCTTGGTGGCACCCCGGCCACCTTTGTCGCCACCAACGCCGGCGACGTCTTCACTTCTTACGCCCACGGGTACTCGAACGACGACCGCGTCTATCTCAAGCGGGCTTCGGGTTCGGCCCTCCCGGCCGGACCATCCGAAGACACGCTCTACTTCGTGATCTCGGTGACGGCCGATACCTTCCAAATCTCCACAACCCAAGGTGGCGGCGCCGTGGTCCTTACCACCGATGGGGAGGGGATCGCGGTCCGGGTCGTCGGCAAGGCGTTTAACCCCGGCGACCTGTTCCGGGTGGGAATTGGCGACCTCGACGTAGCGATCGACTGATGGCCCGCGGCATCTATACCGTCACGTTCTCGCAGGTGTCCTTCACCACAGCAGGGACTACCTGGGATTTCTTCGAGTTTGATGCCGCAGCCGACAAGCCCATCGAGCTTATGAGCGTGTTCATCGGCAACAAGACCGAGGTCGGTGACGCAGCGGAGGAGATGGTTGCTTACGCCATCATCCGTGGGCACACGACGACCGGTAGCGGCGGTGCGGCCGTAACGCCGAGACCGCTCGATCCCTCCGATGGTGCTGCGTCCTTTGCTGCCGAGGCCGCCAATGACACGATCGCCTCGGCAGGTACTGCACTGTTCCTCCACGAAGATACCTTCAACGTCCGAACTGGGCTTCAACTGATTCTGCCTCCGGACATGCGGTCCATCACCCGCGGTGCCGACCTGTTGGTCGTGAGGATGCTGTCCACGTTGACAGATGATGTGACTTTCTCTGGAACCGCTTACGTTCGAGAGTTGTAGGCGGGGTGGCCGATGGCCTCCCCGGTGGTCGTCAGTCGCAGCACACCTTCGGCGGTAACCACCGCCGGAACCAGCCATACCGTCAACCTCCCCGGCTCGCTGGTAGCAGGGAACCGGCTCGAGATTCTCTTTGCGGTCATGGCCCCGACCGCCACCCCATCGGCGACCAACTGGACCCACGACACCGCCTTCGTCACCACCGTCGGAACTGCTCAGGCGGTCCATCGCCTGTTCAAGATATCGAACGGGGCGGAGGGTGCCACGGTCACGGTCACCACTACCGCCAGTACCAAGAGCGCCCACACCGCCTATCAGATATCGGGGGGTGGTGAGGGGTACGGAGGCACCGGAGCGACCGGCACCTCCGGACCCAACACGGCCAATCCGCCCTCGGTGTCAGTGGTGGGCGGTCCGAAAGATGTGTTGTCGATCGCGGTGATGGCGATCGAGGGGGAAGTATTCACCGGGACCGGGGCGCCTGCCTCCTACACGAACCTACTGACGGCCAACACCGGGACCGGCGGGGCGGTGACCGTCAACGGGATGATTCAGACCGCCGAGCGGGCCGAAACCGCGGTCTCGACGGTTGATCCGGCTGTGTTCTCGCACACCGCCAACGATGACTGGGTGGCCCAAACGCTGGTTATCCCCCAACAAGAGAGCATTGCTTTTCCTCGCAATGATCGAAAGACCGTCCCAATGAGGGTGCCCGAGGTGTCCTGGTGAGTTGGCAGGGCTATCGCCCGCCCATCCCCCGGAAACGGTGGATCGGCACGGCCTTCGTCCAGCCGGTCGTCACCGGCGACGCTCTTGGCTTTGCTTCGCCGCAGGGGATCGCCGCCGGTGCCGTCGTGCGTTTGGCGTCGGCCCTGGGAACCGGGTCGCCGCAGGGGCTGGCGACCGGCGCCGTCATTCGGCTGGGTTCGGGTCTCGGCGCGGCCTCGCCGCAGGGGATCGCCACCGGCACAGTCGTCCATACGAGCATCGTCCTCGGTTCGGCTTCCCCCTCCGGCGTCGGGGCTGCCATCGTTGTCCATTCGGCAACGGCCTCGGGTACGGCCTCGCCACAGGGAGTATCGGGGGGCGGCTTCATCCTCACCGCCTCGGCCCTCGGCTCGGCTTCGGCGAGCGGAGCGGCGAGCGGCGTCCGGGTCCTGGTTGCGGTCGCTCTCGGCACGGCCTCCCCCCAAGCAATCGGTTCGGCCGTGGTCGTCCTGGTCAGTTCGGCCCTTGGCGGCGCCTCTCCATTCGGGGCTGCCGCAGCCGTGGTCGTCCATACCGGGTCGGCCCTCGGCACCCTGTCTCCCTTCGCCGCCGGCTCGGGTGTCGTAGTCCACTCTGGCACCGCCGACGGGCGCGCCTCCTTGATCGGGGTCGGTCTTGCCATCGTCGTCCATCCGGCCTCCGCCGACGGTCGGGCCTCCCCCTTCGGAACGGCGACCGGAGTCATCGTCGGGGTGGTGGTCCATCTCGGCTCGGGTCTCGGCACCGCCTCGGCCTTCGGGTCGGCCGTCGGGTTGGCCATCCCGGCTGCGCCGCAGCTGCTGCTGCTGACCGTGACGCTGGGCGGGGCGACCCTGAACGCAGACCTCGTCGGGGCGACCCTGAACGCAGACCTCGTCTCCCCGACCCTGGCGGTTACCCTCCGGCCCTAGATGGCCAACACCTACGCCTTCGGCCAGACGGTCATCCCGCGGCTGCGGTTCAGGGACCGCAACGAAGCGCTGGTGGACGTGACCGGCATCACCGTTGACATCGCCCCCCCGGTGTCCCCCCCCTACACCTACACCACGCCGTTCGACCACCCCAGCACCGGCATCTACGAGTTTCCCATCGACGGGAATGAGGCGGGCATCTGGCGGGGCGAGGCCTGCGGGGTAGTGGCCGGCGACGGCACGGCCTGCGACAAGTTCGTGTTCTGCGTCGAGTCCGAGTTCGTGGTGGTGGAGTCCTGATGCTCTGCGTCCCCTGGACCACCTACCAGGAGCTGGCGAACTGCGGGTGCGGGGCGGAGGAGTTGGACGTCGACAGGGTCGAGGAGCTGATAGACGCCGCCTCCGAGGCGCTGCACCTGCTGTCTAACTCCCAGTTCACCGGCCCCTGCACCACCGTCTACCGGCCCTGCCACTCGGCCTCCTCGTCGGCCTTGGACTGGTGGGGCAGCCCCACCGTGCCGGTGCGCCAGGACGGCGCCTGGCTGAACCTGGGGCCCTGCGGGTGCGGGGCCTGGGGCCCGGCCGGCTGCACCTGCGGCTGCGCCGCCCTCCACCTGCCGGTCGATTACCCCGTCGGCGTGGTGGTGCGCGAGGACGGGGTCGTTTTGGCCGCCAGCGCCTATCGGCTGGCCGGCCGGGAGCTGCACCGGGTCACGGGCGCCTGGCGGTGCTGCCAGGACCTGTCGCTGTCCGACACCGAGGTGGGGACTTGGTCGGTGACTATCACCCACGGCCTGGACCCCCCGGCGCTAGGCCGGCTGGCGGCCCGGGACCTGGCCGCCGAGCTGGTGAGGGCCTGCCGGGGAGTGGAATGCCGGCTGCCGGCGCGCACCACCGCGGTGGTGCGCCAGGGGATCAGCTATGAGTTGGACCCGGCCGGGCTGGCGGAGGGGGCGGTGGGAATCTACTCCGTGGACCTATTCCTGGCCGCCGTCAACCCCGAAGGTCGTCGGGCCGGCCGGTCCAGCTTCGCCTCGCCGTCGCTGCCCGAAACCTGGGGGTAGGGCTGACCCTTGACGGCGGGGTCCCCGTCGTATAGTGGCCCGGCCCGATCCTTAGGAGTCGTGAATGCCACCGCAGGCCGGACCGTTCGTAGTCAAGGGGCTGCTCGCCGTCCGGGCCAGCCTGCTGGCCGAGGACGGGACGCCGCTCTGCGCCCTCGACGACGGGTCCGCCTGGACCCCCTGCCCGATCTCCCTCGCCACCGCCCGCCAGGCGACCGCCGACAGCACCACCGAGCTGAAGTGCGGCGACGGCACGGTGGCCGACCAGGAGACGATTCAGGGCGTGGTGACCGGCGACCAGATCACCCTGGTGATCGCCAAGCAGGACTTCGAGACGATCAGCCTCCTAACCGGGTCCGACCCTATCTTTGACCCCCTCGACCCCACCCGGGTCATCGGCTTCCAGGACCCCCAGGTTGACGAGCAGGCGCCGCCGGTGGAGTTCAACGCCTGGGCGCGCAACCGGTCCAACAATGCCCCGGCCGGTTCGCCCTATCAGTACCTGCGCCTCACCTGGCCGTTCGCGAAGTTCCGACTCGGCGACGACTCGGTGGGCGCCGACTACCTGCAGCAGACGCTGATCGGGCTCGCCACCCCCAACAACAACATCGGGGGCGGCGTTTGGGACGACTTCCCCGTGAACGCCAACGGCCGCTATCGGTTGCGCTGGGCGACCTCCTTCGTGCCCCTGGCGAGCGCCACGCCCTACAGCCTGTCGCCGTCCGGCGGCTACCTGGACACGCCGGCCTGCCTGTCGTAGCGCCGTGGGCGTCCTGGCCGATGCCCTGGAGCGGCGGCTGCGCCTGGCGACCCCCCGCCTGCAGGGTCGGGTGCTGGTCGAGCTGCGGCGGGCTGCCCCGAAAAAAACCCGCCAGCTGCAGGACTCGATCCGCGTCAGGGCCCGCTACGCCGCCGGCCTGTTGACCGTGACGGCGGAGGCCCCGGTGGTGCAGGCGGCCACGACCGAGCGCGGGGCCCGGGCCCACGTCATCACCACCAGGCCGCCCAACCGTAAAGCCCGCAGCGGTCGGGGCCGGGGGGCGCTGCGATTCAAGGTCGGCGGCAAGACCCTATATCGGCGCCGGGTGAACCACCCGGGCAACCGACCCAAACCCTGGTTCTTCCCCACCCTTCGCCGGTGGGGGTCATTCCTGTCGGACGAGTTAGCCCGGTAGGGTGTTGCCATGCCCTGGCAGGACTTCGGGACCGGGCTGGTGACGGCGGTCTCCGACGCCGTGGCCGCCTCAGGCCTCACGGTGCTGCTGGGGGCGTTGACCGCCGGCGAGGTGGCGCTGGAATGCACGAACCGCTCAGACGAGGCCCTGGTGGCCGCCTGGCTGTCGGAGGTGACGCCGGAGGCGGTGACGGTGAAGGGCGCCCACACGCCCCTGCCCACCTGGACCCTGCGGGTGGCGCGGTGCGTGGTCGACCCGGTGGGGAGCGCGGCGGGGTGGCACGACCTGGTGGAGACGGCATGGTGCGCCGCCACCGCCTACCTGGCCGCCTGTGACCCCCCGGCCACGATGGGGGCCCTGACGGTCGCCGCGCCGTCGGGCGGGGTGGTCTACGCTGATCTGACCGTCACGGTTGAGGACGGCTGCCTGGAGGAGGTCTGAGGGTGGATGAGAACGAGCGCCCCGAACCGATCACGTTTTGGCCCGACGGTGGGGTGACCCTGCGGTTGCGGACCCGGACGGTGGAGGTGCCGGCCCCCACCCTGGCCCACCTGGAGGCCATATTCGCCTACGAGGACCGGGTGGTGCAGCGGCTGACCGCCACGCCCAACGGATCGAAGGGCAAGGGGAAGGTCAAGCCCGAGACGGTGCAGCTGCCCTGGACCTTCTTCGCCGAGAAGTTCGCCGAGGTCCTACGCATCGCGCTGGACGAGCCCGAGGGGGAGGGATCGGTGACGCCGCAGGAGCTGCCGGCCTGGGCGGTCAAGAAGCCGGCATACGACCGGCTCATCGACCACTGGCTGACCGTCCCTTTCGACTATACGCCCCTCGAGGCGACGATCCCGACGACGTGACCCCGCCCCGCCCCTGGCGGTCGGCGGTGGGCGACATCTACCGGGCCCTGTACCCGCTGTCCCCGGTGGAGGTGGACCGGCTGCGCCCCTGGCAGATAGGCGAGCTGCTGGTCCGGCCCGAGCAGCGGGATTACGAGGAGGTGCTGGAGAACGAGGCGCGGCCGCAGCCCACCCCCGAGCAGATGGAGGAGCGGGTGGCCCGGTACCACGCCAGGAGGGCGGAGCGGGATGACCCGAGTTGACGACCGGCCTGAGGCGTGACACCCTGGCTCATCGTCGGTTAGCCCTTCTCGATCATTCCTGACACCTAGCATCGGGCCGTGCCCGAGGGCCTGCGCGCCGAGCTGATCCTGGACGCCCGCCGGGCGTTGGCGACGGCTGATGACGTGGAGCGACGGCTGCAGGCCGCCGTCTCCGACCTGCGGGTCAGTCTGGACGCCACCACCCTGTCCTCGGCGCAGCGGCAGCTGGCCGGCATCGAGGTGGGGGTGGTGGTGGACCGCGACGACGTGGCCCGGGTTCGCAACACCCTCGATCAGCTGGTGCTGGACGTCGACGTGGACGAGGCCGGGGTGCGCCGGCTGTCGAGCGAGATTTCGGAGGCCGCCCGGTCGGCGGACACGCTCGAGGACCAGCTGGCGGGGGCCAACCGCGAACTGCGGGAGGGCGCCACCCGGGCGGGGCGCCTGGACGAGCAGCTGGACCAGGCGGCCGCCGCCGCCGGGCTCACGGCCGCCTCGGTGGCCGGCATCTCGGCCGCCGGAGCATCGGGCGCCGCCGGGCTGGCCGGGGTGACCGCCCAGACCGGGGGCCTGGTGGCCAACCTGGCCCTCCTCAAGGGCGCCTCACAACAGGGGCTGGGCGCCGTGGTGCAACAGGGCTCATTGTCGGCCATCGAGCTGGAGAAGACGGCTCTAGCCGCCACCGTGGCCGGGCTGTCCCTCGGCTCCATACGCCTGGACCCCGGGGCGGTGAGCCGGGTGGGCGAATTGACGGACGACGTGGCCCGCCTGCGGGCCACCGCCATTACCGCTCCCAACCTGGAGCGCCAATTGGGCATCAACGCCGCCGCCGCTGCTGCCCCAGCCGCCGCCTCCGGGTTGAAGGGGATCGGGGTGGGGCTGGCCGCGGTGGGGGCGGGCTTTGCCATATCGGCCGTCCGCAACCAGCTGCAGCTGGCGGTGGGGGCCGCCTCCGACCTGGCCGAGTCGACGTCGAAGTCGCAGGTGGTGTTCGGCCGCAACCTCCAACTGGTGCGCCAGGGGTTGGGTGACACGACCCGGACCGTGCTGCTGTCCGAGCAGGCGGCGCTGGAGGCGACCGCCACGTTCGGCAACCTGTTTTCCGCCTTGGGGTTGGGCCAGGCCGAGGCCGCCAACCTGTCCCCGGCGGTGGTGCAGCTGGCTGCCGATCTGGCGTCCTTCAACAACCTGCGGGTGGAGGACACGCTGGTCGCCATCCGCGCCGGCCTGGTGGGCGAGGTGGAGCCGCTGCGCAGGTTGGGCGTGGCGATCAACGCCGCCAACGTGGAGCAGCGGGCCTACGAGCTGGGGCTGGGCCGGGTGGGAGAGGAGCTGTCGGAGGGCGCCAAGGTGCAGGCCCGTTGGAACCTGATCCTGGAGCAGACGGGCGCCGCCCAGGGGGACGTGGCACGCACCGCCGAGGGCTATGCCAACACCCAACGCCGGGTCAACGCCGAGATCGAGGACTTTCGAGCCCGGTTCGGCGAGGCCATCCTGCCCGCCTTTCAGGAACTGCTGGCGGTGGCGCCACAGGTGGTGGACCAGCTGGAGCAGCTGGTGCCCTCCCTGGTCGCCATCATCGACGTGGGAGCCAAGCTGGTGCCGGTGTTCGTGGAGGGGTTCAAGGCGATCGTGGAACCGCTGGAGGAGGTTGACAGATTCTTCGGGAGCGTCGGAGCGGCGGTGCGGTCGGCCTTCGGGGACCAGGCCCAGGGCCGCATCCTCGCCTTCAACAACGCCCTGGACCGCCTGGACGACGCCTTGGAGGCCGGAGAGGACCCGGCCGAGTCGCTGGGCGCCTCGCTGGGCAGCCTGGCCGACAAGGGCCTCCTGACCGCCGACGCGCTGGTGCGCCTCGGGTCCCGGGCCGGGTTCAGCAAGGACGAACTGTTGGACTTCGGGCGCGAGGTGGCGGCGTCTGGACAGGCGATGGGGCTGACGGAGGGCCAGGTCAGGGCCATCGCCGATGCCGTCTCGGTGCTGACCGGGCAGCTGGGGCCTGACATAGAGGCGGTGCGCCAGCAACGAATCGAGTTTGAGCTGCTGGGGAAGGTGCGGACGCCGCAGGTGTTCGTGGACCTGCCAGCCCTGCTGGAGGCGGTCCGGGTCAAGCAGGCGGAGTTCGTCGAGCGGTTCCGGGAGGGCATCGACGTGCTGGCGGAGGCGCCGGAGGTCTTGGACGTCTCGGCCAAGCAGATCGTGGCGAACCTCACCGAGCAGGTGAACGCCGCCGCCGAGTTTCAGGCCAACCTGGTGCGCCTGGTGGCGGCCGGCCAGGACGACCTGGCCCGGGAGCTGAGGGAGAAGGGGCCCGGCGTGGCGGGGGCCCTGGTGGAGTTCCTAGAGGACCCGACGCTGGCGGCGGAGGCCGAGCGATTGGCCGAGGGGCGGGGGACCGCCATCAGCCGGGGCATCGCCACCGGACTGTCCAAGGAGCTGGTCAACCTCCCGGAGTCGGCGAAGGCCGGCCTGGACGCCCTGAGCCAATTCCTCTCCGATCCGGCGGTGTTCAGCGCCGTCGAAACGGCGGTGCGGGGCGGAGCGATCTCGGTGGGCGTCGGCTTCCGGGACCAGTTGGACGCCGAGTTTGGCCTGTTGACCCAGGGCTCCCCGGTGCTGCGCGCCCAGGTGGTGGCCCTGATCAGGGGGGCCGACCTGCCTCAGGCCGTCAAGGACTCGGTGCTGGCCGCCTTCGCCGCCACGGATGTGTTGGACATCGTCGAGGAGGCCGGGGAGACGCTGGCGTCTCGCTATATCAAGGGTCTGAAGGGACCGGGCGGCCTGGCGGTGTCCTCGCCGTCCAAGGTCATGATCGCCCTGGCTAAGCAGGTGGCGAAGGACTTCGCCGGCGAGTTCGAGAAGTCCTTCGCCCTGGACGTGCCCGATTCCGCCACGGCCGGCATCGCCTCCGACCTCACCTCTGGTTCGGCCCGGTTCCGACTGCGCCAGGCGGGCGGCACGCTGGCGAACGCCGTGCTGGAGGGCATACGGTCGGCGCTGGACCAGGCGGCGCTGCAGCCGGAGGTGGAGGAGCTGGCGTCATCGTTCACCACCGCCGGGCCGGCCTTCGCCCAGGCCCTGGGGAGCGCCCTAGATTCCGCCGACCTGTCGAACGTGATCGTGGACTCGGTGCGCGACGCCTTCGGCGGGCTGACCGTGACGGCGGTGGCCGAGGACGCCGGGACCTCGGTGGCCCAGGCGTTCTTGAAGGGAATCAGGGGACCCGGGGGTCTGCAGATATCCTCGCCCTCCAAGGTGATGATCGAAATAGCCCGCCAGGCGGTCTCGGACTTCCGGGCCGCCGCCCAGCTCGAGCTGTCGTCGGGTCTCGCCGTTTCCCTGCCCGTGTCGGGGGGCCTGCGGGGCGTCACCCCGGCCGCCGCGGTCGGCGGCCCGGTGGTGAACCTGACCGTCATCGGCTCCGGCGACCTGACCCGGGGGGCGGCCCGCGGGGCGGCCATAGCCGGCCAACTGGTGTCGCTGATGCGGGTGGTGCGCCGGTGAGCGGCTGTTCGCGCCTGCGCCTGGCGACCGAGACGCTGGACGGCGTCTACCACCTCCACCCCTACAGCTGGGACGGCCTGTGGGGGTTCCCCGGCCGCCGGGGCGTCAACGTGCCGGTGATCGGGCGGCCGGGCTCCTACCGGGTCGAGGGCAAGGAGACGGAGGAGCGGATCGCCACCCTGGGCATTCAGATACGCCGGCGCAGCTCGACGGGGACCATCACCCTCCCGGGGGGGGCGTGCGAGCACGTGGAGGCCAACCAGGACCTGATACTGGGCCTGATGGGGTCCGACGACCTGCAGACGCTGGAGTGGGACGGGTGCGACGGGGTGATGCGCTACCTGGAGGTGGAGTTCGTGGAACCGGCTCCCATAGCCCACGTGGGGTTGGAGCGACAGCTGCCGGTGGTGCTGCGGGCCCCCTATCCGTATTGGCGGGAGGCCGACGTGTCCAGCCCGATCACCGGCGGGCCCACCAACGTCAACCCCGGCGGCAACGCCCCGGTCGAGGACTGCACCCTCTCCTTCGCGGCGGCGGGCCGCATCACCAACGCCCTGGGGCCCGAGCACGTGGAGGTGGACCCGGCCCTGGGGGACGGCAACCCGGTCGCCTTCGACTGCCTCACCGGGTCGGCCGTCCAGACCGGGGTGGAGGCGGCCAAGACGATCGTGTCTATCGGGAGCGACCGGCTGTTCCGCCTGAAACCGGCGGTCAACAACCCGTTGACGGTGACGGCGGGCACCGTGACCGTGACCCACCGGCCCACCTGGTGGTGATGCGCGGGATTCCGCGCAGGGTTGGCGGCTGATGGGCTGGCGCGTCGAGGTCTGGACCCACCCCTCCACCGGCACCTTCGAGCGGCGGATCGCCAAGCTGCCGGTGATCGAACAGTCGATCACCTACCGGCGCACGGCCGGGCCGGGCGAGGTCCGCCTGACCATCCCGCCCCGCTACCCCCAGGTGGGCCAGCTGCTGCGCCGGGACCCGATCACCAAGGCGAACGAGCACAGGTCGGTGGTGCGGGTCTATCGGGACGGTGACCCGGCCAACCAGCCGTCGCTGGAGTTCGTGCCCACCAACCTGCCCGACGTTATCTCGTCATCCACCAAGCCCATCGAGGTGACCGGCGAGCCCCTGCTGTCGGCGTTCCTCGGCGACGCCTTCGTATGGGCCTGGGATCACCCCGCCTACCAGTTCCCCGACTGGGTGTGGGGCGGCCCCAACCTGCTGCAGAACCCGGGGTTCGAAGAGGGGGTGCCCCGTCCGGGGATTTTCGCCGTGACGGTGGTGGGCGCCACCGGCGGGACCCTGACCATGACCTACAACGCCGCCACCACCGGGGCCATAGCCTGGAACGCCGACGGCCCAACGGTGGCCGCCGCCCTGCTGGCCCTGGCCACCATCGATGACGTCCAGGTAACCGGGACGGGCACCATCACCGATCCCTGGGTGGTGCAGATCGACGCGCCGCCCGGCCAGTTCGTCCTCACCGTGAACGGGGCCGGCCTGACCCCGGCGGGGCCGGGGGTGTACGTCTATTCCGAGACTCGCCAGCTGGGGGCGGTGGGCATCCCCAGCGGCTGGACCAAATCGCTGTTGGGCCCGGACTTCACCGTTCTGCACGGGGAGCAGGACCTGGACAGCTTCCGCCTCACGGTGCCCCCGGGCGAGCCGGCGGACACCGGCACCTACGCCATCTACTGGAACCCGGTGCCCGAAGCGTTCCCCGGCATTCAGCAGCTGGTGGCGGTGGGGCCGGGCTGGCCTCTCTACGGGGCCTCCATACGAACCCGGCCGCTGGTGGCCTCCGACCGCTGGGTCATCGTGGTGCGGGATCGGGACGAGAACCTGATCTCGGACCGCTTCGCCACCACCCTGGCGGCCGGCGTCTACTCGGACCTGGCCGTCGCCACCCCGTACTACGTGGTGCCCCAGGGCGTGACGCAGGCCATCTTTCGCACCGCCTGGGAGGGGCCCAGCGGCGGGGGGGCGGCCGTGCAGCAGGACAACGCCTTCCTGGGCGTGGGGATGCCCAAGGCCACCTGGGGCAAGATCGTGCGGGAGCTGCTGGACGACTGCGTGCTCAACCACGCCGCCGACGTCCCGGCGCGGGTGGCCCTCGACTTCCTCGACTACTCCGGTTTCAGCGACACTCTGGACTCGGCCGGCAACGCTTGGGTGCGCGAGGAGTCGTTCACGGTCCAGCGCGGCCAGACCATGTTCCAGGTCGTGCAGGCGGGGCACGAGCAGTTCGGGTACCTGGCCCGTATTGTGCCCAAAGCCGTGCCGGTGGGGAACCTGACCCACGACCTGGAGCTGTTCAACCCCGGCGGCATGGGCCAAAGCCCGCCCACCCGGCACCTGATGGTCGGGGCGGGCGTGACGGCGGGGCCGATAAGCCACGGGTCCCTGGCGGGCAACGCCGTGCTGGTCGAGGGTTTCGGGGGCCTCATCTCGCGCGCCGAGGACGCCGCCTCAATAGCGGCGGCGGGGCGGATCGAGCGCTACGTGCCGGCGGCTGAGGCGACCGCCCAGGATTCGGTGGACGCGGTGGCGACAGCCAACCTGGCCGAACTGGCCCGCCAGGGCCTGGGGATCACGCTCGAGGTGATCGAGGGGTCGCTGCCGAACCCCGGCGGGCTGCCGCTGCTGCCCCTGGTCAGCCCGGGGCTGGGGCTGGACGACGAGGTCTGGATAACCGTGCCCGGCCTCATGACCAGGGAGGTGCACCGCCTGGAGGCCGCCACGCTGTCGTGGACGGGCGGGATGCGCCAGGCGCACGGCTCCGTGGCCTTCTCGTCGGAGTCCCTGGACGAGGAGGCCGCCCTGCGGGAGGCCACCCGCATCATGTTCGCCCGCTTCGTCTCCCAGCCGCCGCCCGAGATGGCGAAGACCCCGGTGGCCGTCAACGCCGCCACCGGCCTGATGATCGACGTGAGCGGTGAAGCAGGAGGGTTCACCGTGCGCGTGGCCGCCCACGATGCCAACCCGCTCTCCAAGGCGGCGGCGGACTTCGTCTGCACCGGCACCTCGGCCGACCCCCATGATGAGGTCACCTTCCGCCTGGCCGTGCTGACGGTGCTGGGACAGGGGGACCTGGTGCGCGCCCTCCACAGCGTGCGGCTGCTCCTATCGGAGGGGTCCTTTTACCTGGGCGCCACCCTGAAGGGACTGGACATCGACTTTCCGGTCGGCTCCGACGCGTCGGTCCTGATCGAGGGCATGGGGGCCGATCAGACCTACATCGTCGCCCCCAAGGACCAGGATTGCATTGGCTCCGGGGGCGTACACGGCAATACCTGGCTGGTCGGAATCTCGAACCTCCGGTTGGTGCCGCGGACCGGGGGCGATTCCGGGGGCGCCTCGACCTCGGGCGCAGGCCTGGTGTGGAGCACAAACCAGACCTCGAACCAATTCGTCCGTCACGTGCACTTCGGGGATTTCCCCGGGGCCAACCTCGAGATCACCGGGGCCGCCGGGGCCGACCCCACCACCACGCTGTGGGTGGAGGGCTGCCATTTTTTGCGGGGTGGGACCGTCGCCACCTGGTCGGTCCGGCTCCTCGATGGGACCTTCGCCTTCCTCAACAATCGCATCGAGGACGCCACGGGGATCGGGCTCCTGCTCAGCTCCACCGAGCGCACGATCGTGACCGGCAACTTCTTCCGCTCCTGCGTCACCGGCGTCCTGGTGGAGACCGTGTCGTCGGCCTACATCTACGGCAACCTCCTCCGGGTCTGCGGGGTCGGGATCAAGGTGGATGCCACCGGGGCGGTGGTCGTGGTGGGCCCGAATTACCTGGACAGCAACACGGGACTGGACGTCGACATAACCACGGCGGGTCACCGGGCGGTTGGGAACGTGCTGCGCAATCCCGGTGCGTCTACCTACGCGGTGGCGGCCGGCTCCACCTGGGAGGGCCACCGCAACCAGGGCAGCGGCACCATCGCCGGCGGCTCGACCTTCGTCACCATAACCCACTCTCTGGAGATCGCCCCGGGCCTGGTGCTGGTCATCCCCAAGGCGCAGGAGACGCTGTGGGTGACCAACGTCACCGCCACCACCTTCGACGTGAACCGGCCGGGGGCGGTCGGGGCGCTGGACTTTTTCTGGACCGCCGCCCAGTAGCTCCGCCTACGACCGGGCCGCCACCCTCAAGCCGTTCGGCGCCGGGCCGCCGCGGCGATACGCCGGCGGGCCAGCCAGGAGTGGATTGAACCGGCCAGGGTCAGGACTGAGATGAAGATGAGCCCCCACACGATGCCGGTGGAGACGGGGCGGGGGCGGGGCGGGGGGTAGGCCAGGGCGAGGGCGGCGAGGACCGTCGCCACCACTTGGCTGGCGCCACGGAGGCGTTCGTGGATGGCATCGGCTCGCAGCAGCAGGGGCAGCAGCCCGTCGAGCCCCTGGCGGTCGGCCGCCCGCCGGTCGGAGCGGATGGCGCGCAGCATGGTGGCCGACAGGACCAGGCCGATCAGCCCCGCCCCCCCGAACAGCACGGCCTCGATCAACGCCTCCCCCATCGCCTTTCAGCGGCCTCGATTCGAGCCTTTAAGACCTCGGTCTCGGCCTCGGCGTCGGCCCTGTCCGGGTCCGGCGGGCCCTCCGGCCGCACGACCACCGTCATCGTCACCAGGACGGCGGTCAGGGCCAGGGCCAGCACCAGGGCGGCCGCCCAGGCAGTCCCGGTAGAGGCGGCTAGGCCCACGGCCAGCAGGACGCCGACCGCCACGCCGGCCAGCAGGCGCCTCACCGTTCCTCCGACGCCGGGGATATGAGGTCCACCGCCTTGGCCGTCAGCCTGGTGTTCTCCAGGGCGTGGGTCCGCCAAAAGTCCTTCTCGGCCACCGTCCGCCGGTGGACCCGGCCCGGCACCCACCACTCCTTCAGGGCCCCCCACACGATCGTCACCAGCAGGCCGACCACTCCTCCCGTCTGCACCACCTGGTTTAGCCCCTCGAGGTCCACGGGCGGGAGGGTAGGGACGGGGGGGCCGGTCGGGGGGCTAGGGTTGCCCTCGTCCCCGACCGTCGGGGGCCACGCACCCGGAAGGAGTGCCCGTGCGCAAGACGGCCATCATTCTCGTTACCCTGTCACTGTTCGCCGCCGTAGCCCACGTGGGGCCCGCTGCGGCCCCCGTTACGGCCCCGGCCCGGGAACCCCACCCACCCGTCCTCCGCCGGGCTGCGGTGTTCAGGGCGCCCGATTCGGTCATCTGGACCTTCGCCTGGGATGAGTCCGCCGCCGCCGAAGCCGGGGCGCTGGCGCGGGGGTTGCAAATCCGCCAGGAACGGCGACTACAGGATGAGGGGGGTGAGGACGTGAGCCCTGCCGCTCCGGCGGAGGCAGTCAATGGTCCCCCGCGGCCCGCACCCGCCCCCCTCGCCTCCGAAACCCTGGTGGCTTTGCTCGCCGCCTACTTCGCCCCCGCCGACGTGGAGCGGGCGCTGCGAATCGCCTGGTGCGAATCCCGCTACGACGTCAACGCCACCAACCCTTGGTCGGGGGCCATGGGCCTGTTTCAGCACATGCCTCAGTATTGGGTCGACCGCTCGGCGGCGGCCGGCTGGGCCGGGGCCTCGGCTTACGACCCGGAGGCCAACGTGGCGGTGGCGGCCTGGCTCGCCTACTCGGACGGGTGGCGCCACTGGAAGGCCTCGGCTGCCTGCTGGTGACGGTCCCCGGACCGTAACCTGGGCCCATGAAAACCCAGCAGGCCCGGGTCGCCTTCGCCGAGCACATCACGGGGTTCTGGAAGGCCGGGGCGGAATACGGGAAGCCCCACGGGCTCGCCTCGCTGCTGGTCCCGGTCGAGTTTTTGACCACGCTCCGGCCCTCCGGTCGGCTGTCGCTGCTGGTGCACCCCACCGCCGCTCCAGCCTTCCAGGCCCTGGCGTCGGTGCTGCTGTTCCACGACTACGCCATCCGGGAGTGGGCGTCGGGCACCCTGGCCTGGCGCAACATCACCGGCGCCTCTCGAGCGCGGATCGACGAGCAGGTGCGCACTCAGCGCCCGCTGGCGACCTCGCTGCATGCCCACGGGGTGGCGGTGGACCTCAATCCGTCGGTCAACCCCTACGGGTCCACCCGCACCGACATGTCCGCCGAGATGGTCACCCACGCCCTGGGCATCCGGACCGCCGCCGGCGCCCGGGTGTTCGTGTGGGGCCGGGACTTCCGAGACCCGATGCACTGGCAGGCCACCGCCGTGGCGACCCGGGCCGAGCTGGAGGCGGGGATCGAATCGCAGACCGTCCCCGGCTGGTCGCGGTACCTATCCTGGGCGGGAGAGCAGGAGGACGAGTTGACGCTGCGCAAGGGCGACAGGAACGAGCTGGTGGGGTTCTACCAGGCGGCGCTGAACGCCTGGCCGAACCGTCCCTTCCAGCTCCTGGCCGAGGACGACGTGTTCGGCGACGCCATGGAGGCGGCGGTTCGGGCCTACCAGGCGGCGGCTCGGGTGGAGCAGACGGGGGTCATCTCGGGCGCCCTGGCCCCGGTGCTGGCCCGCTATCACCCCGAGATTTCAGGCGGCGCCCCGCACAGCCATGCGGGCACCGCCGCCGTGACGGTGTCCTGATCAAAGGAGGTCGAGATGATGAGGTATCTGCAGGTCGTGGCCGAGCCGGGGGTGGTGTCCGCCGCCGTGGTGGTGGGCATCGTCCACGCCCTCGGCTCAATAATCAAACAGGCGGTGGCCCGAGTGCGGGCCTGGTGGCCGAAGTTGGACGGGGGCTGGGTGACCGCCTTCGCCATCGGTGTCGGCACCCTGGCGTCATTTCTGTTCTCGCTCCGGGTCGCCAGCGCCATCAACGAGCTGGTGTCATCGGCGGTGGGGTCACAGATCACCCTCCGGGCCCTGCCGGAGGCGGTTGAGTACCTGATCGCTGGCACCTGGATAGCCCTGCGGGCGGGGTTCCTGGCCGACCAGCAGGCCGCCAGCACGCTAACCCTCCCGGTCGTCGGCCAGGACTAGGCTTCAGCGCCTACGGCTGGGCTCCTCCGGGGGCTCGTCGTTCCCACCGGGGGGCCCGCCTTAAGCAAGCGGGCCCCCCGGCTAATTATCGGTTGACGCGCTGCCCACCCCGTGGTACAGTGTCGGCATGGGAACGACGCTGAAATCCTACGCCGGAATTCTGACCTGGCGGGTCGACCTAAACCTCATCGATCTGGCCGTGCGCCGGTGCTTAGAGGCGGTGCGTCTGGTGCGGGTGGGCGACCCCTTCTCCTGGTTCGAGGCCGAATTGATGCGCATGGCCGAGCCCGACGGCGACGACGCCGCCCGGCTGGCCTATTGGGCCTGTCACCGCATTCCCTCCGGCATCGGGCTGGGGCTGGCGCATCGGGCCTACGACTGGGAGCGCAGCCGGGCCACGGTGGCGGTGCTGCTGCGGCTGCGGCGCCGACGCTTGCGGGTCCGCGCGGAGCGGTTATGACCAGCCGGCACTCCGAGCAGTTCCTGCGGGCGACCCTGGCCCGCTACTACGACGCCGAGGCCGGCCGGCTGCTGGAGGTGAGCCGCGAGCGGGCCCGGCAGATGCGGCTCGAGATGGGCGTGCCGCGTCCCCCCGACCGCCGGTCGGTGACCCGCAAGCGGGTGGTGGAGCTGCTGCGCCAGGGGGTAGCTCCCAAGGTGGTGGCCCGGGCGGTGGGGCACGACCCCAGCTGGGTCCGCAAGATCGGGCGGGCGGCGGGGTGGAAACCCCGGCCGGCCGCGCTGGCCCCCTGCGGAACTCGGGCCGCCTACGAGCGGCATCGGCGCCGGGGGGAAGCGGTAGACGTTGAGTGCAACGCCGCCAACAACGCGCGGCGACGGGAACGACGACGAGGAGGTGCGAGGTGACGACCGGGGAGCTTTCCCTGTTGCGCTGCGGAGCCTGCGGGGGACTGACGTTCGAGGTGCACGACTGGTCCGCCATGACGGGCCGGTGCACCGCCTGCGGCGAGTCTTGCGGGGCGTGTCGGGGTTCGGGCTGGGTGTGGGTGGCCGGGCCGGAAACGGGCGACGCCGTCCCCGAGGTCTGCCCCCACCTGCTGGTGCGGTCGTGAGCGGCCGGGCCATCATGTGGGCGGGCGTGCTGGGCACCTACCTCTGGCTGGCGGTCCTGACCGGGCGGCTGCTGCGCGACCGCATTCGGGCCCGCCTGTTCGATCGTCTGTGCGAGGGCTGCGAGGTACGCCCCTGGCGGGTGGCGCTGGAGGATGCCGGCGAGCTGTGGTGGCTGTGCACCGGCTGCGCCGAGGCTTGGTCGGTGAAGCCGTGAGCCAGGCCAGCCTGATACTGGGGATGCTGTGGCGGGCCGGCCCCCGGGGCGTCTGCACCCGGGAGCTGCTGGAGCGGAGGATGCCCCGGTACGCCGCCCGCATTCACGACCTGCGGCGCCGGGGCCACGCCATCATCACCATGGACTGCGACGACCTCGATCACGGTCACCGCACCCGCCAGGTGCGCTACGTGTTCACGCCGCCCGGGCCGCCGATACTGCCGGCGGGGGCGCTGGCAGTCAGGTTGTCCCAGCCGTGAGGTGGTCGCTGCTGCTGTGGCCCTTGGTCGGGCTGCTCACCCTCGTCACCGCGATCGGCATATTCATAATCCTGGGCGTCGCCTTTAGGTGGGCGGTCGGGGGGTTCACCGGGAGGCGGGGACGGGACCACTGGCTGCCGGACGTCATGACGGGCTGCGGGGTCGTCGTCGCTCTGGTCCTGCTGGGCGTCCTCGGCGGCCTCGTGGTCGGCAGCCTGATGGGGCCCGGGTGACCTGTCCATACCGCAAGCGCACCTGCGCGCCGGTGTCCGTGGTCGGGGCCGCCGGCCTTCTGTACGACCTGTGGACCACCGCCGAGGTCTGGCTGCACCGCCACGACCATCGCCGGTGCTTGCCGGCGGGCGCCGGTTGGTGGCACCCCGACGATGATCCCGTTGATCTGCACCTGGAGCCGGAGGTTTACACCTACGCCCGACACCCCCTGCAGCTGCGGTGGCCCGGGGCCTGGCGGGTGGTGGCGTCGTCGCTGTTGCTGGTCAAGACCAGCCGGCACCAGGTCGAACTGGTGACCGAGGCGCTGTTCCGGCGCTACGCCGAGCCGGTGGACCTGCGGATGGCGGAGGGTGAGCTAGAGCGGCTGCTGGGACCCCTGGGCCTGGCCGCCAACCGGGCCCGCTACCTGCGGGCGATGGGCCTGGCCTGGCATCAGTTGGTTGAACCCCTGGGCGTGAGGCCGCCGGCGGAGTTCGTGGCGGGCCTGCCCGGCTGCGGCCCCTACGTGGTCCAGGCCTATCGCATCTTCGCCCTGGGGGAGAACCTTGAGCCGGAGACGGTGGGCGACCCCGTGCTGCGGCTGCACCTGGAGTTGCGGCGGGCTAGGGTGCCGCGGTGACCCGACGGCATCTGAACAACCGCGTGCCACGACACAAGCGTGTGTCCAAACGGGAGCGGGATGCTCGGGCGCTGGCCTTCGCCGCCACCCTGCTGCAGAGGGCCCTGGCGGGGGGGCATACGGTGGTGGGCGTCTTCCCGGTGGAGGGTGGCGGAGTTTCCTATCACTTCGCTTACACGGTGGGCCGGTGCCTGCGGGGCTGGCCCGAGCTGATCGCCACCGGCGTTTCCAACCTGGGCGACGCGCTGCTGAACTGGGTCGACGCTCACTGGGATGCTCACCCCGGCCCGGGGGTCCGCTGGCCGGTGTCCGAGGGCGCCATCATGACCGTGCCGGTGCCCGAGGACCAGCGTGACGACCACCTGACCATGGTGCAATCGCTGCGGTTCGGGCCGGGCGTGCCGGCGGACTGGTCCGCCTTGCAGGTGGTGTGGCGGACCGACGCCGGCCTGTGGCCCTGGGACCTCTCGGACCCGACCCTGCCGGTGCTGGCCGGCCCGGACTGGCGGCCGGCGTGACCATCACGGCGGAGGCCGTTCACGGCGGCGACATCGTGCGCCTCTCAGAGGAGGAAAAACGCGCTCTGGTCGAATCGTTTGAGGTCGACCCCCGATCTCGTCCCCCCGAGTTGTCGGTCTGCTGCCCCACCCGGGGCCGCCCCGACGCCTTCGGCGCCATGGTGGAATCGGCGTTCCTAGACCCGGGGGCGCGGGTGGAGGTGGTGGCGTACGTGGACGATGATGACCCGGCGCTGGACCTCTACCGCTCGGTGGTCGCCGGCTGGGCCGAGGTGCGCCTGGTGGTGGGGCCCCGCCAGGTGCTGAGCGGGTGCTGGAACGACTGCGCCGCCGTCGCCCGGGCCCCGTTGCTCATGCTGGGCGCCGACGACCTGCGCTTCCGCACCTGGGGCTGGGCCGACGTGTTCAGCCGTACCTTCGCCGCCTTGCCCGATCGCATCGCCTACGCCTACGGGCGGGACGGCCACTGGGACCGCGTGCTGGGCACCCACGGGGTGGTCAGCACGGCTTGGGTTGAGGCGGTGGGGTACTTCTGCCCCCCCCACTTCGGCTACGACTACAACGACGCCTGGCTGCACGAGGTGGCGCGGGAGGTGGGCCGGGCCGTCTACCTGCCCTCGGTGCTGACCGAGCACATGCACCCGGCCTTCGGCAAGGGTGCCTGGGACCAGACCCACGCCGACCGGGCCCGCTGGGGCCCCCAGGAGGCCATGGACCTGCTGTACGGCTCGCTGGTGGTCGAGCGGCAGGCCGACGCCCGCAAGCTGCTGACGGCGATGGGCGACCCGTTGGACGGTGACTGAGGAGGTCGCCTGAGTTAACAAATAGGTCAAAAGTCGAACGAAATTGTGAAGGAGAAATGACCGAATGCTTGAGCGCTCAGCTGTTGTGAGGGTGGGTTCCTGATGGGCTCGGACGCCTATCTCCTGGTCGACCGGGCGCCGTCCGGCGCGCTGCTGCTGGAGGTGGGAACCGGGCGTTGGTCCACGCCGCAGCTGGCCCGTTTCGCCGAGGCGCGGGGCACGGCGCTGTTCACCGTTGACCCGAACTCCCAGGCGCTCCTGTGGGCCGCGGAATTTCGGGCGGCGGTGCCGGTGCTGGCGCGGGCCGAGGCGTGGCTGCCGCCCATGCGATACCTGGCCTTCGGCTTCGCCTGGCTGGACGGGTCCGACTGGCCCTACCCGGACCTGCTCCCCGGCTACGAGCGGGACGTGCGGCTGCGGTACGAGGAGCTGGGCCTGGAATATTCGGCGGAGGCCTCCGCCGCCTCGCACCTGGCGATCGCTCGAGCCCTGGCGCCCATGCTGGTGCCCGGCGCCGTGGTGGTCTTCGACGACACCTGGTTCGGGGATTGGGGCGGGCCTGACCTTGACGGCAAGGGTCGTGACGCGGTGCCCTACCTGCTGGGCCAGGGATTGGCGTTGTTCGACGATGTTCCCGACGGGCCCGGCCACCAGGGCTACGTGGCGCTGGTGGTGCCATGAGGATCGGGTGGATCGGGCTGGGTCGCCTGGGGCTGCCCTGCGCCGCCGTGCTGGCGACCCGGCACCGGGTGCGGGGCTACGACCCGCGGAAGCCGGCGCTCGGTCCCTGGGAGGCGGGGCTGGGCGACCTGTTGGACGAGGTGGGGTTGCCGCCCGCCACCTTCGGCCACATCATGCGAGAGGTCCTGGACGGCACCACTCGACAGGAGTACTTGGTCTCCGTTGACTCGCCGGCTGAGGCGGTCGAGGGCGTCGATGCCGTGTTCGTGGCGGTGCAGACCCCGCACGAGCCGGCGCTGGACGGCACCCATCCCGACGATGGTACCCGGGCGGACTTCGAGTACGGGTACCTGTTGCAGGCGGTGCGGGAGGTGGTGCCGCACATGAAGCCCGGGGCAGCTCTGGTCATCGTTTCCACCGTGCTGCCCGGCACCACCGAGCGGCTGATCCGGCCGCTGGTGCCGCCCTGGGTCACCCTGGTCTACTCGCCGAGCTTCATCGCCCTGGGCTCCGCCATAGCCGACTACCGCAACCCTGAGGTCATCCTGTGTGGGTCTTCATCCGCCGATCGCGAGCGGGCCGTGGGCGTGCTGTGGGAGGTCTTCGACGGGGTGGTGCAAGGCGGTCCTGGGCACCTGATCTACGCCTGCTCGATTCCCTCGGCTGAGCTGGCAAAGGTGGCGTACAACACGTTCATCGGGGCCAAGCTGGCCTTCGCCAACACCGTGGCGCAGCTGGCCGACGCCACCGGGGCCGACGCCGACGAGGTGCTGGGGGTGGTGAAGCGGGCGACCGACCGGCTCATCTCCCCCGCCTACCTGTCGGCCGGCCTGGGCGACGGCGGGGCCTGCCACCCGCGGGACCAGCTGGCCCTGTCCTGGCTGGCCCGTCGCGTCGGGGCCTACGACCTGTTCTCGGACCTGATCGCCCAGCGCGAGGCGCACTCGGCCTGGATCGCCGACGTGGTGGCCCACTGGGCGAAGATGAGCGGGTTGCCGGTGGTGCTGTTGGGCACCGCCTACAAGGCCGGGTCCACCTTGGACGACGGCTCCCCCGCCCTGCTGCTGTTGAGCCAGATCGCCACTCGGTTGTCCGCGGCGGCGCAAGACCCGCTGGTCTTCTCCGACCGGACCCTTCCCCCTTCCGGGACGGGGCGGGCGGTCTATGTGCTGGGGGTGGCCCATGAGGAGTACCGGGAGTTGGACCCGGTCCCGGGCTCGGTGGTCATCGACCTTTGGGGCATCGTCCCGGCGCGGCCGGGGGTCACCCTGGTGAGGCCGGGGAGGCGAGGATGAAGGTTGTGCGTCGATTGCTGGAGCGGTGGGCGGTGCTGTTCCTGACCCGGCAGTTCCCGGGCAAGGCGGTTCTGATTGGACGGTCACCGCCGGGCGGATGGTGGTACGCCCCTACCGACCAGGAGCGACCTCGCGTGGCGGTGGGCACGCCGCCCAAGCCGGTCATGGAGTGGTCAGAGCGTCGTCTCCGTCGGTGGTTGAAGCGGCACCCACAGCCATGACGTGGGATCGACCGGCATAGTATGCCCCCTTTTTCCACTATTCGGCGACGGGCCGGAGGGCGGGCGGCGGGAACCGGGCATCCTCCTGCCCGGGCCGGCGGTGGTCTGATGCAGGGCCCCGCCGGCGCCCGCCGTCCTAATCTTCCACCTGTGAGCCTGGTGCTGACCGTCCCCTGCTGCGCTGTGTGTGGCTCCGACGACCTGGCCGAACCGACGGTGCGTCAGGATGCTCTGTTCCGCCATGGCGGTTATGGGGAGACCCGGGCGGTGGCGCTGCGGGTCTGCGGGACCTGCGGGGCGGCCACGGTGCGCCAGGTCAAGTCGGAGAGGCCGCCGCGGTGAGGTACCGGCTGTCGGACCTCGTTCCTCACGAACCCCCGGGAGGCTGGTGGCGGCTGTTGCGGGGCGGGCCGCGGGCGTGGGGCGAGTACCTGTGGGCTGAGCGGTGCTATTTCCAGGACGTTCGACGGCGTGGCCGTGGCTGACGGCACGCCCTGGGAGCGCCAGAAGGGCGAGTCGACCAAGGCTTTCGAGGGGTTCCGCACCTATCGGGACTTGGGCGCCGGCCGGTCGCTGGTGGCCGCCGCCAAGGCCCTGGGCAAGAACAAGGCAGTGCTGTCGGAGTGGTCGATGCGCCACGAGTGGGTGCGGCGGGTCGACGCCCACGACGCCAACGAGGACCGGGTGCGCCGGGCCGCCCACCTGGCCGAGGTGGAGCGCATGGCTGCCCGCCACGCCACCGCCGCCCAGGCCACCCAGGAGGCCGTCATGGCCCCGGTGCGGGCCGTGCTGGAACGCCTGCGGGCCGACCGCGAGAAGGAGTCCACGGAATTCTTGGACGCCCTGACCTCGGGCTCCCCCGCCGCCGCCATGGAGCTGGCGCTGGCCTCCGCCGGTCGGCTGCCCGCCCTGCAGGCCGCCGAACGCCTGGCCCGGGGTGAACCCACCGAGATTATCCGGTCGGCCTCGGTGGTGGTGGAGGCCCGGTCGGTGGAGGACCTGGCGAAGACGGTGGAGGCGCTGGCGGTGGCCGGGGTATTGTCCCTGCCGCTGCCCGACCTCGAGGTGATCGAATCCCAGGAGGTGGAGACGGCATGAGATACGGATGGGTGGTGTTGAGCGCCGCAGCCGGCGCGGCCGTGGGCGCTCTACTGGCGGCCTGGGCCGAGGGAAGCTGGCGCCGGCCGCAGGTGGTCGAGTTCGGGGCGATCTGCGCCGCCTGCGGCGGGTTGATCAGCCTGCTGGCGGTTTCGGGGTGGCTCTACTGATGGCGACCTACGAGGAGGTGGTCGCCAACGCGGTGGCCTGGCAGCGCCAGAAGCGCGAAGATGGCAAGCGGACCCGCTATGACGCCGCCTGGGCGCAGCGGTTCATCGGCGCCGGCTTGCACCCGGTGACCCGTCTGTCGTTGCGGGGTGACGCCGAGACGTGCGGGACCTGCATTCATGCCGTGGAGGTGGGCGGGCACGCCAGGGACTATTGGAAGTGCGACCTGCGCATCACGTCATCCGAGGCCACCGATATACGGCTGCGATGGCCGGCTTGCGTGAAATGGCACCCGAAGGGGTGACGGCCTGGGCTGAGCGCATAACGGCCCTGCCCGTCGACCGGCGCGCCGCTCTGGAGCGGGCGCTGTCGGTGGAGTTGCCCCGCTACGTGCCGGTGCGGCCGTTCCCGAAGCAGATGGCGGCCCTGCTGCTGGTGGACTGCCTGGAGGTGCTGTACGGGGGGGCGGCGCGGGGGGCTAAGACCTGGTGGTTGCTCATGGAAGCGCTGCGCTACGCCGACCGCCGGGGGTACGGCGCCCTGCTGCTGCGGAACACCATGACCGACCTCGAGCAGGAGCCCGACGGGTTGGTCCCGCTCTCGAAGACCTGGCTGGAGGACACCGACGCCGCCTGGCACCCGGGCAAGGGGGGCGGGGGCTACTGGCGGTTCCCCGCCGGCGCCACCCTGTCGTTCGGGTACCTGAAGGACGCCGACGATCACCGCCGCTACAAGGGCGTGGCCTGGCAGATGATCGGTATCGACCAGGCCGAGGAGATCAGGTCGGCCCAGTACCTCTACATGTTCAGCCGCCTCACCCGTCCGGCGGGCTCCGACCTGCCCCTGCGGTTCCGGGCCACCGCCAATCCCGGGGGGCGGGCCCACGACTTCTTGGTCGAGCGGTTCGACCTGCTGGCGCAGGGCCCCGATCCCCGCACCGGCCGGGCCTTCATGCCGGCGCGGCTCGAGGACAACCCCGGGGTGGACCAGGCCGCCTACGAGCGGTCGCTGGCCGAGCTGCCGGAGGTCGAATACGCCCAACTGCGTCACGGCGACTGGGGGGTGACGGTGGCCGGGGCCATGTTCAAGGTCCAACACCTGGCCGCCGCCATGGACTGGCCCAGGGAGGCCAGGCTGGTGCGGGCCTGGGACCTGGCGGCCACCGAGGCCGTGCCGGGCACCGACCCCGACTACACGGTGGGGGTGCTGCTGGCCCGCCGGGGCGAGGAGGAGTGGGTGGTGGACGTGATGCGGGACCGGGTGGCGCCCGACGGGGTCGACCGGATGATGGCCGCCGCCGCCCTGGGGGACGGTCAGAACGTGCCCATCGTGGTCGAGCAGGAGGGGCGGTCGGCGGGCCGCCGCGAGGTGGCCGCCATACGCCGGGCCCTGCGGGGTCACCGGGTGTACGGGGTGCCGCCGGTGGGGACCAAGCCCGAGCGGGCGGCACTGGCGGCCAAGTGGGTGAACACCGGGCGGGTCTACCTGCTGCCGGGCGCCTGGGTGCCCGAGTTCGTGTCGGAGCTGCGGTCGTTCCCGCAGCGGTCGGGCCACGACGACCAGGTGGACGCCTTCGCCCTGGCCCATAATTGGCTCGACGGCCGTGGGCAGGGCCTGGCGGTGGGGGGCCAGATAGCCGCCGGCCGGATACCGGAGGAGCAGAGCATGGGCTGAGGCGAGACCAAGGTCCGCCCCGAGGACCGGGCCGCGCTGGAGGCGCGGCGAAAGCGAGACGAGGAGTACGCCCGGGCGCAAGCCGGGGTGCGGCGACGCCGCGAGGCCGAGGCGCGGGCGCGCTACGCTGCCCGACAGGAGGAACGACGAACGAGGAGGAGAGGATGATCTCCGAATATCGACAGCGAGCCCTGTGGCGCGGCGGCGGACTCAGCTGGCCGATCCGTCTGCGGCTGCTGCTGCTCATACCGGGTTCGCGGGCATGGAATGGGTGGGTTCGGAACTTCACCGCTCGGCTGGAAGGGTTCGCCAACTACGAGGCTGAGACGACCGAGCCCGAGGCCGTCCCGGCGCCCGAAGCATGAGCGCCGCATATCTACCCGGCCAGGATGCTCGGCGGATCGCCGCCGACTTGATCCCGGCCCACCATCCCCACCTGGAGGACGCGCCCCTGCGGTACGTGCTGCGGGAGCCGCCAGCCAAGAAGAACAACCGGGTTCGCCTGGGCGTGGCCCGGGTGGTGTCCGGGCTGGGCGCCTACTTCGCCGGCACCACCACCGCCCTGTCCGGGCGCCCCTCGCTGGGGTCCTTCGGCGTGGTGGAGCTGGCGGCGACGCACTGGAACGAGCTGCTGAACGACTCGCAGAGGCAGGCGCTGGTGGACCATGAGCTGTGCCACTTCGCCTATGACGGTGAGCGTCTGAGCATCATGGGGCACGACGTGGAAGAGTTCGAGGCGGTGATCCGGCGTCACGGGCTGTGGTCCACCGACCTGTTCGACCTGGTATCGGCGGGGGCCGACCA
>Ga0209341_10000306_pt1 | contig 49916 bp, 57 predicted proteins | sample RifCSP13_2_FD_184020 | JGI IMG/M metagenome (GOLD analysis project Ga0209341, IMG submission 184020) | Soil microbial communities from Rifle, Colorado - Rifle CSP2_sed 13_2 (SPAdes) (version 2) | ecosystem: Environmental > Terrestrial > Deep subsurface > Rock core/Sediment | place: Rifle...
AGATAGTCATTCCTGAAAAAGCCAGTAATGAAACCAAGGATATTATTAGAAATCTAGGAGCCAAAGTTTTTGAAACCAGCGATGATCTCTGCCCAAAAGTTGGCGCTGGAACTGATCAAAGCATAGCATTGGCAACATCCATAGCATCATCAAGGCCTGATACGTACTACTCTCCAAATCAATATGCAAACGAGGCAAACTTTATGGGTCATTATGTCGGAACAGGTCCTGAAATTTGGAAACAAACTGATGGAAAAGTCACTCATTTCTTTACAGGTGTTGGAACTGGAGGCACTATTACTGGAATTGGAACATTTCTTAAAGAAAAAAACCCAGGTGTTAAAATTATTGGATGCCAACCACAACAAAATCACCTAATCCAAGGATGGCGAAATTTTGAAGAATCTGCAAAACCTGATTTGTTTTTAAAACGAGAGAGTGTCGTTGACGATTGGATATCTGTTAGTAATGATGAGGCATTTTCCGTTGTAAAAGAAGTACTTAGAAAGGACAAATTACTAATCAGCCCTTCTTCGGCCGCTGTTTACGCATGTATGAAAAAATATCATATTGATGGAGAGGGATGTGTAGTTGGAATATTTGCTGACGATGGAAGAAAATTCAAGAGCGTTTATGCTAAACAAAACATAATGACTGAAAAAGAATTCGAGGATGCTCTAAAAGAAGCAAAACACATGTCCCAATTGGCGTATTGACTTTTAAATTATTTTTACTCTAAAATATTTCTCAGATGAGTTTCATAAAACTCTCGAAAAAATTTGTTCATATCAATTTCGTGATGCAGACACGCATTACTTGATTCTATTAATCTCTCTCTAAGTTCTTTACTCCATTTGCTTTGTTGTTTGTCTTTAGATTTAATAATTGATGGATTTTGTTTTACTTCTTCCATGTTTGTTATTAGTTTTAGTCCCATCTGACGCAGTTTGCTTATGCTTAGTAAAAATAATCCTGATTGATCCTTATCTACTAAATTCATCAATGCATGTGCTTGGGTATAATACTCGGTTCCTTTTTCATTGTATTTCTTAAATTCATTTATGCGATTTTGCCAATATCGTTCTGTAGTATTTTCTATTACTTTGTAATTAAATTGAATCTCGGATAGTTCCTTTCCCAACTTGGCTAAATTATCACTATGTTCCTTGGCTGATTTTTTTAATTTTTCTAGTTCTTCAGTCATGATGTCTATGCATTTTTCTGCAATAAAGAGTTTGGAATCTAATTTTGAGCCTGATTTTCCCATGAATCATTTGATATTTTTGAATACTCCGTAATACATTTTTCACAAAACGAATCCCACTCTCCAATTTCTAAATCTCTGAAAAATTTCATTGTCCAATCATATGGTGGTTCTTTTCTATACTGAAATTGCTGAATGGTGTAAATGTCTTTTTCATTAAATTTATTCAAACATTTTTTACATTGAGCGTTTTTCATTAGATATTTTGTGAATTAGATTCCCTTTTTAGGAATTTTCTGTAAGGTACTTGTCTACATCTATTGCAGCCATACATCCAAACCCAGCTGCAGTGACTGCCTGTCTGTAGTTTCTATCATGTACATCTCCTGCCGCAAACACTCCTTCGATGTTTGTGTGTGTTTTATTTTTTAAAACAATATATCCTTCATCATCTAAATCGATTTGCTTTTTGAAAAGTTTTGTATTTGGTTCATGACCAATTGCAACAAAAAGACCTGCAACATCTAATGTTTTTTCTTCACCTGTCTTGATATTTTTTAATACTGCCTGTCGCATTTTTTGATCTCCCTTGATGTCTATTACTGCAGAATTCCAGTGAAATTCTATTTTGTTATTCTTAATTGCTCTTTCTTGCATTATTTTACTTGCACGTAATGCTTCCCGTCTATGCACTAGGTGTACAGTTGTTGCAAATTTAGTGAGAAATGTTGCTTCTTCTACTGCAGAATCTCCTCCTCCTACTACTATCAATTCTTGATTCCTAAAAAATGGACCATCACATGTTGCACAATACGATACTCCTTTTCCTGCAAACGTTTGCTCACCAGGCAGTCCTAATTTTCTAGGATTTGCCCCTGTTGCAATAATTACTGCTCTTCCCTCATATTCTTCTGAGGCTGTTAGGACCTTGAATGGCTTGTGTCTGAAATCTACATCCACTACTTCATCATCTATGATTGTGGTTCCCATTCTCTGTGTTTGTTTTCTCATCTCTATCATTAAATCTGGACCCATTATTCCTTTTTCAAATCCTGGATAATTCTCGACTTCTGTTGTATTGACTAATTGACCGCCTGGTAATATGCCTGATAAAATAAGTGTGTCATATCCTGCTCGTGAACAATAAATTCCTGCAGTATATCCTGAAGGACCCGCTCCAATAATTACTACGTCAAATTTTGTTTTCTTTTTATCTGGCATCTTTGGCGATTCATCTTTGTTTTCAAGTATTGTCGCCCCCGAATTTGCAGCCATCATGATATGGCCTCTTTGAATTTCATTAATTTAAGTTATTGATCCTCTGGTTAGCCATTACTAATCACAATACTTGTTTTTGTTCTGTTATCTAGTTATTTTGTACGTTTCATGAAAGTCCTTACAAATTGTATATGCTATGTCTTGTATGTGAAAAACCTCTGATATGTTTTTTTTACCTTTTGCAATTCCTCTCATAATTGTCATACATTTAGTGTTTTTTAGAGCATCCGGTTCAATCTCATCTGTCCAGATCTTAAAACATTCCTCAAAATCCAAACAGAATTTCAAAATAATTGCCTCCCAGTCTTCAGATGTTTTTGGAATGCCAATTGTATCTGCCACTTCTCGAAATTCATTTTTTCTATCTCTAAGCAATAAATTCAGAGTTTCTCTGACTCTTTTTTCATCATATCCTTCAATTAATCCAATCCTGTTCATATGTGGGATTATTTTTTCATTGTTAAAAAGGGATCTATTGTTTTCATCTATGAAAATATGATTTCATAATACAAATTCTTTTAAATTCATAAGCAACTGTTGTAAAAATTTAATGTACTTGTCTGAAAATCTAATGTGTGGTCCCTAGACATTTTTTCATATTCAAAGCGGATGGAAGTAAGGTCAAATTTAATGCAAATAAAATTTTGAGTACTTGTATGAGAGCAGGAGCAAGCAGAAAGACTGCACAAAGAATTTTAAAAAAAGTGCGTTCAGACGTTTATCATGATATGGGGACTAGCGATATTTACAAATTGGTTTTACAAGCTATTTCAGAAGAAAAAGATGCAATGGGATTACATCAAAGATATCAGCTTAAAGAAGCCATTATGCGACTTGGTCCTTCTGGATTTACTTTTGAAAATTACGTAGCCGATTTACTGAAATATTATGATTTGCAAGTTTCTGGAATTAGAGTGCAAGTTAAAGGGAAATGTGCTTTGCATGAAATTGATCTAATTGGCATGTCTAATTCTAGACAATTTATGATAGAATGCAAGCATAATTCTCATCGCGGTACCTTTGTTGGACTTAAAGTAACTCTTTACACTCATGCCCGATTTTTAGATGCATCTCCTAGGTTTTCTGGCGAAATTATTTTTTGTAATACTAAAATATCTGAAAATGCAAAAAAATATGCAAACTGCATTGGTCAGCAAGTTTTTTCTTGGAGGTATCCATCAGAAAAAAGTCTCGAAAAGGTGATTGAGCAAAATAAATTATATCCTATCACTATTCTGAATCTGACTTCAAAAGAATTGGATATTTTTTCTGGTATTGGTATGATGATTGCAAAGGATCTTCTTGAATATGACGAAGTTAAATTATCTAAAAAGACTGGCATTCATACAAAAAGAATACATAACTTACAAGCATTGGTCAAACAAATCTTGCAGTGATTCTGTGTAACATCCAAAAAACTGACAATTGAGATGTTGTTATATTCTTTATTTGATAATTTTAGAATCTCAATGTTTTTAACCATCCTTAATCCAGTTTATACTTATGACTAGTGATTCTTTCTGTCATTGTGGCTCTTGTGGTCATGAGACAGTAAATGAATGTTATACTAAACAATGCCCGTGCTGTTTAAGTGATCATCAGGGACCTTTTGGAAAAAATAGATAACTTTTCATTTTTACTTTTTATTTAATACTTTAACTGAAATTTTATTTTCAACTAGTATTTGTTATTTTCTTTAACACTTGTTGATGAGTTTCACATAATTTTCCATTTTCTAATTGTGAATACAGCAGGTCTTTTTGCCAATGTGCATTAAATAGCATGCATTCTGTTTTATCACAAAACGCTTCACCCGTTTCAAAATAAAATATTGCTTGTAATAAATAACCCTCTATGATTTTTGATAGACGCGTATCGTTGTATTCTAGATAGGTCCCTTTGTATTTTTGTTTTATTGACTCTACATTTATGCCCTGAGTGAAATTTGATATTAAATCTAAATAGTACTCTCTTGGTTTTGCCGGTGCTTCAATTATTCCTGTTGTTGAAATTATCGAAGGATTTGCACCGATCAATGCTCTCCCATGATATCTATAATCATTGTAATCATACGTACATGTCAATTTGTTTGTAAAAAAGATATGAAATAATTCCGACGATGTTTCCTCATTTGGGATTAATTCTGTTAATGCTTTTTGAATTTCAAATCCGTCATACATGATAATATTTTCTGTTTTTGTAGTATCATCAAAATTTGCTTCTTCAAAAAGAATTTCATCTGTACTTGGTTTGTGTTTTTCATATGGTTTTCTAGGATTAAAAATTCTACATGATGCAATTTTTGCAGCCGTATCTTTTTTTGAGAATTTTAGAATGCTGTCTCTTGTTTCAACTTGAACTGGAAATACTTCTTTTAGAAAAACAGCCAGTCTCTCAAGTTGAATCTGGGAAACAGCAGGTTCATTATACAAAAATATTTTTGAGATCTTCAATGAATCAATAAATTATTGATTCTTTATCTTTCTAACTCTTTAATTTTCTCTGCTGTGATTTCAGCTGCTTTCCTTCCTGAAAATAACATTGAACCATACGTAGGACCCATTCTTGCCAATCCATATGTTTCAGTCACAGACATTCCTGCTGCAACCAATCCTGGATACACTTCACCAGTATTGTGAACCACATGTTCTTCTCCCTCATTTACATACATTGGATTCATTCCCTTCCATTCAACTAACCCTCTATCTACTAGTCGTTTTACTGCAACAGAGTCATGTCCAGATGCATCAATAATCATTTTTGCCTCTAGTGCAATTGGATCAACACATGTGATGTTTCTTGGCAATGCTGATACTGGCATCCAATTAACAACAATGCCTGTAACTCTGCCGTTTTTCAAAACAAGATCATCAAACTTTGTAAGATTAAGGAATTTTACTCCTGCATCACATGCGGCTGCAATTAATTTTGAAACTGCATGTGGTCCTGGTGTTAAATACAATCCTTCTGAAACTTTTTTGTATGGAATACCTAATTCATCCCATATTTTTTGGGCTGGCTCTCTTACTGTTACTGGATTCATCATGTATCCACCTAACCAATAGCCCCCACCAAGGTAATTGTTTTGTTCAACAACTAAAACTTTGAAACCCATATTTGAAAGATCTCTACTTGCAGTTAATCCTGCAGGTCCAGCTCCTATAATTATCACATCTGACTCTGCTCTATCTATTAGAACTGAATGAAACTCGTTTGCAATTGCACGAGTAATCTCAACTTCACGAACATCTGTAAATATTTTCGTTGATTTTTCTGCAACAGTAGCTTTTTGCACGAAAATATTGATTCTTAGAACCCATTAATACTTTCCCACTTTTTTAAAATTAGGGGAAACTAATTCTAATGTGCTAGAATTATTTGCAGTATGAGGAAAATTCATGTATTGTATTGAAACTTTATCTCCTAAACTTCCCACATATCAAAAATTTATATCATAACTCAAAGGACTTTCTATTGTATTGACCGTATCTGATCTTAAACAATCGTATCCTGACTCGCCCAAACCTAAAATTAATTGGGCAAGAAATGAGGAGGCCGAAGATTTTGCTAATACTGTAAAATTATTCCGTCAAGGAAAATATGACGAAGACAGCTTTAGACGATATAGGCTTCAGCATGGGGCATATGGCACCCGAATGACTAATGACTATGCCATGGTTCGAATCAAATTACCTGCGGGGGAAGTTTATCCACATCAACTTGAAAAAATATCTCAACTAAGTGAGCAATTCTCCATCGGGAGTGCTCATTTCTCGACAAGAGAAAATATTCAGTTGCATTGGGTAATATTGGAAGATGTTTCAGAAATTCTACGAGGACTTGCAGAAGTAGGTCTTACATCACGTGAAGCATGTGGTAATTCTGTAAGAAATGTAATGTGTAGTCCTTTATCTGGTGTTTGCCCTGATGAAGAATTTGATTCTACACCATATGCGCTTGCAACAGCTAGATTCTTCTTGAGAAATCCAATGTCTCAAAGTCTTCCCAGAAAATTCAAATTTAATTTTACATGTTGTGAAAAACATGGCATGGTAAGAATGGTTGATGTTGGATTGATTCCACAAACTAGAGATTTGGACGGAACAATTCAAAAAGGATTCAAAATTTTTCTTGGTGGAGGATTAGGCAACAAATCTTTTGTAGGTTATCAATTAGAAGAGTTTACTCCAGAAGAAGATCTTTTGAATACCTCAATTGCAGTAATACGCATTTTTGATAGACTAGGTGATAGGAAAAACATGGCTCGAAACAGAATGCGTTATCTTGTAAATGACATGGGTTGGGAAAAATTCCAAAATCTAGTTCTTAAAGAAAGAGCTATAGTAAGGGCAACTCAATCCGTCATCACTCGTCTTGAAGTGGATCATACTCCATCAATAATTAAAAGACCAATCAGAATATCTGATGAAAGCGGAAGTTCAATTCCTGATGGGTATACAAGATGGCTAAAAACCAACACTCTAAAACAAAGGCAGTCTGAATATTCTTCTGTATTCATAACCCTTGAGGCTGGTGACATTACATCAAATCAGATAACTGCACTAGCAACAATAATTCAAGAATTCTCATCAGAGGGACATGCACGAGCTGGGTTTGTACAAAACATTGCATTACGTTATGTGCATGATGATGATTTACCCCGTCTGTATTCTAAACTGCTTACCTTTGGATTGGCAAAATCTGGTGCCCTAACTATGGCTGCACCTATAGGTTGTTCAGGCACCACTTCCTGTAATCTGGCTTTGACTAATTCTCATAGACTAGCAAAGGAAATTCAAAGAAAATTCCTCGAACTCAAATTAGATCAAGACGATGATTTGCGCGATTCTTCAATTAAGATAAGCGGATGTCCAAATGCATGTGGGCAACACGGAATTGCAACAATTGGTTTCTTTGGTGGAGGAGCCAGAGTTGGAAAAGAAATGTATCCTAACTATCAAATGTCTTTGGGAGGACGCTCTGATGGAGAAACAATGCTCGGTGCCACATGTCATAGAATTCCCGCAAAAAGAGTAATTCCAGTAATTTTAAAAATTATTGAATTATTCAAACAAAATAAAAAATCTGATGACACTCTTAAAGATTGGATTCATAGAATTGTAAATGGAAAAGAAGACACTGAAATAAAATCTATCCTTGATATGAGAAAAGCTTTGGATTCATTTACAATTCCACCTACAAAAGAAGAAGATCCTGATTTTTACAATGATTATGGAAGTGATTCTAGCTATCACACAAAAACTGGAAAAGGTGAATGTGCAGCATGAGCCAAGAAAAAACAATCAAAACAACAACTGGTATTGATTCACTGAGATCTGAAATTAGAGATAAAAGTGTCAGAGTAATCGACGTACGAAGAGAAGAAGATTACAAACAAAGTCACATTCCAACTGCAGTAAATCTTCCACTGGCAAATTTATTATCTGACGATAGTCCTGAACGTGTTTTAAAACTTGTAAAAGCAATGGGCATAGACGATCAAACTCCTGTGGTAGTTTATGATGATACCTTTGGTGCGCTTGCATCTAGAGTTGCTTGGACGTTGGAATACCTTGGTCACTCTGATGTATCTTTACTTGAAACAACTTTTAGTAAATGGAAATCACTTGGTTTGGAAAATGATAATAAAACACCAGAAATACAAAGCAAGGAACACTCCATTCATCTAAAACCTGAAATTTTAGCTACTTCTGATTATTTGGAAACATCAAAAGACAAACCAGATGTAATTCTAATTGATAACAGGGAGAGGTTAAACTATCTGGAACAACATATTCCTGGTGCAATCAGTCTTCCATATAGAACTCTTGCAACTCAAGATAAAATTCTGCGACCTAAGGATGACATGAAACGACTTTTAGATAACAGGGGAATTTCAGGCAATTCTGAAATTATTACTTATTGTGGAAGCGTTGGAACCCTGTCTGGTTTGGCTTATTACGCACTAAAATCAGTTGGACTGCCTAATGTTAAACTGTATGTGCGCTCTTTTAAAGAATGGAAAGGCCTTGAAAAACCAATAGCAAAACAACAGGATGCAAACTATTGGGACTTGTCTGCAGAATAATTTAGGATATTTCGTTTCTAAGCTTTTTGGTAATTGTGACTTCTATATTGTCAAAAAGATTTAGCATCTTACCTTTGTTTTCAATAAGATAGTCTACTCCTCTGTCCTTTAATCTGATTTTCCACAATCTGATTTCTCTATGCTCCTCAAAGAATTGTTCAATCATTTGCTCTCCTGATTTTGTTGGGTCAATAAACTCTTCAAAGATTTGAATTGTTTTTTCAACATTTTCGTCTTCTATTGATTCTCTGACTGATTGTATGGCTTGGCTGATCTCTTTTAGGTTCTTGACTGGTTTTGGTAATTGTTTTTTTGTGATTCCAAATAATCCTTTTCTCTCTTTACCCATTCTTTCTGCAACGTCTGCTGTAAGATCGTATATTGGAATTTTACTTAGGCCATCTCGTTTTTCATGCTGAACAATCAATCCCTTTTCAAGTAATTTTCTTAATGCATCCTCTGCATCAGATTTATCTAGAAATGTTGTCCATACAATAGCGCCAAGTGTGTGATAACCTTGTCTGATTGATTCTAAAACTACTACTTCTACAATTCTTTTGAATCCTTCTTCAATTCTAACATTTGTAAAATCTTTATCTCTGATCGACTTTCTTGCATTTTTCACATCAATTTCAATTGAACGCTTCAATGCTTCAAGTGATTCAGGAACTTGGTTTACTAGAGACAGAAAACATGCTTTGTTATACCATGCCATTCCATATGTAGGATCTGACTCTACTGCTTTCTCAACTGCATCCAGTGCTTTAGAATAATTTTTTTGTTCATAGTGGACTAGTGCTTTTAAATTCCAAGCTTCTGGGTTGGTGACATCTATATCTAAAATTTTATCATAAATCTTTAACGCATCACTATACTCTTCCAAGTGGAATCTTGCATAGCCCAGCTTCATCAAAGTCTCAATACTGTTTGGGTCGATTCGTAATGCCTGCTCAAAAATGACTGCTGCCTCTTCGAGCTTTTCATCGGCCATCAGGTTTACTCCCTTTTTAAATAATTTTTTACGATTATAATCAGGATCTACTAGACCTGTCTCTTCGATCTGATCTATTTCCTTAGATTCTGTCTCTTTATCCTTTGATTTTTTTTGAAACGGCTTCACTAGCTCAATTTGGACCTTTAATCTAGATAAATACTATCCTGAATCGAGCCTAAGTTCTAATATGTCTAAATCTATTGAATGTACTGCTAGAACTGGTTTAGGAATCCCTCAAAAGTTTTATTTTTTATTCTATAAAATCAAACTTAAAAACCTCGTATTTGACCATCTGTTTGTTTCTAATATTGTAGCAAGCAATTATCATTGTTGATATTTTATTAGATGTTGATATAGCAAAAAAATCATTTCTACTTGTTGAAACATAAAAGACAACCTAAAACTCTAAAAGATATTCCAGTAGAGTTAAAATCCATAACTAAAACTCCAATTACAATTCATCCAAATGCCACCATCTTGGATGCAAGAGATCTTTTACTCCGATATGGGATTGGAAGATTAGTTGTTAAATTTGGCAAAAAACCAATAGGAATCATTACTGAAAAAGATATTGCAAGAAGTGTTTCAATTTTTGGTGGAAAACCAATCCAAAAAATTCTGGTGAGACACATAATGTCAAAAGATCTAATCACAGTTTCTCCAGATGCATCAATATATGATTGTGCAAAACAAATGAAAAAACATGGCATAAGCTCAGTGATCATACAAGATAAGATGCAAAATCTGGTAGGAATTATAACAAAAACAGATCTAGTTTCTACTTTCTTGGCTCAGAGTACCGCATCATTAAACATCTCAAAAATAATGACAAAAAAAGTAGTCACAGTTTCTCCAGATGACTCTGTATTTGAAGTTCAAAGTATTTTATTTAATAACAAAATTAGTAGGGTAGTTGTTACAAAAAATAAAAAACCAATAGGAATTATCACATACCGTGATTTTATTCCTGCAAAGACTTTTACTTTGCACAAAGGATTTGTGGATCCAATAGAACGTGAGGAGATATCATCTAATCCACAACTTAATGAATTTAATGTAAATCAATTGAGTTACTTGCTTACATTTTCTGCAAAAGATATCATGACAAAAGAGCCTTTTGTGGTGTATTCTGATAATGATGTATACACGGCAGCAATTCTGATGATAAGACACGGAATAAGTGGTATTCCTGTCACACGCAATCAGAAATTGATTGGAATGGTAACAAAATCCGATATTGTTGATGTTCTGGCATCAAAAGGAAAACTTGACTGATTCTTGGATGTCTTATGGTGGATTAATCTTCAACGGCATGTTCAGTTAGCACTTTGATGCAATCTTGTAGGACCTCGTTATTTGAAATCGCTTTCGTTTCTTTGAAGTTAAATTCTTGAACTAGTTGTTGTTCAAATTCTATCAAATCATTTTGATATGTATTGCAAGAGGAACGTAATAATCTCCAATAATAGTAACCCTTGTTCATTTCATTTAACATTACATGATGATCTGATTTCAATATCTTGGAGATGTTCTCGTATGCTTCTTTGTAATCATTAAATTTGTCTCTGACAATTTGCGGAAGGTCTTGATACCACTCTTTCCCATCCGCAGTTTTTTCCACATTCTGCATTTTTTGGAGTTGATATGCCACAGAATCTTTCAAGATATCAAGTGTATCGTTGGTATCTAGGAGATCCATCAATTGAGGGTTTATCATAAATCTTCTGAAATAATCATTGTTTTAAGAATGTTGCATGTCTGTAATCTAAGAATCATGTTAAAAAACCAACTCAAATCTTCTTTCTTTGTATGCTGGATTTAGTTTTCCTATGATTGGTATTTTGGCGCCACAATATTTGCACTGGTTGTGATCATCTAGATCCCATTCTAAGATATCGAAATTATATCGTCGTACAACAATTTTTTTACATTCATGACAATAGGTATGCTCCAATGGATGTCCTGGAACATTGCCCACATATGCGTATCTCAATCCTTCTTTCTTTGCAATCTCATGATGTTTTTCTAATGTGATAACTGGTGTTGGAGGAAATTCCATCATCTTGTATGATGGATGAAACTGTAGAAAGTGAATTGGCATGTCCGGCCCAAATTCATCGTAAACAAATTTGCAGAGTTTTTTTGCATGTTCAAGATTGTCTCCTACGTCTGGAACAACAAGATCTGTTATTTCTACATGAATTTTTGTTTTATCGCGAATTTCTAATAGTGTATCAAAAACAGGCTGAGAATTTGGAATCCCAACATATTTTCTAACAAATTTCTCTTCTCCATTTCCCTTAAAATCAACTGTAATGCTATCAAGAAATTCATTCATCATAGAAACTGATTCTGGTGTACCATATCCATTTGAGACAAAAATGTTAAACAATCCCTTCTTTCTTGCCAATACACCACAATCTCTAGCATACTCCAAAAATATACTCGGTTCATTGTACGTGTATGCTATTCCCTGACACCCGCTTTGAAGTGCCTTTTCTACCACTTTTTCAGGTGTAATGTCCACTCCTTCTATCTTTCGTCTTTGACTGAGATCAAAATTGATGCAGTATTTACACAGCCAATTGCATCCAGTTGTTCCAATCGAAAATATCTTACTTCCCGGCATAAAATGGGTTACTGGTTTTTTCTCTATCGGATCAATATGGGCCGCTGCAACCTTTCCATATACGTAAAGAACCAATTTTCCTCCTTTATTTCCCCTAATTCCACACAAACCAATTTGATCCTCACCAAGCTCACAATATCGGGCACATGCTAAGCATCTTACTTTATGATTTGCCAATCGCTCATAAAGAACTGTTTCCTTTTGCACGATGTAATTTTGATGAATTACAACATTAAATCAATAGATAATTATCAATTTTGGTAATCATGAAATAGGACTTATGATTCTGTTTAGAAAGTTTTTGTGTGACAAATCAAATATTTATTGAATCTGTAAATAATATTCCCACATTTAAAAAAAGATTTGAAATTGTAGAGAGAAAAGGGATAGGACATCCTGATACCATTTGTGATCTAGTGATGAACCAAGTCTCCATTGATTTATCCAAATTATATCTTAAGGAAACAGGTACAATTCAACACCACAACATGGATAAAGCATTGTTAGTGGCAGGGCAAAGTGAAAGTAACTTCGGAGGTGGTAAAATCATAAAACCGATGAAGATGATTTTAGGAGACAGAGCGACATTTGATATTGGTGAAAGAACACTCCCGATAGGCGATCTTGCAATACAAACTGCAAAGGAATGGTTTGAAAAAAATCTAAGATTTGTAAATGATGAACATGTGGAATATCAAGTAGAAATTGGTGTCACATCAAAGGAACTTCAATCAATATTTGAAAATACCAAATCATTTGCTGCAAATGATACATCTGTACTTGTAGGGTATGCTCCATTTACAGAAACTGAATCTATCGTACTAAATACAGAACAACACATAAACTCTAAACAATTCAAAGACAACTTCCCAGAATCAGGCGAAGATGTTAAAGTAATGGGATTCAGGGATGCAAATCACGTTGATCTTACTATAGCTACAGCATTTGTAGATAGGTTCATCTCAACTGAGAATCAATATTTTCAAAAAAAAGAGGAGATGCTTCAAGAAATAAATGAATTTCTAAAAAAGAATTACAGTATGGAAATCACTGCAAATATGAATTGTTTAGATTCTAAAAACAGAGGGATGTCCGGCCTTTATCTGACAGTTTTAGGCACATCTGCTGATAGTGCAGATTCTGGACAAGTAGGAAGAGGAAATATGGCAAGTCGTGTAATATCTCCAAGCAGACCTGCCGGTTCTGAAGCCACTGCTGGCAAAAACCCCGTCAGTCATATTGGTAAAATCTACAATGCACTTTCTTTTAAAATTGCAAATGAAATACATATCAAAGTATCAGGTTTGGATGAAGTATGTGTATGGATGTATAATGTGATTGGAAGACCAGTAAATGATCCAAAGGCAGTCATTGTACAGCCCACTATCACAGGGCAATTACAGAACGCTGAAAAAAATCAAATCAATGAAATAGTTGAAAACAACTTGCAAAACATACATGAGTTTTGTAATGAATTGATTTCAGGTAAACATCCTATAGCGTAATTTCTTTTTGTCATTTAGTTTTATCTGATTTTCATATGCTCTGCATTGCTCTATTTTTCTTTATCAATTTTCCCTAATAGTGGCACAAAAACATAACCTGGCTGATTCTTAATTTCCATAATTCCATGAGATGTCTTTTTTAGTAAAACCAGTGATTGTGGAAATTTCCCCACAGGCGCAATCAACAAACCATCTGCTGATAGTTGTTCAAGTAATGATTCTGGAACTTTTTTACATGCAGCAGTAATTATGATTCTATCAAAAGGAGATTCTTCTGGAAATCCTAAACTCCCGTCTCCTAAAGTCACTTTGACATTATTTATTCCTAATTTATCTATATTTTTTTTGGCAAATTCTGCAAGTTCTGAATGTCTTTCAACAGAGTAAACTTTGCCATGTCCTACCAAGTAGGAAAGAATAGCAGTCTGCCAACCTGAACCACTACCAATCTCCAGAATTTTTTGCCCTTCTCTGATGTCTAGCCATTCAGTCATTCTTGATACCACTGACGGTTGGGATATTGTTTGATTTTTCATTATAGATAGTGGTGTGTCTTCATATGCCTCTTCTTTAAGCAATGTTGGTACAAATTCATGTCTGGGCATTTTTCTAATGGCAGATTCTACTTTATCGTCATTAAGAAATCCTGACTTTTTCATAATGATGATTAAATCCTCTAATCTTTGTTGATAATTTTTGTTAGTTTTCATTTTGGCTAAATGGATGTATCACATATGTCTAATAAAAAGCAAAATAAAAAATTAGATAGACTCTATCTTTATATTTCATGTTAAAGTTTTGGAATTACAAAAAACAGAACCGTATAAAATACCAAAAGAACAGATTGCAGGGGGCTTAAAAATGAATTATGATTTTAAGATTATCTCTTGTGATAAACATATGCATTAAAAACAAATTCTGAGAAATATTTGATCCTGCTTTCAAAAATGAAAATTAGGTACTCTCCATAAATATAGACTACAAAGGTACAATTATGTTATGACTCAAGTAGGTACCACTTCAGAGGGAGTACCGGTAATTTTACTTAAGGAAGGTACCAAGCAATCACGAGGAAGAGATGCTCAACGAAATAATATTCACGCTGCAAAACTGATTGCAGAAATAATTCAGACAAGTTTAGGTCCACGAGGAATGGACAAGATGTTAGTTGATTCAATTGGGGATATTACTATTACAAACGATGGCGCAACCATTCTAAAAGAGATAGACGTACAACACCCAGCTGCTAAAATGATGGTTGAAGTAGCAAAAGCAACTGATAGTGAAGTGGGCGATGGTACAACATCTGCAGTTGTTCTGGCAGGGGCATTACTTGAAAAAGCAGAATCATTAATTGACGATGAGATTCACCCAGTCATCATTGCAGATGGATATAAAAAAGCCTCAAGAAAGGCAATCGAGTTTCTAAGTGAAATTGCAATAAAGGTAGACCCAAAAGACAGAAAGATTTTAGAAAAAATTGCACATACTGCCATGCAAACAAAATTGGTATCCATTGATGCAACCGATCTTGCAAAACTGGCAGTTAGTGCAGCATTAGCAGTTATAGAAGAGAAAAACGGATCTTTCAAAGTAAATCTGGAAAACATAAAGGTAGAAAGAAAGACAGGGGGTTCAGTTTCAGATAGTGAACTAGTTAGTGGAATAATACTTGATAAGGAAATAGTTCATAGTGGAATGCCACGAAAAATTGAAAATGCAAAAATTGCTTTAATTAGTGAGGCATTAGAGATCAAAAAAACAGAATTTGAAGCAAAATTAAACATCTCTAGTCCTAATCAAATCAAAGCCTTCATGGAAGAAGAAAGTCAGATACTCAAGGAGATGGTTAAGAGCATAAAATCCACTAATGCTAATGTCGTTTTATGTCAGAAAGGTATTGATGATATAGTTCAACATTACATGAGTAAAGAAGGAATACTTGCAGTAAGACGTATCAAAGAAAGTGATATGTCAAAATTAGCAAAATCAACTGGCGGAAGAATAGTTGGCAGTGTAAATGATCTAAATACTGCCGATTTAGGTTCAGCGCAAAATGTAGAGGAAAAAAGAATAGAGGAAGATAACTGGGTGTTTGTTGAAGGATGCAAAAATCCAAAGGCAATTAGCATCTTGATTCGAGGAGGGTCTCAGCGAGTAATAGATGAAGCTGACAGATCAATGCATGACGCATTGATGGTAGTAAAAGATGTAGTTGAGAATCCAAATATTGTTTATGGTGGTGGCGCACCAGAAGCCTTTGTTGCACTCAAGCTCAGAGGTTGGGCGAAATCCCTTTCTGGAAGAGAGCAACTGGCAGTTGAAAAATTTGCTGATGCTATGGAATCTATTCCACTTGCTCTAGCAAGAAACGCAGGAATGAATCCTATTGATTCAATCACTCAACTAAGATCAAAACAAAATGCAGGAGAAAAATTTACTGGTGTGGATGTCATTAACGGCGTAATCGCCGATTTTGAAAAACTTGGAATAATTGAACCACTCAAAGTAAAAGAACAGATCATAAAGTCTGCCACAGAAACTGCAAATATGATACTAAGAATAGACAATGTAGTTGCCGTATCCAGATCAATGCATCCTGAATCCCAGCAAGGCATGCCACCAAGTGGTGGCATGGGCATGTACTAGCTAGAACCAACTCCAGTTTGATGTCTTTACTGATGAATTCCACAGTAATTTTTAATGACTTTAATCCTTTTAGATTAAACACAAGAATGTAGTTTTAGACACATGTATGAATATATGAACTATAATTTCAGATGATAGAAATCATCCTTTGATTACTCCTAATGGTACAAGTCTTGCAACTTTTGTAGCTATTCTAAGGTCATGAGATATGCTTGCTATCATATCGACGTCTTTGTACACTTCTGGTGCCTCTTCTACTACACCGTATCGTGTCATTGATTTTAACACAATTCCTTTTGCTTGCATTTCGTCAATAATTTGTTTATAATTATAATTTTTATGTGCTTGTGTTCTAGACATTATTCTTCCAGATCCATGTGCTGTTGAACCAAAAGTTAGATCAAGTGACTTTTGATTTCCCAAAAGAATCCAACTTGCACTCCCCATAGAACCTGGAATGAAAATCGGCTGACCTATCTTTTGGTATTTTTTTGGAATATCAGGACTGTTAGCAGGAAATGCTCTTGTTGCACCTTTTCTATGAACTATTATTGATTTTTCTTTGCCATTGATTTTATGTTTTTCAACTTTGGCGCTATTATGGGCAACATCGTAAACCAAATTCATTTCCAAATCTGATTCGGATTGATTTAAAACTGATTCAAAAGATTTTCTTGTATAATGTGTGATCATTTGCCTATTGCACCAGGCAAAGTTCATCGCAGCATTCATTGCTTTTTTATATGAAATTCCCTCTTCAGAAACATTTGGAACACATGCTAATTGTCTATCTGGTAATTCTATTCCATATTTTTTATGACTCGCTTCACAAATCTTCAGATAATCTGTACAAACTTGATGCCCAAGCCCTCTTGACCCACAATGAATCAATACTGTAATTTGTCCTTCAAATATCCCCATGGTTTTTGCCGCTTCCTTGTCATGGATTTCTTGCACTTTTTGAATCTCAAGAAAATGGTTTCCTGAACCTAAACTGCCAACTTGAGGAGCACCTCTATTGTGAGCCAAGTCTGAAACTTTATGAGGGTCTGCATTTTGGATATGGCCGTTTTCCTCACAAACATCTAGATCATTTTTTGTTGCATATCCATTTGCTTCTAACCATTTGACTCCCTGCACAAGAACTTCATCTAATTGAGATGTGGTTAGTCGTACACATCCTTCTTTTGGATGCAATCCAGATGGAATTGAATTAAAAAGGTGATCAACAAGTTCTGCTAATTTTGGTCTAATATCATTTTCAGTAAGATTAGTTCTGATTAATCTAACGCCACAATTGATATCATAACCTACACTTCCCGGACTTATGATGCCTTCTGCATCCATACCAGCAACCCCGCCAACCGGAAATCCATATCCTTGATGACCATCAGGTAAAACTACGACATGTTTTAGGACACCTGGTAAAGTAGACACATTAATTGCTTGTTCAATTGTTCTATCAAAAATCATTTTTTGAAGTAGATATTCATTTGCGTAAATTACGACAGGTACTTTCATACCATATTCTGAATCTTGTTCTATCCTGTATTCAAGATCAGATATTTTTTTTGGAGTTAGTATGGTCATTATTTTTCATAACCACTTTAGATTTTGTGGATTATTTGATCTATTGGCCTACGGGTAGTGATTTGAGGAATCTCATTAGCAAAACCTATTGGAAGAATAGCAACCGGTTTGAGATTCTTTAATTTTAGAATATCACACACTTTTTCTTCATCAAATGATCCTATCCATACGGAAGAAAGCCCCAAACTATGAGCGGTGATTTGGGAATACACACATGCTATTGTTGCATTTTGAATGGAGAATAACTGTTCTCCTCTGGATCCATATTCCACACTGCACCGTATGGGATCCGCACAAAATATCATCACTATTGGTGCTTCATGAATATAATTTTGTCCATGTGCAGCTTCGACTAGTTTTTCCTTTTCCGTTCTTTTAGAAACAATGAAAATCTGATATGATTGCAGATTGCCAGCTGAGGGTCCTCTTATGGATGCATCGACTATTGTATTTATTACATCTTCAGGGATTGGAATATTTTTAAATGCACGAACAGAATGTCTAGATGAAATTAAATTAAAAAAAAATCCATCCAATGTAATTTTGGTTCACTATGTGACAGATTAAGTGGGTGATAATTATCAGAGTTGAAAATATGGCGTTTAATTTTAACTCTTTTTTATTATCTTATTCTAACCTGTAATGAACACAGATGTAATAAAATTAAAACCACCTGTTTTTACATTTGTTATTATGCATCATAATTGTTGTAAACACAGCTATAGACTGTTTTTTTATACATCTTTCTTGTGATCTCGGTGTCAATGAAAATAACAACTAGATCTTACTCTGTTTTCTACCCTGAAATATATTCACTGAGATCTTCAAGATATGTATTTGTAACTGGGTATGCATTTTGATATGCGTCCACTATATCTCTAGCTGTTGCTATGCTAACCAGCAAACCGTCTTTTACTAGACCTAATCTTTTGATGTTCTTTGATGCCATTATACTTGCTGCCTCATGAGCTTTAATTCCCACATTTGCAACAATCATTGGTGATGAGGAATGTTTTCCCACCGGATCATGAATATTAAATTCATTTGAAGTAACGTGTGTTAAAAGATCTCGCTCAGTAAAAATTCCATAACCTTTCATGTCCTCGATGATTATGCTACCTATCCTTTTCTCATGCATTTTTTTTACTGCATCAAAAACAGAATCCGAAGACTTGCATTTTTCAATTTTGGTGCTAAGGACATTATCTAAAGAAGCGTCATTTCGTGTCTTTCTAAACGCTCTTAACAAATCTGAAACTGTGACAATCCCTACAAGTTTATCCCCATCAAAAACCAACAGTCTTGATTTTTTCCTAATAATTTGATGGGCTGCATCCAATACAGTATATCCTAAAGATAATCTGACATAAGGCTGCCATCCTGCATCTTGTACTTTCAACTTGTGAAGATCCTTTGAATCTACAATTGCCTTTAATATCTCCCGTTCAGTTAGAATTCCTTTTGGAATTGTCCCATTGCTGACAACAAGATTTCCAAATCCTCTCTCTGCCATAAAATTTATGGCTTCCATTAATGGTACTTTGGAGTCAACGGATATTGGATAGGCAGTCATGTAATTGGAAATTGGAAGATTGGCGATCTTTAATCCCATGTGTTTCAAAAGAAAAAATAGTATTTGATAACTATGCTAAATATCAAATATGATAATTTATTATTTGTTTTATAGTTATGATGATGACATTTTCTAATGGATAAACAAGTTGCTATAGTTACTGGTGCAAGCAGAGGCATAGGAAAAGCAATAGCACATCTTTTTGCACAAGAAGGCATGAATGTTGTAATTTGTTCAAGAAATGAAAATCAAATAAGAAAAACAGCAATGGAAATTCAAAAGGATACCGGAAACATTGTTGTTCCAGTAAAGACTGATGTCAGAAACCATGTAGATGTAGACAAATTGGTTCAGAGTGCCTTAAATGAATTCGGGAGGATTGATATTTTAGTTAACAATGCTGGCGTTGCAATAATAAAATCACTCGTGGAAACTACAGATCATGAATATGACACAATTATAGATACAAATCTCAGTGGGGTATTTTTTTGTTGCAAATCCGTTTTACCGCATATGATTAAGCAGAAATCAGGATACATAATCAACATTAGTTCAGGTGCTGGCAAGACTGGATTTGCTAATCTTTCTGTTTACTGTGCAAGCAAATTTGGAGTGATTGGCATGACAGAAAGTCTTGCAGAAGAAGTTTCAGATTATGGAATCAAGGTTTTTTCTGTGTGTCCTGGGGCAGTTGCAACCCAAATGCAAAAGGAATTCATGAGCAATGAAGAGTTTGAGAAGCGTAAGAACCAGATGATTCAACCAGAAGAAGTAGCTCAAAAGGTATTGCAGTTGGTAAAAGGCAAATTCAGAACGGGCACCTCAGTTGATCTTCATTAGGGTATACAATATCGATTACTTTCATTGTTGATAATTGATGTCGGATTTAAAATCGATCTAAATTGAAACCAATTTATGAGTAACGTGCTTGACAGACCGATTTCTGATTTCATAGATGTGACACTGTCTATTCAAGAGAGCAATCAAACTGTATCTGATTCCGTAAAAAAAATGGAAGAGTATGGAATAGACAGCCTGTTGGTAAGAGATGAAGGAGAAATAAAAGGAATTGTCACGTATAGGGATGTTCTTTTTGATGTTGTTTCAAAAGGAAAGGATCCAACAAAGACGAAGATAAAAGAAATAATGCATGCTCCTCTTCTTTCCATACAAAAAAATGCAAAAATAAAAGATGCCATCTATCTGATGACTAGAAACAATGTACGAAGATTGGTAGTTTTTGATGATAAGGTTCCAATCGGTGTAATTTCACAAAAGGTATTGGTTGGAAATATAACAAAACACGCAATTGCATTACCTGAGCTTGAAATGCCGACTAGAATCAAATGTCCCTACTGTTCTTCGGTGTTTGATGACAAGACAGCACTTTCCACCCATATAGACAATATCCATATTGGAAGAGGACTGTTTGACGGAAATCTCTCAAGAATAGATGACCTTGGAACTATCTACCCGCCATATGATTTTCCAAAAACCATCTGAATTTTAGATATGCTGTGATCTTTTTCCATTTTTTAGTTGACTCAGTCTAGAGATCATCTTTAATTTTAGCTATTGCTGATCTCAGTTTGCGACGTTAGAAAAAGGAACATGATTTAAACTAAAAATTACCGAATTATTCAGGCAAAAAGGATATCGTCATGTTACACACAATATCAAACTGCAAGGAAAATCAAGTGCAGAACATCAAATCGATTTTTTGCAGAAGAGTAAAAAATACTTTGATTGATGTTCTCAATCTTGGTTTTAGTATTGACTGCTTAATACGAAGATCTTCCGTAATTATGCCGAAATCAAAATGTCAGAATCAAAATGCCAATGCAAAATTTGCAAGGCCTGCTTTTTCAAGGCTGAACTAGGTGACAGTATTTGCCTTGTATGTAAAGCAAAGATCTGTATATCTTCATAATCTAGTACAGTACACTAATATCTTGCAGCGTGGTCCTGCTCATTATATTGAATTCTGCTCAGTATCATTCCATGCAAAACATACAAGAAGAAGCAAAAAAGACACAATCCTAGAGGCAGTGTCTGACAGATATTCCAGAGTCATCATAGAAGCAACACTTGGCATGACAAGACAGCAATGAGATAAGCGCCAAACACAAGATTCCCATCTCTACTGTATACCGGCGACTGCAATATTTGTATGATGCAAATCTACTTGGAATCTCAGGATTCATCTCAGATGATGACAAGAAATTTTTCATGTACAGAAGCAAGGTCAGTGAAATTTTCACTACATTTGATAGAAGTACAATTCAAGTCTCTATAATTCCAAACTAGATTTTTTGGAAAACTAGTTTTTCTATATTTTTAATAATCGTGTTCGCTCCAATCAGAGCCCAAAGCAATTGTCGCAATGACTGTACCGTCAGTTGTTTGGAACTTGATGCTTTGTTGCGGCAAAAATTCGTGAAATATTTCCTTTAGAAGCTGTTCTGTGAACAGAGACCATTTTATACCAAGATCATGTTGTATGATAAAGTGGTGAATCCCACCCTGTACTCTATGATCAGAGACCAAGCCTGATGCGCGCATATAGTCTTCAAGTGTTTCAATGCAACGCTTTAGATCATAACTTCCTTTCATAAACATGACAGATTCTTTGATTACTGGTTTTATTGCATCTATGATTTCATATATGCGAATTCCTTCCAGATTGGATCCAAGCTTGGCAAGAATTTTTGCAGGAACTGGAATCATGGAAATTTTAGAAGTAAATCTTCCCCATTGCAGGTATTGATCAATGATTTGCTTTACAAGAACATTTTGTGAGATTCCATTGTTCATTGCCTCTCTCTCAAGTTCCTGTATTGATTTTTCGGGCAGCCTGTATGTTATGCTACGTGTGGTTTCTTTTTTTCGAGCATGATGCGTTCTTTGTACTAAATCCAATGAGGTACCCGACATTTTTACCAAACTTGGGAATATAAGAATGACGGAAACAGTTATTGTATTTAAAACGATTATCTAATTTTTTTGAAAATTATATTACTGTGTTAAATAGAATGATTTTTTTTGTAAATCTTGGGACGAAAAATTCCAGAGATAGGTACCCACTTTTTCTTTGGAATGCCTTTTCGTCCCCTTAGATGTTGTTATTTTAGAATTTCAAAAACGCTTAGTACAAAATCTCGTTTTATAGCAGAAGAATAAAAAGAAAAGAAATATCATCATGTGTCTTTGAAACTATCCTCATGGCATAACATATCTTGACGGTGCCTGCATTAACAAACATAAATGAATTTATTTGATAATTTCTTCAATTCTTCGTTCTTCTTGAATCATTACTTTTTCAAATTCCTCTCAAAGTTTGTCTAATTTCTTACTTTTTTCTTGCTCATCAAGTTTTGAGAATCTTATTTGTCTCATTTCACTAACAATTGCGCTGACCTTGTCATTTGTTTCGTACATTATTTCGTCTATCTTTTGTTGTTTTTTAGCATCCAACACAAAATAATATCAATTGCGTCCTGATAAACTTTCATTACTTTACAAAATATATCCTAGGATGTCTTGTGGAATTACTCTTTGAGTATTCTAAATGAATGTTCGATGGATTTTTTTACCTCGTCCAAAAGTTCTTTTAATGTCTTCTCGTTATCGATTTGGCTTTTTTGTTGTATTTCTGTGTTATAGTATTTCATCCAAGAATAACAATGTTGTAAATTCTCAATTGTCTCAAAAGGAAACAGGGTTTGCTTTCCGGAAAGTACTACTGCATCCCATACATCTGTAAAAAATGGTTTGTAATCTTTGTATTCCATAGAATCGTTGATGAATCTACTCTTTCTTCGTAGATCAGTGCGGATTAAATCCGACAACCTTTTTTTTGTATTGTTTTCCTTTATTTTTTCTGATTTTCTATAAAGCCATGTTTCAAGAAAAACTGCACCAAAAATTATTATCGAAAGAATCACAGATTCAATTATTATTTTGTACCATTCAATATCTAGTTCCATACTGAATCATCTAAATTAGCTCAAAGTTTTTAGTATAAATTTACATTCAATGATTATCAATGTTAGTTCTTAGTTAGAAACGAATGCTCAACTAAAATAACCAATAGAATAATTATTATACATAAATCATAATTATCGTGCCAAGATCTAGCTGAAATCCATAATATCAATTTTCTAAAAAAACTGCATTATCATAGTTGAAAATATTGTTAATATGTTAAGTATTAGTGATAACTGAATTTGTCATGGCCGAAACAAAAAACGTTCCAAAAAAAAGTACAGGAATCGCTCCACTATGGACATCTAGTTGGACAGAAATGGAAAGATCAATAGAAAATTTACGTAGGGACATGGAAAAAGCATTTTCATCATTCCCAACAATTTCTATGCCAAAAATGTCCCATACATCATGCGATGTTATGGATGAAGGGAATCAATTTCGTGTAAAAATGGATGTTCCTGGAATAAAGAAAAGCGAAGTCAATCTGAACGTAACTGATAATTCTATAGAGGTATCTGCAGAACACAAAGAAGAGTCCGAAGAAAAGAAAAAGAACTATCTTCGAAAAGAACGAAGCCAGGTATCTTATTACAGATCTCTGCCTCTCTCTGAGAAAATACTTTCAGACAAAGTAACTGCGAAACTTGCTGACGGTGTATTGGATATTACACTGCCAAAATCAAAACCTACTGAAACACAAAAGAAAAAATCTATATCTGTACAGTAGATTTTACTTTCCTATTTTTTGCAAAATTCTAGCACATAAACAAAACAGAGATTAATTTCAAAGAGAATCGTTTGTTGATTCTCAAAACTGAATTTCAAAGTTTGTATTTTTAGGCAGTTGAATTGACTCTAAATATGGTGAAATAAGTCATGCTTGCCTACATTTTGTTAAATTGTATACCTTCACAAGAAAAAAATATTATTGAAGATCTAAACAAAATTCCTGAAGTAATTGAGGTTAATGTAATAATGGGAAAATACGACATAATTGTAAAAATTACTGGCAATCTACCCGGGGAAATAGATCTAGCAGTAAGCAAAATAAGATCAATCAAAGGAGTAACTAGTAGCTATACCATGACTGCAGTTTACGGTCAGGGTGGTTCAATTGACAAGAAATAAGATGCAGATTCAAGATTAGATTGTTGAATATGGATTCTATCCCAATCCCTGATGAACATAAAAGGCTAGTGAAAAAACTGATGGAGCATTTTGAATCTATGGGATTAATTGTAACTTGTGTATGTTCAGGGTATGTAGATTGTGAAAAAGTAAAAATCTTTGAGCCAGATGTGAGAGCACAAGATCTCAACCGTGAACTAGATTACATTGGTGAGGCAAAAATATGTGGCAACATCAACAACCAGTACACCAAACAACAGTTTTCAGAATTTGCAAACAGAGTAATGACTAGGAGAAAATCTACAGGAAAAGATGTTCCGTTTTACATCATAATATCTAAAGGATGCGAATCTGAACTTCATCAGGTATTAAAAGAGCTAGGACTTGAAAACAGGAAAAACATTCACATAATTTGATTTATGTATGAAAGATGATTTCCTCTACTCAGTTTCAAATGCTCTGAGAAGATCACATGCACAAACTATTGTATCTATTTCTCCTTGACTTGTCAGTGGTAGTCTCTTTATTTTATTGTCTGCCATAATACTAGCAGCATCATGAAAGTTTATTTCAATCTCGGCAGTTATTAGTGGATGAGATGAGTATTGACCCACAGTTTCAGACATGTCTGCCTCAATTGCTAATAAATTGCAAATCAAGTCTCTTTCTGTAAATATTCCATATGGTTTACCCTCTCTAGTCACGATAACACTGCCAACTCTTTTTTCATTCATTAGTTTTATCTGATTAAATAGTGAATCATCATAAGAACAAGTGTAGAGTGTGGGAGCCAGAACTTTGTCTAGTTTGGGGGCAGTACTTAATTTTTGTAGACCTCTGAGCATGTCGGATGTTGTAAGTATTCCTACCAATTTGTCATTATCAAAGACTAGTAATTTTCTATTTTTTTCAAACCTAATTTTGGCAGCATCAAGTAATGAAGTATTAGGTGAAATTTTTGTAAACATACTTGTTGCCACATGACTCATAGGTTTGTCATGGATGATTTTTTCAGTTACCAAATACTGTATAATTTGTCGCTCAGATAGTAATCCTATGACTTCATCATCATTGATCACAATCAAATTTCCAATGCCATTTTTGTACATTTTTGTAACTGCATCAAAAAATGAAATATTTTGAGATACGGTAATGGGGGTTTTTGTCATGTATGCTGAAACATCAAGTTCTACAGGTTCTGAAGACATCTTTCTTCAAATTGTTTTTTCAGGATAAATTTAACTTCTTCTGACCAATTTCATGTTCCTTTTGCAACATCTACTCTGATTGCGGGATTTGTGGTTAATACCACCATAATTAGTGGCAGGATAGCAATAATCCAAAGTACTTGATTGTCTTATTGAGAATTGACATTCCAAGTAATGATAAAGGATTATTCCAAATCTTGTCCAAATGTTCTATTGTTAATTTGGGAATTTTCTTAAATAATATTTTAAAAAATCAAAATTATTTTCTCAAAAGAGTAAAAGATTAATCTGTCAATATTGAATTTGATAATCAAATCACACAGTCAAATACTTCAAGTCATGAATTTTATTTAATGGTACTTGAGCTTGAAGCCCTTTTTGTTGGAAATTACATGACTGCATATCCAGTTTCAGTTTTACCTGATGTATCTCTTCCTGAATGCATTAGTTTTATGGCAAGACGAGGAATTGGAAATCTAATTGTTAGTACTGACGAAGGTGACCCTTTAGGAATCTTAACTGAACGTGATATTCTTAAGCAGATTGCAGAAAAAAATACTTTGCCTAACGTAGATTTAAAGGAAATATTGCTGACACCTTTTGAGAAAGTATCCCCCAACACATCAATTCAAAGTGCAGCAGAATTGATCATATCTAAAAAAGCACGATTGTTAGTTTTTGCAGATTCAAATAAACTAGTCGGAATAATTACGCCAAGTGATCTTCTTCGTGCTTTTAGAAAAACATACGTTGCACCAGTCTTAGATGATGTAATTAGCAAAAAGGTGTATCATGTGGGATATGATGATAGCATTCTTGATGCATGCAAGTTGATGTATGAAAAAAGAGTGGGGTCTGTCATAGTCGATGGAAAAAATTCAGAATTTGGAATATTTACAGAAAGAGATTTAGTTTTTAAGGTGCTAAATAATCGCGTTAATCTAGATGAGGCAATCAATCTTTACTCGTCATTTCCATTAATTACTACACCTGACATATTGGCGAATGAAGCGGCAAGTATAATGGCACAACATCATATCAAACGATTGGTATTACGAGATCAAGAAAAAATTTCAGGGATTGTAACTGTACGTGATATCATTGACGCATATCAAAGCAAATCCCCACAAATTAGAAATTATTAGACAATAAAACCATCACGCTAGATTAAATTTAATAAAAAAATCTATATCTGTACAGTAGATTTCTCTTTTTTATTTTTTTTTAAATTAATAGTATGATGAAAATGATTCACGGTTATATCAAAATATGAAAATCTGTTTTATCACAAAATTATGTTCTAGGCGATTGTTTCATTTTACTACAGTAACAGGTATTTTTGATTTATTGGCAACATGATTGGCAACACTTCCCAAAAATATACCTAATTCTGGGTCAGGTCCACCAGATCCAATAACTATCATATCAACACCATGTTTTTCTGCAACAGTGATTATCGTATTTCCTATATTCCCACTAATTTTGATTATACCTGTAAATGACACATTTGCTTTTTGTGACATTGCTTCTGCTTGTTTGATGATCTCCTCACTCTTTTTCCTTGTTTTGTTTTTCATATTTGATGAACCTATGATAACTGAAGAAAGTGAGAAAACATTCAAACCTATTATTGTTGATCCTGTCGGCTTTGCAAAAGCAAGTGCCATATTCAACCCTCTAAGAGCGTTTTTTGAGCCATCTAATGGTACTAAGATTTTTTTTAATGTTTTGTAGGTCGTGTGTATTTATCATATTAACTGATATTTAGAAAAGTAGTCCAAACTCATATTTGATAACAAAAAACTGGAATTTAGCGAGCAGGTTATAAAAGATCATTTTAAACTAGATTCAAGCAAAATGCAATTAAAAGTAAAGATTCTAGGCATAGATTCAGGTGGCAAGCCGTTTGTGTTTTTAAACGGTAAGGATGCCGATGAGTTAAACATAACTGCTTCTGAACGTATAACGGTACAAACAAAAAAGAAGATAACTGCAATAGTTAACATATCTGATACCTCTGTCGAAAGAGGGTTTCTAGGTGTAACTGAAGAGGTTAGAAATTCACTTTCCTTAAAACCCCATTCCAAAGTAACCGTAGAAATTGCACCATTTCCAAAATCATTACAGTTTATTCGAAACAAACTTTCAGGAAAAAAATTACTGTATCCTGAAATTTATGAAATTGTACAGGATTTAGTTGATGGAAATCTTAGCGAAAACGAAATAGCTGCTTTTGTAACTGCATTGCATCTAGACAAAATAGATCTGGATGAAGCAACAAGTCTCTCACGTGCAATGGTGGATACGGGCAAGACACTTTGTATCAACAAAAAAATCGTTGTAGATAAACACAGTATAGGAGGAGTTCCAGGAGACAAAACAACCTTGCTGGTGGTACCAATTATTGCATCTGAAGGATTTACCATTCCAAAGACATCATCAAGAGCAATCACTTCAGTTGCAGGAACAGCTGACCGGGCAGAAGTTCTGATGCATGTAGAATTTACAATAAACAAAATGTTACAAATACTCAAAAAATCAAATGGATGTATAATGTGGGGTGGTGCAATTGAATTAGCACCAGCTGATGATATCTTTGTAAAAACAGAATTTTCTCTGCACATTGATCCGTTACTTTTACCATCTATTATGAGTAAAAAAAAGGCAGTCGGTGCAACCCATCTTGTAGTTGATATTCCAACTGGCAGAGGAGCAAAAATGAAGACAACAGGAGAAGCAGACCTTCTAGCAAGAGATATTATCGAACTTGGAAGACGATTAGGGATCCGCACTCATTGCATAGTGACTTTTGGAGAACAACCAATAGGAAATACAATGGGTCCTGCGCTTGAAGCAAAAGAGGCGTTAGAGGTTTTAATGAATCAAAAAATAGTTCCTGATCTCATAGACAAAGCATGTAACATAGCTGGTAGCATGTTTGAATTATTAGGCAAAAAAAATGGCTATGCTTTCGCAAAAAAAATTCTTGAATCAGGTAAAGCAGAGCAAAAGATGCGAGAAATGATAAAGGCACAAGGAGGAAATCCATCAATAAAACCTGAAGATATTCAGATCGGAAAATATCTATTACATGTACGATCTGAAAAATCAGGGCAAGTCCTGTGGATGGAAAATAGAGTCCTTGTAGAGATAGGGCGTGCAGCCGGTGCACCAAAGGACAAAGGTGCAGGGATTGTTTTTAACAAAAAAATTGGAGACAGTGTGGAAAAGGGAGAATTGTTATTTACAATACATGCTGAAAAATCACACAAGCTGGATCGTGTGAAAACTATCCTATCTACTCAATCATCAATTGGAGTAGGAAAAAAATCAGATATGTTGATTCACACAATAACAGAATCACCAGTAGTGGAAAGAACATTTGTAATAGACAGGTAGAATGGCAATCAAATATCTATCAAAACTATGATTTCCAATCCAGTATCGTGTTGACAATAATGCCTGATAAATCTATTTTTGCAAATTTTCCTTCAACGGAATTTGTGCCAATGATTTTTGTTATGCCTGACTTTTTGATTTTTCTTTCTGAATCCCCAACAAAAACAGGATGTGTACATGCAACGTATATTTTTCTAAAATTTTCTTTTTTAATAAATTCGATTGCTTTTAGAATACTTCCTCCAGTGCTCACCATGTCATCAAACAGTACAAGATCCTTTCCTTTGGAAAATTTTAGATGTGATGATTTAATGATTAATTTTCCAGTTTTTCTGTCTCGTTGTTTATTTAATGCAATGGAAGTTGTATTGAGATGTTTTGCAAATTCATCTGCTCTGTCCTTCCAATACATGTCTAGTGATACAACAAGCGGCTCTTTTAATTTGAGATTTTTGAAATACTGTGCAAGTAGGGAAACAGCTGATAGATTCTTTATTGGAATTTTGAAAAAATCTAATGCTTTTGGGCTGTGGAAATCAACCACAATTAATCGTGTTGCACCAGATGCTTTAAACAACTTTGCAATAACTGAAATTGTTACCACCTCTCCTTTGAGAAATTCTTTATCTTGTTTAGCGTAACCCATGTAGGGTATCACAGCAATAACCTCATTGGACATTTCACGAGCTTTTGCAATCAATGATAAAGCTTGAACTAGATTGGAATCTACCGGAGGATATGTGGATTGTACCACAATAATTTTGCCTTTTCTTACTTGCCCTACAATAGTGATTTTGCTTTCCCCATCAGGGAATATTTTTACTTTCGTTTTTAGATATTTTGCTTGTAATTTTTTAGCGATATTTTTCGATAAATGTCCTGAAGCGGATCCACCAATAACAACATAATCTTCCGTCATCCTTCATCTATTAGAATTTGCTTTCTATTGTTAGTATTGTTTTCCAGAAATTCTTCAGATCCAGTGCGATGCATCAAAATATACTCTTAATATGATGATCATTATTGAAAATAATTTGAATATTTTTAAAATCATTATTTATTTTTGTATCTTTTAAAATCAATAATGATAATCGCCTGTATCTTTAAGTGTGATTTTGTAGTAGTGTCATTGCATTAAACTTCGGTTTGGTGCAACGCACGGAAACGTAGGGTAATAACTCAACGCGGTGTACAATGGTATATGGTGTAAGCGTTTCCGTGATCTTTTGATTAGAATCCATCCAATAACAAAATACATTATTTTTTCAGACAGAAATAATTTATGAAATATTTTATCACGAATATTGTATTTTTGGGAATTATGTTAAACATGTGTTTTTTGTAGATGTGATTGATATCTAGAATAGTAATTATTACAATCTTGCCATTAAAACAAAAACATCTTGAATTATTTTTATGGTGAAAATTCACATACGAGTATAAATTCTAGTGTTTAACTTAGAACGTAATGGGAAAAATTCTTGTGCCTATGGATGGTTCACCTAATTCTGTCAGAGGATTAGAAAAAGCAATTGAATTTGCTAGATCTGATGATTCATCAATAACAATTCTTCATATTTCGACACTTCCACCGGTTCATGTAATTGGTCATTCGAAAGACAAAGTCAAAGTGTCTCTGGCCAAAAAAGCACAAAAATTTTTACAGGATGCTGAGGATAGATGTACAAATCAAAACATATCGTTTACAACTAAAATAATCTATGGATATGACCCTGCATATGACATAGAGCAATTCATAAAAAAATACAAACATGATATGATTGTAATTGGTGCGAAAGGCAAAAGCACACTAAAACGTCTTTTCTTAGGTAGTGTCTCCAGTTACCTCGTTCAAACTTCAAAAATTCCAGTTACTGTAATAAAGTAATTTTTTCCAAAGACCTGATTACTAGGGAATTTTAAGAATCAAATGCCTAGTTGTAATCCTTAATTTTTGATTATCGCTAAATTGAGTTTATTTCTCAATGTCAAAATTCAACGCACTGTTTATTTAAAATGATTATTAACGTAAGACATGACAACTTTAAATGAACTTCGTGTCTGCAAGTTATGTGGAAATGTTTTTTCAAAGAGAGCTGGTGTGACTATAATATCTAGCTGCCCTCAATGTAAAGGAACTAGTTTTGATATAGTCGACATAACTAAACCAGTCGAAGATGATTTTTAATATCAATCAATGAATTAATCCATTTTAAAAAAATAGTTATGATACAACGATTTGAATGCGTAAAATATTATCAATGAGTTAATGTCATAAATTCTAGTGCCCATTGAATCTTAAAAGGCGTCTTTCTTCATTTGATCTTACTAATCTCATCATAGGGTCAGTAATTGGTGCTGACATCTACATCACACCAGGATTGACTGCCGCAATGATTGGACCTGCATCAATCCTTGTATGGGTGGTTGCTGGAATTTTTGCCCTTGTTATTGCATTAGTGTTTTCGTATACAAGCTATTATGTTCCAAAAGTAGGTGGACCATTTGCTTTTGTTTCAAAGGCATTTGGAAAGTTCTATGGGTTTTTGACTGGTTGGCTGATGCTAATTGCTGAAATGATGGCACTGCCTTTGTTTGCTATTGTGTTTACACGATATCTTCACTATTTTGTAGAATTGGAATCTTGGCAAGAAGTTTTGGTTAAAGGATTGTTTATTTTTTCATTAACTGCAGTGAATATTCTTGGTGTAAAATTAGGAGGAAGAGTCAACGACGTTTTAACTATAATGAAACTTGCACCTCTTGTTCTTGTAATTGTATTGGGATTTGTTTTTCTGACATACAATCCAGAAAAACTAGTTCAAAACTATTCTCCTATTGCTCCTTTGGGATGGGAGAATTTTGGTCCAGCACTTGTCTTAATTTTTTGGGCTTATGCAGGATTTGAAATGGGAACTTTACCTGCAAGTGAAGTGAAAAATCCAAAACAAGTAATTCCAAAAGCAATAATCACTGGCATGATGTTGGTGATTTTATTTTATTTGTCTACAAATTTTGTTTTGTATGGAACAATTAACTGGGTTGAACTTTCACAGAGTACATTACCGCTAGTACTGGTAGGTACGCTTGTCCTAGGGTATGTTGGTGGAATGATCGTGAGTTTTGGAGCTCTTACTTCTGTTTCTGGTACTAGCTCCTCTTTTACCTTAGGGATTTCTCGACTTTACTATGCAATGTCTAGTGAAGGGATGTTTCCAAAAATTTTTTCACAGGTACACAAAAAATACAAAACGCCTTACGTAGCATTAATTATTCAAGGAATACTTGCATTTTTTCTTTCAATGTATGCTGGAATAACTCAGTTGATTTCATTTTCAGTCTTTAACATGTCTATCATGTACATCTTTGTATGTCTGTCATTGGTCGTACTAAAAAAAGAAAAAGAAACTAAATTTATTGGACAAAAAATATTACCCTTTATTGGAATAGGCATCTGCGGATTTCTAATTTATTATACCTCAATTTATGACAAAATTTTTGGTACTATTTTTGTTCTTTTGGGAATTGGAGTATATTTTTTCTTTTCACGAAAAAGCAACCATAGTTTATCAAATCAAGCGTAAGATTGGAGTTGACCTTTTTATCCGTAATTCATACCTCTGATGATTATATTTTCTGACCCTTTTTTGAGGCTAATCCATATTTGAAGTGGTAAAAAAACGAATAATTTTGCACCAAATACAGAAATACTTGGAATTTACACAACGATTGTGTCTCGTCCCAGATTAGAGGTTCAAGGTCAAGCCCCATTCAGGCAATCCGGCATCTATGAAGTACAGATCTTCATTGCTGACTCCAAGCCACCTGTTGATAAAATTAGAAATAAACAATTTTCTTCATTATGGAAGGGAAATTTTCATCTTCGAGTAAAAGATGGAATGTTCTCAGAGACACTTGGTTCTGACGAAAATCCTATCCCATCTTCTGTTTATGATCTTGATGCTGTTTGGATTGTTGTTACTGATCTATTCTCCTCATTACATTCTGTTTTTGAAGTCTCTTTAGGAAAACCATCAAAAGAATCTAGACCTGAAACTAAAACTGAAATCGAATCACCAAAACCATCACGTACTGTAAAATCAACTCCTGATTCTTTTACTGCAACTGGTTATACTGGTCCACAAGGTAGCAAAGGTCCAACTGGTCCACAAGGTGTACCCGGTGATAAAGGTCCTATCGGTGATAAAGGTCCACAAGGTATTCAAGGTCCACAAGGCGATAAAGGCCCAACTGGTCCACAAGGTATGCCCGGTGATAAAGGTCCACAAGGTGACAAAGGTTCGCAAGGTGATAAAGGCCCACAAGGAGAAAAAGGAATAACTGGTGATAAAGGAGATAAAGGCGATAAAGGAATTTCTGGTCCTAGTGGTGACAAAGGCGATAAAGGCTCAACTGGTCCGTCTGGCGACAAAGGTCCTGAAGGACTGCGAGGTCCAATTGGCCCACTGGGAGAAAAAGGATTAACAGGTCCAACTGGCGATAAAGGACAAATCGGACTACGTGGAATTATTGGAGATAAAGGCGATAATGGTCCACAAGGTGTACCCGGTGACAAAGGATTAACAGGTCCAACAGGTCCTCTTGGCGACAAAGGTCCACAGGGTCCACAAGGTGTCCAAGGAGAAAAAGGATTAACAGGTCCAACTGGTCCTATCGGTGATAAAGGTCCAACCGGTACAATGGGCGATAAAGGCCCACAAGGTCTACAAGGTGTACCCGGTGACAAAGGATTAACAGGTCCAACAGGTCCTCTTGGTGATAAAGGCCCACAAGGTCCAGTAGGTCTAATTGGTGAAAGAGGTCTAAGAGGTCCTGAAGGTCCTCTTGGCGAAAAAGGTCCACAAGGCCCACAAGGTCCTGCAGGTGCAAAAGGATTAACAGGAGTTCCTGGTCCCCAAGGAGAAAAAGGAGAAAAAGGTCCAACAGGTCTACAAGGAGAAAAAGGATTAACAGGTCCAACAGGTCCTCTTGGTGATAAAGGCCCACAAGGTCCACAAGGTCCACAAGGTGAAAGAGGTACAACTGGTCCATCTGGCGAAAAAGGCCCACAAGGTCCACAAGGTATTCAAGGTTTACAAGGTGAAAGAGGTCCAACAGGTCCATTTGGTCCAATAGGTGAACATGGTCCAATAGGTGAACAGGGCCCAGTAGGTCCAGCAGGACCTAGAGGTCCACCAGGCCCCCCTGGTGAAAAAGGCCCGGCAGGTGGAATGTCTATAGAACAAAAAGCATTATTCAAAGAACTTTTGGAAATACTAACTAACAAAAATATCATTAGTACTGAAGATCAAATCAAACTAATGAGTTATCTTTATTGATGCTTGACAAAGTGAATTACTGATGAGTGAAAATCCTGAAAAAATAGAATTCAAAATGTTAGATTACAAACGTCTTGAAAATGACTTTGTATCTTTTGAATTAGAGGATGGAACAATTGTAAAGGTTAAAGTTGATTTAGACCGTGTTGGCAAAGCTGTCGATTTTAAAAATCCTGATGGAACTCCGCATTACGCAATTAACACTTCCGTGAAATTATCTATCACTCCACCCGATAAGAAATTCACCGTTGAAAAAAACACCCTTAAAGGAAAAAGCTCACAACCTCCAAGTCAAATGTTTAGCTGATTTTAGAAATTAAAATTAGAAAAAGGAAAAACAAATCGTCATGAAATGACGATTGTTAATTTTTTGACGATCTTATCGTCTTCTAGATGCTTTTCTTCTTGGAGCTGCTGCTTTTCTTGAAGCTGCTCTTCTTGGAGCTGCTTTTTTTGTTGCAACTTTTCTAGATGCTCTTCTTGGAGCTGCTGCTTTTCTTGAAGCTGCTCTTCTTCTTGGAGCTGCTTTTTTTGTTGCAACTTTTCTAGATGCTCTTCTTGGAGCTGCTTTCTTTACGACAGTCTTTCTAACAGATCTACGTTTAGAGGCAGCTTTTCTTTTTGTAGCCATTAATGAATCGACATTTTCATAGCTTTTCTATAGTTAGACTAAACAAAATTACACAAACTGATTACTATTTGTCAACGAAATTTTATTTTTAAAATTTAATTTTGATCGGAAAAATTTCAATAAACACTTTCAGCTGATGGTCTTCTTCCTTGCAACCAACTTTTTTTTCCACAAATAGTGCATTTGTACTGTCTTCTACGCTTGTATGTTGCCATTTCTGGAAGAAAAACAAGAATCTGTTTTGTTTTTGCCATACAATATTGACACCATCTATGTTCTGTATCTTGATCCATTTTGTTATTTGAAATTGAAAAATTATGCTCCCCGTGTCTTGATAATTGTTAAAACATCTTCATCTTGTACAATGTGATCTAATCCTACTCTTTGTCCTCCAAACTTTACACTTTTCCCCCAAATCAAACCATATCTGAATTGTTTTTTCATATTTCGATGCAGCTTATTACAAATATCTTCTACCGTATCGCCTTCTCTTGCAATTAGTGGTTCTTTAAAGTCTGTTTCACCGCCTTTTGGTCTCATGTATATTCTAATGAAGTTAAGCTTGTCATAGATTTTCTCTTTTAGTAATTCTATGTTGATTTCTGAATTTGCTGAAACTTCTATTACTTCTGATTTTATTTTTGTTTTCAAATCTTCTAGGAATTCTCTATCTACCAGATCTATTTTATTTAAAATTGTAAGTGATTTTGAATAACTGATATTTCCAGCGATGTGATCTGCTAATTGTTCCGATGTTATGTCTTCTCGAATGACAACTCTGGCACTAATTATTCCATAAATATGTAAAATATCTTTTAGGTGTTGTTCTGAAATTTTTGTTAGTTTTACCTGTTGGGCAACGGCAATTCCGCCCATAGGAGATTTTTCAATGGTGATGTTTGGTGGTAATTTGTTTAGTCTAATTCCTATATTTCCTAATTCGTTAACCAACACATCTTCATGAAAAGGCTGAAAAACATCTAGCATAAGTAAAACCAAATCTGCAGTTCTTGCAACCGATAGTATTCTTTTGCCTAATCCTTTTCCGCTTGATGCTCCTTTGATAATACCAGGTAGATCCAGAACTTGGATTTTAGCTCCTCTATATTCCATCATTCCTGGAACTACTGTTAAAGTTGTAAATTGATAAGCACCGACGGTAGACTTTGCATCTGTTAATTTGTTTAGCAGTGTTGATTTTCCAACACTTGGTAATCCGATAAATACAACTGTGGCATCTCCCGCACGTCTAACATCAAACCCATCTGTTTTTACCCCACTTTTTTGAATTTCTTTGTCTTCTTGCTCTCGTTTTAGTTTTGCAATTTTTGCTTTTAGTAAACCGATGTGGTGGTTTGTAGCTTTGTTGATCTGAGTTTTTGCCATTTCATCTTGAATGGCTTTAATTTTTTCAGGAATTCCCAAATCTATTCAATCTTTTTACTATTCTTTTCAAATAAAATCCTATGATTTTTCTTAATTATCTCTATTCTTGTGATTGGAATGGTTTGAAAATTGTTTGATTCTTTGATAAATTCTGGTAATGTCGTTTCTCTCAGTTTCTCAAAATCTCTATAGAAAATTTTGTATGCTTTTGCATCATCTGCAAATCTTGCTTTGCTAAAAATTTCCTCGATGATTCCCTTTTTTGCCATTCCTTACTCTTCTAATCTTGTCCTCACTAATAATTATGAAATTTTTGGAATGGTCTAGTCCATTACGTCGGTATTTATCCTTGTCATTCGTAAATATGTGACTTGGTTACTTGTGAGAAATGTTATCATGAACATCATGATCAGTGTATGGGAAAAGCAGGAATGTTTGATTGTGATTGTAAATGTATTAAACAATCTTCATTTTCTGCCTAGTGATTATTTACCTCGATGATTCTTTGCTTTAAATAACAATGCACTGTTAATAAAGTATGCCTCAATTACAAATCACTGCTGAAACAATGACTAGGATAAAGACTATTACTGGAATTAGCCATGTCCGCGATGGGGATTTTATGGTTAATGAATTGATAGATATTTTAGAACAGAAAATCCGAGAACGACGATAGTTTACACATACTAGATTTGACTTGGATTTGAAACTACATTGGAAATTTAAAAAATAATTGTAAAAAAATCAATTATTCTTTATAATGAACTAATAACGTGTCTCCCATCACTGGGTGAACTGATATTATGTTTTCACCCTTTTCAGCTAGAAATTCGTTAACTGCATCTTGAAGGAATACCCCTTGAGATAGTTTTTCAGCTTCAAAATATCGGATTTTGTGAATCATATTCTGTTATCTATTAAGATGCTAATAACCATTGAAATCTCAATTCTGGAAACTAAGAATAAATAATAAGAAAACACATCTAATTCATGGTAGCTGTAATAATTATTCCACTTATGATATCTGTTACAGTTGGAATTATTGGATATTTGACATATAGATTGGTTCTCTTTGATTATTTGTGTGTTCGATCTGTCAATACAACTTTACGAAAATATGATATCAAAAAAACTCAATTTCAAATAATAAAAGAATACTATGAAAACAAAGGAGAGATGGTTTCTGAAAAAGTAATATCTCAACTTGCTAAACAATACCGGCAAAAAGAACCTGAACAGTTTCTTGCAATGTATGATTCTATTAGAAATAAATCAGAAAAATAAGATCATTAATGATTATTTAGTTGGTATCTGGATGAATGGTGTTCCACCTTCGCCAACTACTAATGGCAGTTTACCGTCCCATGCTTGTATTTTTAGCCATTCTAAATAATTTGGATTTTGTGCCAATGCCTCATTGATTATTTTTATTGCTTCTGCTTCACCCTGTGCTTCTGCCACATTTGCTGCAGCGATACCTTTTGCCTGTTGTTCTTGTTGTCTTGCTTCAACTTCTATTCTTCTAAGATCATTTTCTGCTTTCAGGGCTTTTTGTTCGGCTTCAACTTTAGATTCTATGGCCTGTGCAAACAGTGGAGAAAATTGAAAATCAGTAATGGATATGACATCTGTATTGATATTATATGGATTGAGACGAGCAGTAATTTCTGATTCTATATCTGATTTTACTAGTGGTCTTTTTGTGATCAATTCTTCTGCGTTGTATTTCGCAGTTATTTGTTTGACCACTTCTTCTACTGCTGGTTGGATGACTCTACTTTCATAATCTGGCCCTACTTCTTTATACAAAGTATTTACCGAGTTTGGCGATGCTCGATAATTGACTGTCACCTCAGTAGTTACAGTTTGAAGATCCTTTGAAGCACCAGATGTTGCTTTGACAAATTTGAGTGTTCTAATTTCCATGTTTATCACTTTATCTTGAAATGGCATTACAAAGTGAAGCCCTTCTTCTAAAGGTGGAACACTTGTATCCACAGCACTCCAATGCAGTAAAACTCCCCTATTTCCAGCTTCTACTATTTGTACTGATGCTGCTGAGATTATTGCAATTATGACAAGTGCGATGGCACCAATAATTACTAATTTGGCTTTTCCAAAATTTACATCCATTTTTGGTTGCTGATATTTTGACAATGTATTTTGTTCTTTCTACTATAATTATACCCTGCTAATTCTCATTCCTATTTTTTTATTTTTCAGTAAATGACAATTATTTTGATGATTCAGATTAATTTTGATTTACTTACAAAAAGACAATGATGAAATAGATATGAATGACATAATTCGATATGGCTGAAAATGGGTTTATGTGGATTTATTTGATATTTCTCTTAATTCCACTATCTAGAATACTTCCACGTTTGATAAAAAAATGGAAATTAAAAAACTCTGGTATCCCTCAACAGTCATTTGACAATCAATTTCAGGTTTCAAATAACACCGTATCTGAATCTTCAAGGGATACATTTAGAGCACAATCTCCAAAAGAATTAAAACCAAAATCCACCGACATGTTGGTACTAGGCGAACTTAATCATGGCACAAAAAACTTTGATGCCCTTCAAAAGAAATTAGGAATTGACAATGAAACCCTGAATTCTGTTTTAGAAGATTTAGAAAACCAGGGATTGATGAGAGTTGAACAAAAACAAGGACTTCTTGGTCCAAAAATAGAGTTGTATCCTACTGAAGAAGGGATCAAAAAATATTATTCTTGATTATGCTCTTGTTGATCTGTCGAATCCTCTGAAATCTATCTTATGGAATACATTTCATGTTTTTCAAAACAATACGATAGTACTTAAGAGGTGAAAATCACGTAAAACCATGTCCGAAGAAAGAATAATGTATCCTTGCACATGTGCAGATTGTGGTAAGGAAGACAAAGTACCTTTTGAACCAAAACCAGACAGACCTGTATATTGTAAAGCATGTCTGCCAAAACATAGAAAGTAAGATTTCAAGTTAATTTCGTTTAAAGTAATTTAAATTCAATTATCTTTTTCTCCTTTTTTTATTTCTTTATTTATTGTCTCTCAAACATGCGTCTTTTTTTAATCTAGGCAGAGAATAACGCGTAGCAAATATTATTCGGTTCCCAAAATGACTTGTATGAAGACCAAAACATTTGCCGTAGATATTGATGGTACTATAACTGAAAATGGTGCTGGTCGAATTAATTTGGATGCACTTTCTGCTTTAAGACACATGAAAAACATTGGCCATAATGTAATCTTTGTAACTGGACGATCATCTGTTGAAGCATATTTGTTGTCAATCTTTGGTGGGACTACAAAAATTGCTGTAGGTGAGAACGGTGGTTGTATCACTGTAAATACAAATGAGCATATTTTACTTGGCAACATACAACAGTGTCAGCAAGCATTTCAAATTATTAAAAAAGAGATCGATAATGTTGTAGAGAAACCAGTCTTTCCACGAATGACTGAAGTTGTATTGGAGAGAACATTTGACTTGGATCTAGCAAAACAATTGGTTCTAGAGAAAAATCTGGATGTTTTGCTTTCAGACAGTCAATACGCATTTCATATCAATTCACGTGGAATTGACAAGGGTACTGGATTTCAAGAAATTATGAAACGACTGTCTATTTCCAGCGATGATGTAATAGCAATAGGGGACAGTGCAACTGACATCCCTTTGTTCAAGGTTGCAAAAACAAGCATTGCATTGGGAAATTCTTCAGAGTATGTCAAATCTCAGGCAACGATGACTGTATCTGCTAAATCTGGAGATGGAGTTATAGAAGCACTAGATAAATTAGCACCCAAATTATCTGAGGTATAGTATTGTCATTCAAATCATTAATAGACGAAATCGAAAATAACCTTCATAAAATATTAGACGACCTATCTGTGTCTGGCATTTCATTCTCTGTAGACCCTGCAAAACCTGGTTTTGGTGATGTAAGCTCAAATGTCTCGTTTTTACTTGCTAAACATCTAAAAAAAAATCCAAAAGAGATTGCAGACATTCTGTCTGAAAAATACCTGCACTCTCCAAGCACTCTTGTATCTAAGGTGGAGTCTCACCCATCTGGATATCTCAACTTTTTTGCCAATTGGGAAAAATTAAACCAGTTGATTTTATCTGAATCTAATTTGGATGAGTTTGGCTCTATAGACTTGGGGAAAAATTCTACAATCGTAGTAGAACACACAAGTGTCAATCCTAACAAGGCTCTGCACATAGGTCATATCCGTAACATTATCCTTGGAGACATCATTGCTAGAATTTTAAAAAAATCCAATTACAAAGTCAATACACTCAATTATGTTGATGACTCTGGTTTACAAGTTGCAGATATCATCGTAGGTTTTAGACACTTTGGTTTTGCCCAGCAACCTCCTCTAGGAAAAAAGTTTGATCATTACTGCGGTGATGATGTCTATGTTAAAACTACAGAAAAATATGAAAAAGATCCTAATTTGGAAGAGATTAGAAAAAACATTCTCAAAGAACTAGAAGATGGCAATTCTGAAACTGCCAAGTTTGCTGATAAAATCACACGTCGTGTTTTGGAAAATCAGCTAGAGACTTGCTGGAACTTGGGAGTCTATTACGATTGCCTGAATTTTGAATCACAAATAATTCGTTCAGGATTATGGGGCAGAATATTTGAAAAACTCAAAGAACTGAGCCTCATAGAGTTTGAAAATGAAGGTAAAAATGCAGGATGTTGGGTAATTAGGGGAGAAAATAACGAGGAGGATAAAGTCATTGTTAGAAGTAACGGTACTGCAACATACATTGCAAAGGATATCCCATACGCTGCATGGAAATTGGGATTGTTAGAAGATCCTTTCAACTATCAAAAATACGAAAAGACACAACCATGTAATCACCTTCTCTGGCAAACGACTTTGGCAATTAGCAGTGAACCAAAACAAAACTTTACTGGTGAAAAAGTAATTACCGTAATTGATTCAAGGCAAGCACGGCTTCAAAAAATCATCACAACACTAATGTCTAAATTCAAATCTGCCGAAGATGCATACGTCCATCTTGGCTATGAATCTGTTACACTTAGTGCTGATACTGCACAAACTCTGGGTATAAACACTGATGGTAAACAAGCTCAGATGTCTGGAAGAAAAGGTCTCTATGTCAATGCTGATTCTGTTTATGATTTACTAAAAAACAAAATCATTGAAGAAACTAGGAAAAGACATCCCGAAATGGCTGATTCTGAAATTGAAAAAATTTCCCATCATATTTCTGTTGGAACTTTGCGTTATGAGATGATAAAGCAGGATTTAGACAAGATGATTACATTTGATTTGACAAAATCTCTGAGCTTAGAAGGCGACACTGCTCCATACATACAATACACTCATGCACGAGCATCTAGGATAATTGAAAAATCTTCACGAACTCCTTCAATTGATGTTGATTTTTCTTTATTGAATGATACATCTGAACTGGATTTGGTCAAAACCATTGGTCTGTTTGACATCTATGTTATGGATGCAGCAAAAAATCTATCTCCCAAAGTTATAGCAAGATACTGCCATGATTTGGCTGTGGCGTTTAATTCCTTTTATGAGCATGTTAAAGTGCTTGATCTAGGTGATGAAAAATTAGAAAATTCCAGACTATGCCTTGTAAATTCATTCAAGTTAACCCTTGAAAAAGCCCTTGAATTACTTGGTATTGTTGCACCCGATAAAATGTGATTTTTTATAATTTTTAGAGATCTAACTAACCCTGAATCATTTCTAATTTTGAATGATAAAAATGATCACTGTTTTAATCTGGGGATTGTTAAAAAAATGATTTAGTGACTATGTCCACAGCCACAAGAATCATGACCTGCACTTCCATGAGATTCATTTCCTGCACATCTGGAACATTTGTCTGCCCCTGTTGGAGAGAAGAACCCAATTCCACATGATACACATTTCATATTTGACATGCTGTTTTTAGCAAATTGCTGTATTTATTGAATACGGATTGGTTTTCATCATATAATTGAAATCAAGTTGTTCAATTTACACACACTATTGCTCATATTTCTAAAAGATAATCTGAATTATGGTCACTACCATCTTAATGGTAAACAAGATTAGAGAACAAAACAGTGAACTAATTACAAATCTTAGAGCAAATAAAACAAAAATCAACGATTCTTAAAAATAATTCCTAATTGTTCTTATCTTATAGTTATCTCTAATGTATTTATTATCTCTAGTCTGTCTATGATCTATGAAACAAGTACCAAAATACTTTGGAGTTGTTGCCATTTTTGCAATTTTTGCACTAGCAATAATATCTGCAAGTATCGGTGAAGCAGATGCTGCTCAAAAGGCTAAAGGAGAAGGAGTAGTTCCTCCAAAATCATACGGACACAAAAATAATCACAAAGTATGTGGAGCAAAACTGTGCAGTTCTGGTGAAAACCCAGATCCTAGGAATATAGGAAAAGTAAATTAAACAATTTCTCTCCTTTAATTATTTTTTAATTGATTATTCTGTTGTTGGTATCCATTCATATGAATTTCCAGTAATTATTAAACTGGAGTCAAATGCTCCAGAGTGACCTTCAGATGCTTTGCCTGTTGTGAATGTATGTGCAACAGTATCTGTATTGGAAAATAACACTTTTCCACCAACATCTATAGTTGCTTCTTTTGGAATGAAACAACCTTCTACGGTCTCTTCACATCCTGGTGCACCAGATCCTGGTGTTGGAATAATTGTAATTTTTGAATGATCTGCAAATGCATCATTAATGGAAATTACACTAATTAGAACTATCAGTGCAAATACCAATAGGATTTTCTTCAATAATCTTCTATTGACTTTAAGATTTTACAGATACAAAAACTTCATGTTTTTAATAGATATTTTCTACTCTGGATTCAAGATCCTAACAATTTACATCAATACTATGTGAAATAACCAGTAGATTCTTATCTAAAATTTTTAGAAAAAACCCATGGCTAAGATTAAACAAAATTCTCCTGTATTGTTTTACTTTAATCAATCAAAAAAATGGCTTGTCAAGGTCTCCAAAAAAGAATCACTTCATACTCACATAGGTGTCATCAAACATGCAGATGCTATAGGAAAAGAATATGGTTCTAGGTTAATCACTAACAAAGACAAGTATGTCTATCTTATCGAACCTACGATGTATGACTATGTGATGAAACTTCAACATGGTACACAAATAGTGTATCCTAAAGACATTGGTTATATCATTGCAAGAGCTGGTATTGGAAGCGGCCAAAAAATTCTAGAGATTGGTACTGGCAGCGGATCTCTTACATCATTTGTTGCAAGTGTGGTTAAACCAAGAGGACATGTCTACACTTTTGATGTTGATGAGAATTTTATGAAAATAGCTGAAAAAAATATCAAAAAAGCTGGGATGTCAAAATACGTTACACAGCAAAATTTGGATTTAAAAACTGCAAAAAAAATGCCACTTGAAGACGTTGATGTAGCTTTAATTGATCTAGGTGATCCTTGGACTGTGCTTCCACAAGTTCGTAAGATGCTCAAAGGGAGCGGGTCTGTCTTTGCAATTTGCCCTACCATGAATCAGCTAGAAAAATTAACTATCGCACTAGTCGAAAATGAATTTACAGATATCGAGTCAACTGAGCACATTATTCGAACAATTGAAGCACGTGAAGGAAAAACTAGACACTCTTTTCAGGGAATAGGTCATACAACATACCTCTGCTATGCAAGAAAGGCATTTTTTGGCAGAGGTTCAAAGAAAAAATCGGACACCTCATCTGATGAATCTGAGACTCAACAAGATATAGAATCTGATGCAAAATAGCATTTCTTACATTCTTTTAGATTAAAACAAGATTTATTCCTCTAGTCTTTAGTATGTCTTGTATTGGTTAGAAAACTACTCCAAATCGCAACCGTTAAAAAATTCATACCTGCACGAAAAGCAAAATCTCGCAAAGGTGATAATGGCACTGTTTTAGTTATTGGAGGCAGCTATATCTATCACGGAGCTCCTATTTTATCTTCAATTGCAGCATTACGATGTGGAGTTGATTTAGTGTATACATCAGTTCCAAAAATTAACGTGACTCCAACTCGTGCAATATCTCCTAATCTCATTGTGATTCCTCTGGTTGATCAAAAATTAACACGTGGTGCTGTTAACAAACTTCTTGGTGCTTTACCACATAAACTGGATTCTGCAACAATTGGCATGGGACTTGCAGTACAAGAAAGAGGTTCTTTGATACTTTTGATAAAATCTCTTTTGGATAGAGATGTACGACTTTCATTGGATGCAAGTGCTCTTGTTCCTGACGTATTGCCACTTTTACCTGACAAAAATGTCGTAGTGACACCACATGCTGGAGAGTTTAAGCGCTTGTTTGGAACCATACCTCCTGATTCTAAAAAAGATCGAATCGCGTTGGTTGAAAAAAATGCCAAAGATAATGGAATTACTGTTTTACTTAAAGGTGCAACTGATATTATTTCTGATGGTACTACAACATATCTTAATGAGAAAAAAACACCTGCAATGACTGTGGGCGGAACAGGCGATGTCTTATCTGGATTGGTTGCAGGAATGTTGGCGAAAAACCGCAATGCTTTGGAATCTGCAGCAGCTGCAACTTTTATCAACGGATTAGCTGGAAAAGCAACTCAAAAAAAGTTCGGGTTACACATGACATCAATGGATCTCCTAGATGAACTTCCATATGCTATGAAACCATTTGATAGAATTGTGTGAGTAAAATGCACCCTCTAAAGCATATTGACACACACATGGATAATTTAATTTCTGAATTACAAACACTAATTCGACAACCAAGTGTTTCTGCAAAAAATGAAGGAATTGAAGAATGCGCACAACTGGTAAAAAAAATACTAGAAAAATCTGGAATACCATCTGAAATCTTGAGACTAAAAAATGTGGCACCGATTGTGTATGGGGAGATAAAATCAAAGAAAAACCCAAACAATACTTTGATGTTTTATAATCACTATGATGTCCAACCTGCAGAGCCGTTTGAGTTATGGGATGATCCTCCATTTAGCGGAAAAATCAAAGGAAACAAAATTTTTGGTAGAGGAGCATCTGACGATAAGGGTGAATTGATCACTAGAATAAAGGCAGTTGAGGCATATCTGAAAACTACTGGCGATGTTCCATGTAATATTAAATTTGTAATTGAAGGAGAAGAAGAGACAGGCAGTGCACACATTGAACAATATTTGAAAAAATATCAAAAGAAATTTTCATGCGATGGTGTGATTTGGGAATTTGGTTATGTTGATTCTCAAAATAGGCCTATCATTGGTCTTGGGATGAAGGGATTGCTATATGTTGAATTATCTGTAAAGGAATCCATCCGTGATGCGCATTCAAGCTTGGCAGCTTTGATAAAAAATCCGGCATGGCGATTAATCGAAGCTGTACAAACACTGCGGGATTCAAATGGAAAAATTCTCATCAAAGATTGGTATAAAGAAATAACACCGCTTTCAAAAAAAGATTTGGAAATAATCTCCCAAGAACCGTTTGATGAAAAATCATTCAAAAAAGAATTTGGAATAAAATCATTTGTAGGTAACATGCATGGATTGAATGCCAAAAAAGCTCTGGTTGGAGGTGCAACTTGTAATATTGCTGGATTTGTTTCAGGTTATACTGGAAACGGCGCAAAAACAGTACTTCCTGGAGAAGCACTAGTCAAAATTGACTTTAGACTGGTTCCTAAAATGGATCCAAAAAAACAAGTTCTTCGACTGAAAAAACATTTGAAATCCAAAGGATATGGGGATGTCTTAATCAAAATTTTTCATGGCGAAGCAGCTGCACGAACAAATCCATCTGATCCGTTTGTTTCTAAAGTTAAAGAAGCGGCTGATCAAGCATTTGGAAAATCAATTCTTAATGTTTCAAATGCGGGCACTGGTCCAATGCATTCCTTTGTAAAAGTCCTGAATGCTCCTTGCATCTCAATTGGTAGCACATACATGTTTTCTCGTATCCACTCTCCTAATGAATTTGCTAGAGTTGATTTGTTGAAGAAAACCACAAAATGTATTTGTCTTATAATGGAAGAATTTGGAAAAGACTAGTGAAGACATCTGGGCAATTTTTTGATAATGTGTGCAAGTGATATTCTTCCTGGACCTGCAGCAATTACTACTAAGGCACATGCAAGTATTACAAGGTCTAACGCATATCCGCCATTCCCTGTTAGATTTGATGCTTGTTTGACATAGAATATCGCTCCCAACATAATAATTGCAATTAGAGATGCTGAAATTCTAGTTAGAACACCAACGATTAATAATATTCCTGAAATTACTTCTGCAAGAGCAATTGGGATTTGCATTTCTACTGGTAGTCCCATGTTCTCTAACATGTTGATAAATCCTGGTCCAAATTTTCCAGATCCTTGTACTATGAAAATTACTCCTATTGCAGCTCTGATCCCCCAATTTGTAATGTCATTTAATTTTGTTTGATGAATGCTGGCTTCAGTCAATACGAAATTCTATTTTTTATTGTATAAAATATTTTATCCACTTTCTTGTATCTAAAAGGAGAAAGCCCTTTATTATGCTCTGGAATCATTTCAAATATGTCTATGTACATGCCAGGCGCAACGGCTGTAGGAATTACTTTTAATGGTGGAATAGTTCTCGCAAGTGAAAAAAGGATCGCATTTGGGAATTTTCTTGTAAGCAAATCTACCAAAAAGACTTTTTCAATCACTTCCAAAGTGGGAGCAACATGTGCCGGTCTTGTAGCTGATATGCAAATTTTAACATTACAAATCGCAGCACTTGCAAAAATCAGAAAAATGGAACTCAAAAGAGACGTTCCACCAAACACTGTAGCTAAAATGATGTCAAATATGATGTATGAAAGAAGATACTTTCCCTTATTGACTCAGGTTATTGTTGCTGGTGTAGTTGACAAACCTATCCTATACACACTTGACCCATTAGGCTCTGTCCTTCCAGATGAATATGCTGCAGTTGGAACAGGCGCTGAAATGGCATTGGGTGTTTTAGATCCACAATTCAAACCAAACATGACTCAAGAGGAAGCAATAGATTTAGCAAAAAGGGCTGTTCGTTCTGCAGCGCTTAGAGATTCTGCAAGCGGTGATGGACTTGATATCCTTGTTATCACCAAAGACGGCACCAAAGAATTTACCGAAAAAATTTAGACTTTACATTTAATTTTATATGAAAATAAATTAATCATAAATCGTTTTTCCGATTTCCCAAAATTTATCTGAAATGTAATGCATGTTTTTTACCACTTCTCCTTTTTCCATACTTTCTAATTCTGAACTTGAAACAAGAGATTTTCCAACTGCAAGAAATTTGTGCTGTGATTCCTCAATAATACAAACTATTTTTTCTTTTTCAAATTCACTGTGGCTTTTAATTCCTGGTCTCATCACATTTGCCCCCTTACACATGAATTTCACTGCTCCCATGTCTACTGTTACATGAGGAAATTTTTCAAGCATCTGTGTTTCTGATAAAAATGGTAGATATTCCTCATTGATCTTCAAAATCTTTATTCCTTGACCTGTGATTATCTGCGCTTCATCTGCAATTTGGTGCACCTTGAGGTTTTTTATTTTTGGAAACCCAATCCCCCACTTTTCTGAGACTGTTTTTAGGAGCGTGACTGTCTCGCTTTTTGAGATTAAGTTGGATTTCAAATTTTTGCTATCTCTTGTCTGATGTCTAACAAGTCTCTAAGAATAGAACTCGCAGTTTCCATTCCACCTGCTCCTTTTCCGATAATTGTTTGAGTGCCAGAATGTTCTGATGTAAATGCAATCGCGTTTAATGTTCCATTGACACACAATGGATCATCTACAGATACTTCTTTTGGTTCTACTATGAGATCTTTATTGCATGAAGCAATTAATTTTACAGCACAATTGTTTTTCTTTGCTTTTTTGATATCATCTGCTGTTACCTTGCGAATTCCTCTGCACTTGATATCTGGCATTGTCACTTTCATATCCATAACCCAATTTGCAAGAATTACTAATTTTGCAGCTGCGTCCAATCCATCCAAATCCAATGATTCGTCTGCTTCAACATACCCTTTGTCTTTTGCATCTTTTAAAGCAGTATCAAATGATAACCCATTTGCCATATTTGTTAAAATATAATTTGTCGTTCCATTTAGGATGCCTGAAAAAGATGTTATCCTTTCTCCCCTGAGACTGTTTTTTGCGTAATCTAAAATTGGAGTTCCTCCACCTACTGTTCCACTGAACTTGAAGATGACTTGATTGTAAGTTGCTAGTTCCATTAATGATGGAAACGCTAATGCTAGTGGACCTTTATTTACAGATATCACATGCATTCTTCTTTTCATTGCAGATGTTATGTGGGTTATTCCAGGTTCTGCATCTTTGTAATTGCTTGCAGTAGTCTCAATTACAACATCTGCATCTAAATTCTTTATCATGTCTATTCCTGACATGTTATTTTTTGTGTTGGCATAGTTTTTTACGGTTCCAAATTTTTTCTTTACTTCTATCAATCTTTCTAATTCTAACCCTGATGTGTCTACTGCACTACCTTTACTATCAAAGACACCTACAACGCGTGGCTTTAATCCATATTTTGCATAAAGATCCTCTGATCTTGAATCAAATAATTTCACCAAGCTTTGACCGACAACGCCAAACCCACACAGTATTATTCTCAAATTCCTTCTTTCCTTTCTGATTTGTTATTGCGGCTCATTTCTCTTCGATTTTCTTACCATTGATTGTGTTTTATTAATAATTTTTGAATCCTCTTGGAAATGCTTTCTATGCTCAAGAGTGACTAATGTGCACATTATTTCATTTATCCTTCTTGTCAAGTTCAAGTGAAATCGAGTTAATGCAGTATCTCAGATTGGTCGGCTTTGGTCCATCATCAAAAACATGACCTAGATGAGCACCGCATTTCTTACAGTTTACCTCTGTGCGTACCATTCCATAGGCTGTGTCCGATATGTATTCTATTTTTTCATTCGAAAGAGGTTGCCAAAAACTTGGCCATCCAGAACCTGAATCATATTTTGTATCTGAATTGAATAATACTTCTCCACAGCAAACACACTTGTAAGTGCCTTTTTCTTTGCTGTTGTAATATTTTCCAGTAAATGGTGGTTCTGTTCCCTTGTTGATACATACCTCGAATTGTTCAGGGGTTAATGCTTCTTTCCATTCTTTGGGTGTTTTTACAATTTTATCTGCCATGATTTTGTTTCTTTTTAATTGTATTAGAATATTTTCTATTTTTGGCTAGCT
>Ga0209341_10000308_pt1 | contig 49711 bp, 40 predicted proteins | sample RifCSP13_2_FD_184020 | JGI IMG/M metagenome (GOLD analysis project Ga0209341, IMG submission 184020) | Soil microbial communities from Rifle, Colorado - Rifle CSP2_sed 13_2 (SPAdes) (version 2) | ecosystem: Environmental > Terrestrial > Deep subsurface > Rock core/Sediment | place: Rifle...
AATGAGCAGCTTATCGCCCGGGAAGATAACGGCATTCTCGGTAAGCCCGTTCATCGCCAGCAGGTCTTTGAGTTGGATCTTATAAGCCTTGGCAATGTTGATCAGAAACTGTCCCCATTGAACCACGTGGATAATTGAGCCATCCGGCTTTGGGGGAGCTACCTGAATAGGGATCATCGCCATTATCGTAGGAGCTTGTGTGCCTGTCGCCCCTCCTGGGGGAGCAGGCGGCTGGCCAACGCCAGGCGAACCGGCGATATAGCCCACGTCGATCGTATAAAACACGTAATCCCCTGAGAAGGCCACCCCAGCGCCGATATCCCGGTAATTAGACGAGATCATCGTTTCCAGATGAATGGCATCCTGCCACATCTCGTATACCGTCTGTTGCGGGCTGAGGTCAACCCCCATGGCGACATTTTCCGAAATATATACCTGAGCCCCACCGCCATAACCATAAGCCACGGCCCGGTCATGAGGCCGCGAGCCATCTGGCCCGCTGTGACTCCAGGTGCCGATCTCTGCCTGATATTCGCTTTGTGCCTGCGCCGCGGCCATTAATGAGCTATTGATTTCATATGGCGGGAGACCATACGAGGCGCGCAAGGCATTGACCTCGGCGATTAAAGACCAGGCATCGCCAGCCTGGGCCTCGGTGCGTGGCGCATCTATCGCCACAATCGGCGCTATCAAGCACAATGAAATAACCACCAGAATGATTTTTCGGATCATCGACTATGGTCTTCCGTCACTGGTTACCCAAATACTCTGCCAATAATTGCAATGCCATCCGCGCTGCTTGCTCCTTCACGCTTAACCGATCGCCAACAAATTGGAAATACCTGGCTTGCCCGTCGCGCGTGGTGTTTAAACCAATCCAGGTTGTCCCAACCGGCTTCTCTGGCGTGCCTCCCCCAGGACCAGCGATCCCGCTGACGGACAGGCCGACGTCTGCTGCCATTGCAGTGCGCACGCCTTCGGCCATTTCCATTACGATCACTCGGCTAACTGCGCCATATTTCTCGAGGGTTTCCCAACGCACACCCAGTAAGCGTACTTTCGCCTCGTTAGCATAGACCGTAAATCCCCCCAAGAAATAATCCGATGATCCCGGCACATTTGTAATGAGATGGCTGATCAGACCCCCTGTACAAGATTCGGCAACGGACATCCGCATCCCCAGCTGTCTCAATAACCTTCCTATAACGAATTCAACAGTCTCAACCATACCTGGGGAATTATACCCGTTCTTCGCCAACAAACCCCGGAGCAACTCAGTCATGTTAAAATAGTCATCATATGGAAATCAGCCCTCAAATCCAGGTTATCTTAGATACCGCGCCGACCAAATCCGGTTGTTACATCATGAAGGATGCCGACGGTAAGGTGATTTATATCGGTAAAGCGGTCAACCTGCGCAATCGCCTGCGGTCCTATTTCCACGCCAGCGCACAGCTGCACGTGCGCACGCGCCAGATGGTGCGCAGGATTGAGGCCATAGAATGGATCGTGGTTGGCTCCGAACTCGAAGCATTGATCCTGGAAATGAACCTGATCAAAAAGCACCGCCCGCATTACAATGTGCGGCTCAAAGACGATAAGCGCTACCCTTACATCAAGGTGCATTGGGCTGACCCCTTCCCCAAGGTCACTGTTACCCGACAGATGGTCGCCGATGGCTCGCGCTATTTCGGACCGTACACGAGCGTATGGGCTGTGCACCAAACATTAGACGTGCTCCGGCGCATCTTCCCCTACTTGACCTGCGACCGGACGATCACCGGCGAGGATGAGCGCGCCTGCCTATACTATGATATTAAACTGTGCACTGCCCCTTGCATTGGTGCAGTCAGCCAGGCCGGATACCGTCAGGTGATCGATGACCTGTGCCAATTCCTGGAAGGAAGGACGGAGCCGATCGTGTCCCGTTTGCAATCCGAAATGCAGCAGGCTGCCGAGACTCTCCGCTTCGAACGAGCAGCTGCTTTGCGCGACCAGCTCCAGGCGATCGAAAAAGTAGTCGAGCGCCAGAAAATTGTCTCAACCGAATACGTGGACTCGGACGTGATCGCCATGGCGCGTTCGAATGGCGAAGCTTGCGTACAGGTTTTCTTCATCCGCAGTGGCAAACTGATCGGACGCGAGTACTTCTTGCTCGAAGGAGCCGAAGACACGCCCGATGCTAATGTGATGGCAGAATTCGTGAAGCAATTTTATGACCAGACTCCAAGCGTGCCCTCCCAGGTGCTCCTACCCCATGAGGTGGAGGAAATGCAGATCATCAAGCAATGGCTCGGCACGCGCCGTTCCGGTCAAAAAGTGGAAATCCTCATCCCGCGTGAAGGGCTACAACAGGAGCTGATCCGCATGGCTGCTGAGAACGCAGCCGAGACCCTGTCGGCCTTGCAGGCCCAATGGCAGGCGGATCGCCACCGCCAGGAGGAAGCCCTGGCGGCGCTCCAAGCTGCCTTGAAATTATCCGTGCCGCCCAACCGCATCGAGTGCTATGACATCTCAAACACCCAGGGCACCTCCGCCGTAGGCAGCATGGTCGTGTTCGAGCAAGGCATACCGCGCAAGAACCATTACCGCCACTTCAACATCCGCACTGTCACCGGCCCCGATGACTTTGCCAGTATGGAAGAGGTGCTTGTCCGGCGTTTCAATCGCTGGCAGGCCGCCTTGGAAGCTGGCGAAGTTCCCGGCAAAAAACCCGATCAGGCCTTCGCGATTCTGCCAGATTTATTACTGGTGGATGGCGGCAAGGGTCAATTAAGTCGCGCCGTGGCCGTGTTGGAGCGCTTCAATCTCCGCCCCCAAATCTATGTCGCTTCTATTGCCAAGCAAAACGAGGAGCTCTTCATCCCTGATCGCCCCGATTCGATCTTCCTCCCTCGCCAATCGCCGGCATTATTTTTAATCCAGCGCGTGCGAGACGAAGCGCATCGCTTCGCTATCACATCGCACCGCAAGCAACGCACCCGCGCAGGTCTGGCGTCCCAGCTGGACTCGATCCCCGGTATTGGGCCAGCTCGCCGCAAGTCGTTGTTGACCCACTTTGGCTCGATAGAGAATATTAAACAAGCCAGCATAGAAGACCTGACCACCCTGCCAGGCATCACGGAGCAGGTCGCCCAGGCGATCAAATCTCAGTTAGAATAGGAGGAGATATCCATGGCTAAGAAAAAGAAAAAAGAACTCTCGGGCTTCGAAAAACGTCGCCTGCGCTCCCAACAAATTGTCCTGATCGCGATCGGCTTGATCGTCATCATCTCAATGATCATTTCCCTGGTATCGAATTAATGCTTGAGCAGCTTACCTGAGGGAATTGAAAGGTTCTACCTAATCAGTGGTAAATCCAGTAATCTTTTCCTAAATTTTACGTTAATACTATTGACGGAATTGTAAGTCAAATGGCAATAAATTAACAGGCATGAGGTGGGTCAAAGAACTCGCACAGAACCTCACCAGAGAGGTAAACATGAGGTATACGAAATATGTGGTCATCACCAGCGTCTTATTTGCGCTGGTCTTGTTGTTGACAACCATTGTGTCAACAAAAGCGAACCCGGGACAAGTGATCGACTTTGAGGGGTTTTCCGAGGGGGATTTCGTCGATAGCGTATCCTCAGGCCACGGGGTCAGTGGGGATGCTGTCAGTGGAGAAATCGCGGTGCGCGGCTTTAACCCGAGATTTGGATTGGATGTAAACGCGGCCATGATCTTCGATGCCACCTGTCAGCCGGGTGGCACTCCAGCGGATTGCACGGGCGGCTGCAATGATTTATTCAATCCACCGGAAGGCAATGTCCTGATCGTCAGCGGAGACCTCGATCAAAGCGATCCCGACGACGATGCAAGGCCGGGCGCTTACGTTTGGTTCGATTTTTCGAACTGGGGTCCCGGCAGCGTCACGGTCGAAAGCGTCGACGTGCAAGACGTTGATGTCGAGGAGATTGGAGACGCTTACATCCAATTGTTTGCCGGTGGCTCTTTAATAAACGAAATCTTGATCCCGGATACAGGGGATGTCGGGTGGGAGACAGTCACGGTCGGCATCTCCGGGGTGGACGGCATGTTAGTAAACACGAACGCCTCGGGGTCGATCCTGAATGTCCGCATTTCCACCGAACCCACAGCTGTACAATTGAGCTCCTTCCGCCTGGCTGGGGTGAGGGGAGAAAAAGTGTCTCTGGTCTGGGAGACAGAAGCCGAGGTCGACAATTATGGTTTCTATCTCTATCGCGCTGCCGAGAATAATATCACCCTTGCCTCAGCGATTCATTTTGAGCCGGCTGCAGATGGGAGTGGGGGGCACACCTATACCTACGAGGATACCGTTCCAAGAAGTGGTGTCTGGTGGTATTGGCTGTCTGACGTCGATACGAAGGGGATCGCATCCTATCACGGACCCCAGCGGACCTACCAAACCTTCCTGCCTGTAATGATCGCACCCAATCGTTAGTGAGCCTTATCCAGCGTTCATTTGTGCTTGTATTCATCTTGAGCTCCTCCTTGGTTAATTTGAAGGGCTTTGCATTCCCGTCTCAGTTCCAGGAGCAGAGATTCAGTGTGAAAACCACAACAGATGAGGTAACCTTAGATTGGCATCCGCCTGTAGTTCAGATCAACGTGGATCCAGTAGGAACAGCCCGCGTGGAAATACCCGGCTATGAACAAACCAGCCAACCAGGTATGCCGCGTCTTCCCTATACTTCGGTCTTGGTGGCTGTTCCGACTAACGCCCATCCCTCTCTTGTAATTCGACAGGTAGAGGAAACCTTGCTGCCCTTACCGGTGCCCCTTTCACTGGCCGGTCAACCTCAGGGCGTCTATCGTGCGCCTAATGGGCAAGTCCTTGGCGGAGCATTTGTCTCCCCGTCTGAGGAGACTGCAGACCTTCCCCCGCCTGTCGTGCTCAAGCTCCTCGGCATCCTGCGCGGTTTCCGCCTGGCCAGGGTAACCTTCTACCCCCTCCAGCCAGCTGGAGATCATCTGCGCCTGACAACTCGCGTTCAGGTCGTAATCCACTTCGACCAATCGCTCCCGCCCGTCTCCGCCGCCAGCCAGACCGCTGATCCGGTTCTGTCCACACTTCAAAAGTTGGTCATCAATCCTGAGCATCTCACTCCTTACCCAGGCCATATCCCCCAACCCCTTACAGAGGCCAGGATTATCGACTATCCTGGACAGGTTGTAGCGATCGAGGTGACGCGTCCTGGCCTGACACAAGTTTCCTCTGGAGCGCTTTCCGTAATCGGTTTCTCCACCGCCGATGTGGATCCGCACTTTCTCCACCTCTCTCACGCCGGGATCGAGATTCCATATGAGTGGCAGGGTGATGAAGATGAGTATTTCGAGGATGGTGAACGGCTCCTGTTCTACGCGCAGCCACGCTTCAGCCGCTGGACAGAATCGGACGTATATTTCCTCCAGCCAACCCAGGCGCCCGGCATCAGGATGGGAAGCCGCTCCGCAGATCCCACTGGTCTGCCTGTCGGAATCCCCTGGGTTGAGTCAACAGCTGAGTTCAACGCCATCTACACTCCCGATTGCTATTGCGCGCCCATTCCGGCCGGGCGGGACGGCGACCGGTGGGTATGGGACAGGTTGCAATTGCCCACCCCCTTCACCGGATCCTTCCCAATCCAGCTTGAAGGAGTCGATCAGACCCAACTTGCCAGCCTGAGCCTGTGGCTAATAGGCTTTACGGACGTGGCTGCCTCACCGGACCACCGGGTGGAGGTATCCATTAACGGACTAGCACTCGGCAATATCCAATGGGATGGAAAACAGGCCGTTGAGGCAAGTTTTTCGATCCCGGCATCCGTCCTTGAAAATGGAGATAACACTCTTTCGTTGACCTTGCCCGGAATCGAGGGCATCACCGTGGAGGGCGTGTGGTTGGATGCCTTCTCAATCCGTTATGCCCGCAAGAACACTCCGGTTGGAGAGACGACCTCTTTTACCGGCGAAGAGTCTGCCCACGCCTACACGGTTGGTCTGAATTCGACGGACGGCCTGCGCGCGTACGCCGTCAGCAACCCCGACCAACCATTGCGTCTGACCGATGTGCAAATCAGCGTGCCGGATAGGATCTCGCTGGGAGATCCAGCCGGAGGCGGAGCCAATCACTACTGGGTTACCAGCGAAAGCGGTATCCTCACCCCTGGCCGCATCCGTCTGGCCACCCCCTTGCAAGACGGATATGGGGTTACAGGCGCCGACTACTTAGTGATCTCCCCACTCGAATTCATCCCGGCCCTGGCAGATTTGGTTACCTGGCGCGAGGAGCAAGGGCTGATCGTCGCCATCGAGGATGTCCAGGCGATCTACGATGCCTATGGCGATGGACGGCCTGAACCCTCCGCAATTACCGCTTATCTGTCCAGCGCATATCATAATTGGGAACGACATCCAACCTATGTGCTCCTGGTCGGTGATGGCACAGCCGACCCAAAGCGGTATGTGGATGCTTCTACACAGACATTTATCCCCCCCTACCTGGAAGACGTAGATCCCTGGGCAGGGGAGACGGCCGCCGATAATCGTTATGTCACCCTGGATGGGAATGACACTCTTCCTGATATGTTGATCGGCCGCCTACCCGCCAACAGCCTGACCGAGGCTCGGACGATGGTCGCTAAAATCGTGGAATATGAGCAACAACCCGAGCCAGGTGCCTGGAAAGGCGTAGCCACCTACGTTGCCGATAACCCCGATGGAGCAGGAAACTTCCCGGCCTTGTCGGATGCCACCATCCGAATGTTCCCCACCCCTCCATTGATCCCCCAACGCCTGTACTTTGATCCGGCAAACAATACCCCGGCAGATTTTCGCCGGACAATCCTGGACACGTGGATTGCTGGTGCCACTCTGTTGATGTACACCGGCCACGCTTCGATCCACCAATGGGCCGGCGAACGTGTCTTTCATCTCGAGGATGTATCAGGCTTGAAGAACGAAAACAGATTGCCCGTTGTCCTGGAAATGACTTGCCTCACCGGATCTTTCCAAGTACCAGGTTTTCCGACGCTTGACGAAGAGCTCCTGCGCCAGCCTGGTGGCGGCGCAGTGGCTGTTTGGGGTGCAACTGGCCTGGGAATTGCAAGTGGTCATCATTGGCTAGCGGAAGGTTTTCTGTTCAACACTTTTCGGGTGGAGGAAGCCGATCTTGGAACGGCTACCCTGGCAGGAAAAGTGAATCTGGCAACCGCAAATGCCTTTCTTGACCTGATCGATACATTCACCTTGTTTGGAGACCCGGCGATGAGATTGGTTCGCTCTCATTTCCTCTATTCGCCATACATCCAGAACTGAGATGCTGAAGGAAAACCTATGTTGAAGCACAAGTTTACTTTTCTCATGATTTTCATGGTTGCTATAATTATCCTGATAGCGATCCATCCTCCTGCGGCCTATGCATCCCGGATGTTGGGGATTACTACGACTCCGACCGAAATCCCGGTGACCCCATCGGATACTCCTGAAGCGCCAACCGCCACACCCATTCCGCCATCGGAGACCCCGGTCATCCCATCCGCGACCCCCGTAACGCCCTCGGATACTCCATCGACCCCTACGGCGACCCGGGAGACGGCTTCGATTACACCCTCTACGCCCACCTCCACTCCGATACCGCCAACGTCCATACCCCCTTCTCCGACAGCACCCGGCACTCCTCCCAAGCAGACCGCGACCCCGATCATCACCATCGAGCCACCGGTTTCACCAACGCCAACCAATCCCCCGGGAAATTCGGAACCTACTGCTACCACCCAACCCCCACGGCTGCCCCAAACCGGAGAATTCCCATTCGATCCCAGCGGGTTCGGGTTGGATTGGCTGTTTATTGTGGTACTTGTTGTCTTGATCGGGATGTTGTTTTTCCGGGCTTTCCGGGTCGGCAGGAGGTAGAACCAGGCGCTGGATTGATCTATGCGATCCGTGAGTTTGATTCTGTTCCTGGTGTTGATTGGATTGGTGTCCTGGGGGAGTACCAATTGGTTCACAGCTGGTAACGTCAGCCAAACCAATGTTCGCGCTGAGGAGGAAATTTCCCAATCCTTATCGATCACCTCTTCCTTGCCTGAAGAGCCTCCTCCAGCCACAGCTGCGCAGCCAGGCATCACAATCGAACGGGTTGCGTCTTCCGGAATACACCTCCCCGGCCATAGAGTCTCTGCTCCCCAACAATCTCCGGGTGGTTTGCAGGCAGAGGTCAATAACGTACCTTCCCCGCAAAATGTCGAGGCAGATGAGACGATCAACCGTCTCGTCATCCCCTCTTTGAGAGTCGATGCAAAGGTGGTCTTTGTACCATTTAGCGACGCAACCTGGGACCTTACCAGCCTTGAGCAAGATGTTGCCTGGCTGGGCAAAATGCCCAGCCAGGCAGTGAATAAGAACTTTGTGCTGGCCAGTCATGTTACGGTTGGCAACGCCCAGAATGGTCCTTTTCGCTACCTCTCCAGACTTGCCCCCGGCGCGAAAGTCATTGTCTATACCGAGAAACAGATATTAACTTACCTGGTACGCGATCTGGCTATCGTCAATCCGGGGGATGTGTCCATCACTCAAGAAACAACCCGATCCCAGCTCACACTACTCACCTGCACGACCTGGGATGAAAAAACGAAAAGCTATCTCCGCCGACAGGTTGTCTTCGCCGAATTAGTAAAAGTAGAATCAAACCTTGACCAAGAGATGGATTAAGGCAGGACAACCTCTCCCGTAAGCGCACCAGCCTGATTAGCAGTATCTGACACCCTGAAGGACCAGGTATAACTTTGCCCACTGACCATCATTGAAACGGTGTAAACCATTCCTGGGAGCAGAGGCTGGCGCGGGATTAACACGATCGCGTCCCTGGCATCCAGGATCGCTCGACCCAGATCACGGGCGCTCGCATCTGGATTGTTGTAAGTGCTCTCGTCAAATACACAATGGTTCCAAGATACGCCATTCTGCATAAAGGTGTGAGAGGTAACTTCTGGAGTTAAGTTTCCAGGGCCAATTTGCAGGATGATGGGAAGCCCGGTCGGGGGGCTGTATCCTTCACAACCGGCCAATGGATCAGGATATTCCCCTGTATAGGAAGCAAGAGGAACCGTCATACCATCTGCCGGCCAGGTGACCGGAAAACCAGACGTCAGGAGCAGCTCACCCAGACCTCTGAGCACATCCAGAGCAGCGCCCATCTGCAAGCCTCCATCTTCTTCTCGATAACTCCCAAACCCGACCTGATGCAATTGAGGATCGAGGATGCCAACCCCATGAAATGGCGCTTGCATCCATAAGTCGATGGCGTCCTGATCGGTGACGGAGGTGCTGCTGCTGGCCAGCAAATTGCTGGAGCGCGCCGCGCTATCCCCTTCCGGGGTATACCATTCATTTTCGGGATCCTCGCTGTGACCAACATAATCGTTCTTGCTCATATACCGCGCGTGGTACCAGGCTCCAGTATTCCATCCAGCCATCTCATCGACTGGTGGCAGCGCGGCCATGGCCCGGTAATAATTCAGGTAAGCCAGCCAGCCTTCCTCCGCTCCTGGAGGGATCGGGTTGGGCGGAGTGTCTTCAGCGGGGTTGGTATTGCTGATCACCGGCAAATAGACGCTGCCAGATGTATCAATCGCCGATCGGCCCAAAGCCGAAAGGGAAATCTGCGTACCCCCTAAAAAAGGCAAGAAACTAAAAATTAAAGATAATCCGAAACCAAGGCCCCCAATAAGGATCCGTTTGGTGTTTATTTTCATTCTGTGTGTCTGATATCGTCAACCAGAGTCAGTATTACTCTAAACTAATACATTATTACCATTAAATAACCAACGGTTTTTACTAAAAAGCCCCTCCAACAAAAAGACTGCCGAAAGGGCCTTCTTTATATAAGTCTTTACAGGCAAACCTGCGATCATCCGGTTAGGGGTTCAATCTTGTACCCTGAAAGGAAACCGCCTCACCGCTAAGACCCGTAACTTTGCGTCCTTGCCTTTCGACAAGGTTGCCCTTTTCTATATTGATTTGTACGTCATTGTACGAATCGGACAAGTTATCGTCAATAGCGTAAAAGTACCAGGTTAAAGGAACTGGCTGTCAGCCGCAAAAGATCATCTTGACTCCTCCTCGGCCCTCGCTTAAAATGGCGATACAATTTAATATCCGAGCGACCAGGGTATCTCTACCCCCGGATGGGAAGGTTTAAAGGCGAAGCCGGTGAAAGTCCGGCGCTGTCCCGCAACTGTAAATTAGTTACCCAGTCCCGTCGCCCGATAGTACAATAGTCCACCCAAAGACTATCTGACTATTCGACTACCAGACTAAACGACTAATGAGCCAGGCCGCCCGCCTTGGTTGGCTTCTCCACCTCCTCGCGGATAGAGGGTGGGAGCGTGACCATGCCCTCAGCCTTCCTGCCCCTGTCCCGATGACAAGGGCTTTTTGTTTGCCAGTCTAAACCGTTTTCCGGAGAGATATCATGACCTTAAGATCACCGCATATCATCTATTCCCTGATGCTGGTGTGCCTGCTCGGGTTGGCTGGATGCTCATCTCCAACACCTGCCGTCACGGAGCAGATCAACGCTGCTCCGACCGAACCGTCAGCGAACAGCCTACCCACGCGAACTACCGCACCCTTGTCCGAGTCGATTGAACTCATCGATGGGTTGGGTCGTACGGTAGCTTTGCCAGCCCCCGCCCTGCACATCGTCTCCCTGGCTCCTTCCAACACCGAAAGCCTGTTTGCAATCGGCGCTGGCGACCAGGTGGTTGGACGAGATGAATTCTCTGATTATCCGGCTCAAGTGAGCAATCTGCCCAGCATAGGCGGAGGCTTTGGAGATTACAATTATGAGGCGATCGTCGCGCTGCAGCCCGATCTGGTTCTGGCAGCGGAGATTAACACACCTGAACAAGTGCAGGCCTTAGAAAAATTGGGCCTGGTGGTCTTCTTTCTTCCCAACCCGACCAGTTTGGATGAGATGTACGCTAACCTGAACACCCTGGCCCACCTGACCGGACGGGAGGCTGAGGCAGCGGGCCTGGTTGAAAACCTCCAGTCGAGGGCAGAGGCGGTCGAACAAAAACTGTCCACCGCGACCGACCGCCCGACCATCTTCTATGAGCTCGACAGCACCGATCCAAACGCCCCCTGGACAGCAGGCCCAGGCACGTTTATTGACACCCTGATCACTCTGGCGGGTGGGGAGAATGTCGCCGCCCATCTGGAAGACCAATATCCACAGATCAGCCTGGAAGAGTTGCTGGTGAAGGACCCCCAGATCATCCTGCTTGGCGACGCCGCTTATGGGGTAACCCCTGAATCTGTCCTGGCGCGCCCCGGCTGGGAATCGCTAGACGCAGTCCAGAATCAGCGTGTCTATCCTTTCGATGACAACCTGGTGAGCCGTCCGGGCCCGCGCCTGGTAGATGGACTGGAAGCTTTAGCCCGATTATTTCACCCAGATTTATGAATTTCCCTGCACGTCCCTTCCTGCTCAATTTATTACTCCTGGCTCTCGCCTCGCTGTTCAGCGTCGCAGTAGGGGCGGTGTTCATCCCTCCAGGTACGGTCGCGCGAATGCTGGCTACGACATTACCAGGATTATCAAGCTCCGGGGATTGGCCGGAGACTTTCAATACGATCGTCTTCCAGCTGCGCTTGCCGCACACGATTTTGATCGCCCTGACCGGTGCCGCCCTGGCCGGCAGCGGAGCAGCTTACCAGGGTCTCTTCCGCAACCCCCTGGCTGACCCTTACTTGATCGGTGTTGCTTCGGGTGCTGGCCTGGGCGCCGTGTTAGCCATGTCTGCTAACTGGCCCGATAACATATTGGGATATTTCACCATCCCAGTTACAGCCTTTTTGGGAGCCATCCTGACTGTAGCCATCGTCTACTCCCTGGCCAGGTCGAGGAACGCGCTCCCCACGACCACCCTCATCCTGGCTGGCGTAGCAGTGGGCTCCTTTGCCTCTGCATTGACCTCGTTCTTTATGCTCCGTTCGGAGGGCGAGGTACGGCGTGCATTAGCCTGGCTGCTGGGCGGCTCCACGATGACCGGTTGGGACCCGGTTTATGCAGCCTTGCCCTATTTAACGCTTGGCATTGGCGTGCTGCTCACTTCCGGCCACTCGCTTAATGTACTCCAATTTGGAGATGAACAAGCCCTCCAACTCGGTTTACCGGTGGAGCGGATAAAAACTATAGTAGTCCTGGCTGCGTCGTTGACTACGGCTACGGCAGTCGCTTTTTCTGGTGTGATCGGTTTTATTGGTCTGATCGTCCCCCACCTGGTCCGCCTGCTCTGGGGACCAGACTACCGCCACCTGATCCCACTCTCGGTCTTGGGCGGGGCAACGGCGCTCCTGATCGCCGATCTGCTTGCCCGCATCGTCCTGGCCCCCCAGGAATTGCCGGTGGGGGTGATCACCGCTCTGGCAGGCGCTCCCTTCTTTCTATGGGTCTTGCGCCGCTCCCAAGGCGGGAAAATACGCGAGTAAACGTCGAAGGGGTTCTTAAGCATGCTCACCATCCAGTCTCTCTCTGTTAGTTATGGCTCACGGCCTGTTCTTCAAGGGGTTTCTTTGAGTGTGAAATCCGGCGAAGTCTTCGCCTTGATCGGGCCGAACGGCGCTGGCAAAACGACCCTGCTCCGCGCCATCAGTGGAGTGATCCGCCCTTTGGCCGGGAGGGTGCAGGCTTTTGATAGAGATTTAACCCTTCTATCAGCCACCCAGCGGGCGCGCTTCCTGGCAGTAGTTCCACAGGCGCGAAAACTCCCTCCGTCTTACACAGTCTGGCAGACAGTGCTTCTAGGCCGCACCCCTCATCTGGGTTGGCTGGGACAGCCCAGCCAGCGCGACCTTCAACGCACCCAATGGGCGCTGGAACGCACTCAGACCCTCGATCTGGTTGATCGGCGTGTGGACGAGCTCTCCGGAGGTGAGCAGCAGTTAATATTGCTAGCGCGCGCCCTGGCACAAGACACGCCCATTCTGCTGCTTGACGAACCCACCGCCCACCTGGACCTGCATCACCAATCCAATTTGCTCAGCTTAGTGCGACATCTCGCTCGAGAACAGGGCCTGGCCGTGCTGATGGCCTTGCACGATCTCAACCTGGTCGCCCTGTATAGCGACCAGGTCGCGCTGCTCGTGAATGGTCATCTGCGCGCCTCAGGAAATCCTGATCAAGTATTAACCCGCCAGCACCTTATGGAGGCGTATCGGGTGCCTCTCCAGGTGATCGCTCACCCCACCTATGGCACTCCCCTCGTTTTGCCAGACGGGCATGCCAGAGACGGGTTTTAAATCGCTCGCCCTTTGCCATCCAATAAGACATTCACTGCCTGACAGAAATCGGGCACGGAGAACGGCTTCTGCATCCAGCACACCCGGTTCTCCTCCAGCAATGCTTGATTCTCCTCCTGCAGAGGATGGCCGGTGACCAGCAGCATCTTCACCTGCGGCCAGCGTTCCCGCAAGGCGCGGTACAACGCCACTCCTCCCATCTTCGGCATCACCACGTCGCTCACTAACAGCGCGATGCCATCCGGGTTCTGTTCGTAGAGATTTAAGGCTTCACCGCCGTCTCCCGCGGTGATTACCCGGTAATTTTGCGCCTCGAGCAACGCCTGCATGGCTATCCGCGTGACCTCATCGTCTTCTACAACCAAGATCGTCTCTCCCATCCCCTCGGCCGGATATGACTCTTGCTCTGGGGAAATCTCCGCCTCGGGGCTTGGCAGGGACGCCAGGTAGATAGTAAAACTGGTTCCATCGCCTGGCATACTTTGCACGTCAATATACCCATCATGTTGCTTGATAATGCCATACGCCTGAGCCAATCCTAATCCGGTACCCTGTCCAACCGGTTTGGTGGTAAAGAAGGGTTCGAAAATATGCGGGATTGCCTCGGGCACGATCCCGGTGCCGGTATCGCTGACGGTAACCACCACCCATTCCCCTGGCGGCAGGTAGGGAGAGGGTGGATTGTCCTTGGGTTGGAGCCGCAGGCGGTTGAGGGCAAAGCGTAAGGTTCCACCTTCGGGCATTGCGTCACGGGCATTGACAGCTAGGTTCATAAAGACCTGTTGCAAACGGGTAGGATCGGCATTTACCAGATATGAATCCGGTTGGTAAGTCAATTCAACGCGGATCGTCTCAGGCAAAATCCGCGCCAGGAGCTTATCCAATTCCTTGATGAAGGGTAGCATGTCCAGCGTGCTTTGTTCCATCACCGACCGGCGGCTGAAATCCAGGATCTGCCGGATCAGGCTGGCAGCGCGCTGCACCTGTTGTTGGATAATAGTCAACCGCTCACGGCCAGCCGGCACCAATTCCAGATCCTTTTTAAGCAAATCAGTGTAGACAAGGATAGCGGCCATGATATTGTTGAAGTCATGCGCAATGCCAGCCGCCAGTTGGCCAACCGTGGCCAGGCGCTCTTGCATTTGAATGCGCGCCTGGTTCTGGCGTTCCTGGGTCACATCCCGGATCATCACCACCCACTGGGCGCGTTCGACGCCAAGCGTTAGAATCTCTACTTCGAGCATCATTTTGGCAGGTTCTTCTAAAAGGATCTCAACCGGCCGACTTTCATGGTCTCTGTTGACCAGGTCATCGATCGCATGCGGCCCTAACCGGACCAGCCTTTCATTCAACCCGCCTGAACCCAGCAACATTAGGATTTCCCTGCCGAATGAATTAACTACCTCCAACCGGTAATTTGCGTCCAATAGTAGCACGCCCACTGGCAATCGCTCCACCAGGTTCTCGAGGCGTTTTTGTTCAGCCGCGAGCAGGTCTACCAGGGTTTGGACTTGCTGGTATCGCTCGACATTACTCAGAGTCAATCCTATCTGTTGGCAGATCGCTTGCAACAAGTCTAAATGATCTGGGGTAAAGGCAGCTATTTCATGGTGTAGCAGGGTAAATACGCCCAGTAGCCGCTCTCCATGCAGGATCGCAGCCAGGATGGCAGAGTGGATCTCCTCATCACATCCCGGCACGTGTTTCCAGCGTGCGTCGTGTTGAACATCAGATAGGAGCAACGGTTGGCGGTTTAAAGCCACCCATCCGACCAATCCTTCCCCAAGGCCAAAAACACTTAATTTCCGCAGAATATCAAATTGTTCTTCAGAATATCCAGATGCACCTCGCAAACAGAGCCGATTCTCCTCGGGCAGGAAGAGATATGCTTTTCCATAGGTTCCTCCCAGAGCCCGGCTCGTCAGCTGGGCGGCGCGTTGGAGGATCTCATCCACATTCAGACTGGGAGCTAAATCTCGCCCGATATCGTATAGCAGGCTCAAATGGCGGCGTTCTGTAGCTGCCTCCTGAAAGAGACGGGCATTCTCGATGGCGATCGCTGCCTGGTCCCCGAACAACCTTAATGCCTGTAAGTCAGGTTCGGAGAAACCTCCTGGCTTCGTATGCGAGACGTTCATCACTCCCACCACACGTTCGCCAATTTTCAGCGGGAGACTGAAAATCGATCCAGTCCATGAGGACGGAGCGCTGGCATATAGCGGGTGGGTACGCATATCCGGCACCAGTATGGGCTCTCCCAGGCGAGCAACCGTGTAAGTCAGACCCTCGGGCCTCGGTTCAGCTATCAATTGACCCCGCCGTCCATCAGGCCACAAGGCTGCTCCAAAAGCCAGCCGGCCGCCGCTTTCTGGGTGGTAAAGGAATATATGACCGTTGTTCGCCCCAGGTAGCAAAGTTAAGGTGCATTCCAGGATCCTGTCTAATACCTCGCTGAGGTCAAGGCTGGCGGTCAGGCTGAGGCTTGTCTGGCGTAACAATTCCAACTGGGCAACGCGCTTTTCCTCCATCTCAACCAAACGCGCGTTCTCGATGGCGATGGCTGACTGATTGGCAAACAAGGTTAATAACTCTAGGTCAGTCTCCGTGAAACGGCGCTGGTCTATTTCATCCAATACCTGCAACACCCCGATCACCTGTCCCTGCCAGATCAAGGGTACGCTGAGCACCGCCGAATAAGGTTGGTCCTGCTCATAAACAGAGGAACGTCCTGGCCAGACGCGGTAATCATCAATGATCAACGGCTTCCCGGTCTGGGCAACAACCCCCGCCGCCCCTTCGCCATATTTGACCTTAACCCCAGTGTAATCCTTTCTGAACGGGTTACTTTCTGCGTGAATAGTGACTTCCTGCCGTTGCTGATCGCAGAGAGATAAGCTGCCGCCGGGAACATTGAGCAAACGCGCCGCCCGTTTAGCAATGATTTGAAGCAAGTCAGGAAGCGAGTGAGCAGCTGTGATTTCCAGGGAAATCGCATGCAACCTGGCAAGCTCCTCAGCCCGGCGACGCAGGACCTCTTCCGCCCACTCCTCCTCGTTGATCTCCTGTGTTTGAGGCGCCTTTTTTGCCATGCGCCCATTATAGACTTTTTCTATCGGCTATCCACGCTCTGACCCTATCTGAAATGTCACTTTTCGTTTGCAGTTCTGATAGTTGCCGATAAAATCAGCGATTTGCAGGCATCAGGCTAAATCTTTGATTAAGTAGTATTCCCCGCGTTGAAACCCCCGTTGGAGATAATAACGCCGCGTGCCAACTGCTGCGATCACCGCTAGCCGGCGAAAGCCTTTGCGGTGGGCAATTTCTTCCGCCCGGTGGAGTAACTGCGTCCCCATTCCGGTGTGCTGCGCCAACCCATCCTGCTTCGCACCAACTTCGAGTGACTGACCATACACGTGCACCTCGCGAACGATGGCTGCACCTGGCAAATCTGCCAAATCTGTTTCAAGAGGCGGTTTGCCATGCTCATCAAGCTCCGGCAACGATAGGCGCAGGAAGGCGGCGATCTTATCCTCCTCGGTCACGAATGAGAGGAAGTGTTCCTCAGCTGCCCCGGTCTGGTAGATCTGATCCTCGAGTCTCAAGCTCTCCCTGCCGACCGGCTGTCTGCGCACTTCCCGGCAGCGGATACACTGGCAGCGCGTCCCGCGCTTTTTCATTTCTATGTGAATGTCCTGCCGCAAGCTGGTGCGTTTGTTGCCTTCCACGACGTTCGTAGAGGGGATATCGCGGATCACCCGGTTGACCCGGCAATAGCGCGGGATGGTTGGCTTGATATCCGCGATCAGGTCGATTAGTTCCTTCGTCGTATAAGGCTCAAACTCGCCGCGCTGCCAATATTCATACAACTCTGCGTTGGCAAGCAACTGGTTGGGATAAATCTTGATCTCATCCGGGCAAAATCCATCCCACAGCCGGAGGAAATCTACCCGGTCCGATGCGGGAGTAGCCCCCAGAAGGTTCGGCATCCAGTGCAAGACGATTTTGAAACCGCCAGCTCGCAGCAGGGAAACCGCCTGTCGCGTCTGCTCCACGGTATGGCCGCGCTGGTTCAATTCCAGGATGCGATCGTCCAGGCTTTGGGCGCCCAACTGCACTTTGGTCACTCCAAGATAGCGCAGCCAGGCCAGCTCCTGTTGGTCGATGTGATCCGGCCGGGTTTCGATGGCCAGCCCCACGTTGCGATGGGCGGCCGTTTCATTGCGTGCCTGTGCCTCCACCAATGTCTTGGATTCCACTTTGTTCAGGGCGTCAAAAATGCGCAGAATAAACCATTCCTGGTAATCCCGGCGGTAAGCGCTCCATGTCCCACCCAGCACCAGCAGCTCGATCTTATCCGTCGGGTGGCCGACCGCCTCCAGCGCCTCCAGGCGGGATTTCACCTGGTTGTAAGGATCAAAATCGTGCTGCAGCGCACGCATGGCGCCGGGTTCATCCGGCAGGTAGCTCTTTGGCATGCGCACGTCGGTAGGGCAAAAAATACACTTTCCCGGGCACGGGTACGGCTTGGTCAGTACAGTCACCACGGTCACACCGGACAGCGTCCGCACCGGTTTCATTCGGATGCGCGCCAATAGACGCGGGTCTGGTTGCCATTCCCCGCTTTCGACCAATTGTTGGTAGGCGGCCACCAGCATGTGTTTACCCAGGTAACCAACCCCGCCGGGCAAAGGATTCCGCCCGACCGCTTCGGCGACCCGCCGTCCGGCGCGCACTTCCTCCAGGATGCGCCGAGCCAGGGCCATCCTCTCTTTTGAATATTCACGCGCCTGCCACCAATCCCGCTTATCCATCATCCTATCCAGTCTCACGTCTCACGTTTCACGTAATCCGTTTCACATTTCACGTTTCCTGCTTCACATTTCACGTCACCCGTCTTAGAATAGTCCTATGAACGTAACCACCATTAATCGCCTGCTCGACCTCAATCGACAATTTTACCAGACCTTTGCCCTCCAATTTTCTGCCACCCGGCAACGGTTGCAACCCGGCGTCAGGCAGGTCGTGGCCTCGCTGGACAGCGCTGCAAACGTGCTGGATTTAGGCTGTGGCAACGGGGAATTGGGACGAGAACTGGTGAGAAGGGCTCATCAAGGCCACTATATTGGGCTGGACCTGAGTGCCGGATTGCTGTCCGAAGCGCGTAAGGACCTGCCAGATGCCTCGTTCAGTACCTTCCTGCAAAGAGACCTGGCCACCCCTGACTGGGACCGGGACCTTCCCCTTTCGACTTTCGATGTCATCCTGGCCTTTGCCGTGCTCCACCACCTGCCTGGGGCTGCCCTGCGCCATCAAGTATTGGAGAGGGTAAGAACGCACCTATCCCCAACGGGGTGCTTCATCCACTCCGAGTGGCAATTCTTGCACAGCCCGCGCCTGCGCGCTCGCCTTCAGCCGTGGGAGAAGATCGGCCTGAGCGAGGCTGAAGTCGACCCCGGCGATTACCTGATCGACTGGCGACATGGCGGCCTGGGCTTACGATATGTTCACTTGTTCACCCTGGAGGAGCTGGCTGAACTGGCCAGAGAATCCGGATTCACGATCGGCAAAACTTTTCTCTCCGACGGAAAGGGAGGCCAGCTAGGCCTATATCAGGTTTGGATGATAGTATAATAGTTCCCACCCAGGTGTATCTCTTCTGTCCAAGTGTCTACTCACCCCATGCGTATCCTGATCATTTCTGATATTCACGCCAACCTGACCGCTTTGGAAGCCGTAATTGCCGATGCTGGTGAAGTCGACGCGGCCTGGTGCCTGGGCGACCTGGTCGGTTACGGTCCAGACCCCAATGAATGCATCCAGCGGGTGCGCCAGCTCCCCAACTTACTTTGCCTGATCGGCAATCACGACGCCGCCGTCCTTGGGCAAATTGAGATCGATTCTTTCAATCCGGAAGCCCGCCAGGCCGTGGTGTGGACACAACAAAACCTCGCTTCAGCCAATGCAGACTATTTGCGCAACCTGCCAGAACGCGCCTTGTTAAACTCTGTCACGCTGGTCCACGGCAGCCCGCGTCAGCCAGTCTGGGAATACCTGCTGGATACCCGCACCGCCACCCAAAACTTCGCCCATTTCGAAACCCCCTTTTGCTTCGTTGGACACAGCCATTTACCGGTCATCTACCAGCTCAACGCGGGACGACGCTCCGCGGATCTGATCATTCCCGAAACCGGCCACCAGATCGCCATGGCTCCGCGCGCCATCTTTAACCCGGGTTCCGTCGGCCAGCCGCGCGACCGGGACCCGCGTGCCTCCTACGCTATTTTCGAACCTGAAGAACACATCTGGGATTACCGCCGGGTTCCGTACGATGTAACCAGCGTTCAAGACCGCATGCAGGCACACGACCTGCCCGCTCGTCACATCCACCGCCTGAGCGGTGGCTGGTGAGTGGTAATAACAATGCAGGGGTAATCCATCTTATGGAACTTCTCACAGGGGATCGACGTCTTGAGAAGGAAAACAACTACCGAGGAGAAATCGCGATGATTAAAAGAAATTACCTTGCCTCAGGCCTGATCCTAATTCTGTTGGCCGCAAGTTTACTGGCTGGCTGCGCCCCAGCAGCCGCGACTCCCCAAGAGGTCTTTGTAGAGGGGGCAGAAGGCGCCGCCGTTATGGAAGCGCCCTCACCGCCATCTTTCGAAAGAGCCTCCGATTTTCAAACACAGACCGGCGGTACGGCAGAACGGATCGTGATAAAAAACGCCCGGCTGGAGATCGTGGTCGATAAGCCAGATGAATCGATGGAAACGATCGGCAAGTTAGCGGAGGAGATGGGCGGTTACGTGGTCTCGGCTAACCTCTATCAGAGTTTCCTGGACAGCGGCCAGGAAGTGCCGCGCGCTTCGATCACCATCCGCGTGCCGGCTGAACGATTAGACGAAGCCCTGGCGCAGATCGAGGCCGAGAGCGGCCGCCTGCCTCTCAACAAGACCATCGATAGCCAGGACGTGACCAGCGAATACACCGACCTGCAATCCCGCCTGCGCAACCTGGAGGCGGCCGAGGCTCAATTGACAGAGATCATGCAGGAAGCCAGGCGCACGGAAGACGTGCTCAGCGTTTACAACCAGCTCGTCCAGGTGCGCGAGCAGATCGAAGTGATCAAAGGGCAGATCAAATACTATGATGAATCGGCCAAGCTCTCCGCCATCTCCGTGGAATTGATCGCCAGCGCAGCCGAGCAGTCTATTACCATCGGCGGTTGGGAACCGGTGGGGGTGGTCAAGAATGCCATCCAGGCCTTGATCAAAGCGCTGCAGGTGATCGTCAATATCGCCATCTGGCTGGTCCTGTTCGCCCTGCCCGTCCTGGTGGTGATCGTCCTGCCGGTCTACCTGATCGTGCGCGGTCTCCTGCGCTGGCGCGCCCGCCGCAAAGCAAGACGCGCCGCTCAGGCCCCCAGCCCCCCTCCCAGCGGTTGAGTGCAGAAAGCCGATAATTCTAGCAATAACAACTACATGATTGCAGTATACAACGGGCTCCGAAACGGAGCCCGTTTTGATTTACATGATGAAGTCAACGGGACGAAAAATGCCAAATCTCAACTTTGGCGATCCGGAATCCACTCCAACACAACTTTTACGACATCCCCATTTTTACCCCTGGCGAGTTGGTATGCCGCTTCGTATCCTAATGGGGAAAAGCGGTGAGTAATCAGCCGGTGTAAGGGGATCTCCTCACTGGTAGCGATCATCACGGCTGCTTCCCAGGCGTCTCTGCTAGCATTGCTGCCTATCAGCTCGATCTCTTTATGTAAAACCTGGTTCCACTTGAAATTTGCCCGCGCTGAGCCATAATCCCCGAGCATGAGCACATGACCGCATGTAGTTGCTAAGTCTAGACTGGCCTGCATGGAATCTGGAGAACCACTGGCTTCAACAATGTTGTAAAACAGTCCAGACTCAATTCCTAACAGTTCATCTACCAAGTGGTCGCCAGCCGCATGGTAATTGACGATGTGGTTAGCACCAAAATCAGTTGCCACCATTAACCGGTCGTCATGCCCTCCGACAGCGACGATCCTCCCTACGTTCGCTGCCCGGAGCAACCAAATCATGAAAAGGCCAATAACACCATCACCAAAAACCAGCGCATTGCGGCGATCCACCAGCCTGAGACGGCGAAAACCTCGTACCGCCACAGCCAGGGGTTCGATCAAGGTCGCCTCGACTAAGGAAAAATCCGAGGGTACGCGATAAAGATTCCGGGCCTCGGTCAAGAAATACTCTCCAAAGCCGCCCGGGTATTCAAAACCTACCTCTTTTCCATCGGAAAGAACATTATCTGCCACACAGCGCGCTCCCACCCAATCCTGATCGACCCCAGGGCCGACCACATCGACGATGCCTGACCACTCATGCCCCAAGATAGCCGGTCGCTTGATCCTTTCCGCACCAGAGATCATTTCGATATCGGTGCCGCAGATTCCGCAAGCCCCGCTGCGGATACGCACCCATCCCGCTCCCGGTTCAGGCAGGGGAATCTCTTGAACTGCTAATTGATACGGTGCAACATTAACGATTGCTCTCATGGATTGATGATCACCTTATTACGGTCCGGACCGGCCATAACCTGCAAAGCCTGGTGGATCTGGGTAAGCTGGTAACGGTGAGTGATCACTTTTTCAACATCCACCAAGCCGGTCTCCATTAAATAAATCGCTTGAGTCATCGCCAATGGCGTGGTGCCAAAGCTGGCATCCATGCGGCCTTCAAGAAAATGAGTTAAACCCCCATCCAACATAAAAGTTTCGTGCGTGGTAATGCCAAATACATTCCAACGCGTGCCACGCCGCCGCAGATCGACCATCAGTCGCACGGCACTGATCGAGCCGGCAGCTTCGACGATTAAATCAGGTCCCTTAGGTATATTAGCGTAAACTTGCTCCTTGATGTCCGCCTGCAATGGATCGAGGGCTGCGGTAGCCCCTAACTCAAGCGCTTTAGCACGTGCATATGGGCTGGTATCGATCGCTACGAGCTGAGCTGCTCCAGCTGCCTTGGCTACCAACATGCATAACAGACCAATGCTGCCTACACCGATAATCACTACGTTCTCGCCCAATTGCATTTGGCTGTACTGGATCACGCCTTTCCAGGCTCCAGAGAGGGGTTCTGTCTGGCAACCAACATCAAAGGAGATCCGCGCTGGTTTATGAAACAGGCAATTCTCCATCGTGAGCATATTGTCGGCAAAAGCACCAGGCCAAACATCCTCTGGCCCATCGCCGCCAGTGGTAAAGGCGTGTTCACAATAATGCGTATTCCCTAACCGGCAATACTTACAAACACCACAAAAACCAGATGGCTGAACGATAACTTCGTCCCCCTCCTTGAAATGTTTCACACCAGGGCCTATCATAGTTACAATCCCACTAGGTTCATGGCCCGGAATGAACGGGAAGCGAACGTTCCGCCGCATGCCAGTGATAGCCTTGTAATCGGTCGCACAAATGCCACATGATTTGATGTTGACAACGACCGAGCCCCCCTCCTTTGGGATTGGACATGGAATCTCTTCCAGTTCTAACTGGTTGAAGTCGTGTAAAACCGCGGCAAGCATTTTCTCCATCCTCGCTCTCCTTAATCAATTCGAACTCATTACAAAGGATTTCTCCAAAAACTATTCTTAAATATACCAATTTACCAGCAAGGCATGGCTGAATAAATAAACCAGCACATATGGCTTCGTTCTGAGGGGAAAGTGGCTTCTGTAGCTTCCGTCATCTGTCCAACGATGAAGATCATTTTGCGTGGCTAAAAGTGCGAGCGGCTTTTACGGTTTATCCCCTTTCGCTAGGCACTCTTCAACTGCTTGACAGATGTCCTCCACTTCTGGGAGGACATAATTTTCCAACGGGGGGCTAAACGGGATGGGTACCTGTTTCGCCCCTACCCGTTTCACCGGGCCATGCAAGGAAGAGAATCCCTTATCTGCCACGATCGCTGCTATCTCACCCCCGTAACCCCCTGTAACCCACGCCTCGTGTACCACTACCAGATGGTGGGTCTTGGCAACAGAATCCAAGATAGTCTCTTCATCCAAGGGAGAGAGCGTACGTGGGTCGATCACCTCAACCTGGATGCCTTTACCCGCCAGGCGCTCCGCCGCTTCGAGCGTAAATTCGAGCTGCAGCGAATTAGCCACAACCGTCACGTCCCTACCCTGGCGGACAATGGCGGCCTTGCCAATCGGGATCATGTAATCTGGATCGGTCGGCACATTGCCGGCCATTTTATACAAGGCCTTGTGCTCAAAGTAAATAACTGGGTTGCGGTCTCGAATGGCTGCCCGTAGTAACCCCGCGGCGTCCGCCGGTGTCGACGGTACCACCACCTTAATCCCCGGCATGTGCACAAACCAGGACTCGACGCATTGTGAATGTTGGGCGGCCGCCCCGATGTAACCCCCAATCGGTGCCCGAATCACAAGCGGGACCTCTACTTGCCCGCCTGACATATAACGAATTTTTGTGATCTGGTTGAAGACCTGATCCAGGCACACTGCCAGAAAATCGCTGAACATGATCTCGGCGATGGCCGGGCAACCGGTCATGGCTGCTCCCAAGGCGCATCCCAATATTGCGGTTTCCGAGATCGGGGTGTTGCGCACCTTCGTATCGCCGAATTGTTCCCACAGATCGCCAGAGACACCATTTGCGCCGCCATAACTGCCCACCTCTTCGCCGATCAGAAACAGAAGAGGATCGCGCATCAGCTCCTGGCGCATCGTCTCGCGGATGGCAGCTATTCCGGTCATCCCTTTGGTGGAATATGCATCAACGTGACCGAGGTATCCCATACTTTACACTCCATGAACAATAAATGTATCTTCCAACGCCTCAGCTAGCTGTGGGTATGGGCTCTCCTCCGCAAAACGAACAGCCTGATCGATGCTCGTGAGAGCCTCGGCATCAATCATCGCCAACAAATCCGCGCTCACCACCCCGCTTTCGACTAGCATGCGCCCGAAATATTCGATCGGGTCTCTCGCCATCCAAGCCTGGTGTTCGCTTGCTTTGCGGTATTTAGGGTCTTCGCCCTCGAAATGACCATGATGCCGCCATGTCTTGCACTCGATAAAGGTTGGACCCCTCCCCTGTCGGGCGTTCACTACGGCCTTCTGTGCAGCCTCCCGCACAGCAAGCACCTCGTTGCCGTCAACGCTAACTGCCGGGATTCCATAGCCATCAACCCGGTGGATGAGGTCTGGGAAAGGCGATGAATCACTGACGCGCGTCCCAACCCCAAATTGATTATTCTCACAGACAAAGATTATCGGTAACTTCCAGAGAGCTGCCAGATTGCAAGTCTCGTGGAAAGCACCTTCAGCCGTAGCCCCATCACCGAAGAAAGAGACCGTCACTTGATCAGTTCTATGCAAGCGGGAGGCGCTGTAAGCCGCCCCCAAGGCAATGGGCAGGCCACCCGCCACGATCCCGTTCGCCCCAAGCATGCCAATCGACATATCCGTGATGTGCATGGAACCGCCCTTACCCTTACAACAGCCTGTTTGCTTGCCAAACAGCTCGGCCATCATGCGGTCCATATTCCCCCCTTTGGCAATTACATGTCCGTGCCCGCGGTGGGTACTGGTGATGTAATCGTCCTTTTGAAGAACCGAACAAACCCCAACGGCAATGGCTTCCTGGCCGAGATATAAATGAACAAAGCCCGGAATTTTCCCATTCTTAAAAAGTTCGCTAACCCGTTCCTCAAACCGCCTGATCGAACACATGCTTCCATAGAGCTCCAACAGGGTCTCTACATCATAATTTCGCAAATAATTCCAGTTTTTTTGCGTGGGTTGCACCATTTGCTTAACCTCCAAACATCAATGTCAGCCTATCCCGACTCATCGATATTCGCCAGGATCACTTTAATACCTAGCTCTTCCAAAATACGCTGCCATTCCTTCGAAAGTACTGCATCGCTGACAACAACGTGGATGTCCGCCAGGGGTGCGACTTTGGTATAGGACTGCCGGCCAAATTTCGTAGAGTCAGCCAGCAGGATCACCTGGTCGGCTATTGCGATCATACAGGCTTTGATTTCCGAGTCCAGCTCGCTTGGGCCGCTCAGACCCATCTCCACGTTGATTCCGGTCACGGATAGAAACAGCTTTTCGACGCGCAAACGCTCGAGCGTGGCGCGCGCATAAGGCCCGACTAGGCTAGTCGTCTGGAAGAGTTCACCACCGGTCAAGATTACGGAAATGCCTGGGCGGTGAGCCATCTCGATGGCAGGTTTTACACCATTCGTGATAACATTCAGGTTGGTGCAGAAATGTAGATTGCGCGCCAGTTGCACGGTTGTACTGCTGCCGTCGAGGGCAATAACATCGCCATCATGTACAAGCTGGGCAGCTGCATAACCGATGGCGCGTTTTTCAGCCTGGTTGACCAGTTCGCGTTGGGCAAAAGAAAGCTCGAAGGGTGTTCGGCTGATTGAAGTCACCCCTCCATATACCTGTTCTACCTTGCCTTCGTTTTCCAATGTCTGCAAATCGCGCCGGATGGTCATCTCGGAGACATTGAACTCCTGCACCAGTTCGGCGATGGTAATAGTATGTTCTTTGAGAACCTTTTCGAAGATCCGCCTATGCCGTTCGTATGGAAGTAAATATTTGACTTTTCCCATTGCTTTTACCCATCAGATTTCTAAATTCAATTTCTGAAGTGCAGGATAGATCCTTTCATATACTCTTAAACGTTGCTCGTAGAAATCGCTTTTTTCCTTGTCTGGAAGAAAGATCTTTCGCACTGAGATGGTTTGGGCAACCGCTTCAGGCAGAGAATGATAAATCCCGATCCCCCAACCCCCCAACATCGCGGCGCCCATGCTTGCGGCCTCGCTAACAAAAAGGGCTTCGATAGGGCTTGAGAGGATATCGGCCTTCATTTGCAGCCACAGGTCCGAACGTGACCCGCCGCCGATGGCGCGCACCAGCGTAATTTCCACGCCCGCCTGGCGCAATTGCTGGATGCTGAGGGCCTGCTCATAGGTGATCCCCTCCAGGATCGCCTTGACCAGGTCTGCCCGTGTCGTGTCGAAAGTCAGCCCAAGGATGGCGCCCTTTGACTCTGGATCGTTATAGTACGAGCTGCTGCCAGCAAAGTGGGGCAACACAAGCAACCGGCTGGGCTTATCGCTCACCTGGGAGGTGATGACTTCATACACATTCATCTTCGCCTCGCGCGCCAGTGTGCTTTCAGCGCTACCCAATTCGTCACGGTACCAGCGCAACAACCGCCCTCCCGTCTGGCTACCAATCAGGGTAATATACATCCCCGAAACCACGTGCGGATAGCAAGGATAGCGCTCAGCCTTGTTTCCCTGGATAGGCTGGGGAAGCACACAAGCAACGGCTTCTGTTGTCCCAATGGCATACATAACCTGGCCTGCATGTAACACCCCTGCTCCCAACGCGCCACAAGGTTGGTCGTGTCCCCCGGCGACCACTTTGACTCCGGGCTGGAAGCTCAGCTTGCTGGCTATCTTTGCTGACATCTCACCGAGGACAGTTCCACTGGGTACAACCCTCGCCAGCCGATCCGCATCCAGATCAATTGCTGACAAGATTTCCTGCGACCAGTTGAGGCTACGAACATCGAATAGCATCGTGCGCGCCGCCATGGTGTAATCAATGGCTGGATCCATGCCGAGTTTCCATGCCACGTAATCGCCATAGCACAGGAATTTCCAAGCCCGCTTGAAGATATCCACACGGTGTTGCCGCCACCAGAGCAATTTGACGACTGAATACATGGGATGCAAAGGTTGGCCGGTGATTTGACGTAAATACCCTTCCCCCAGTATGTCTCCCAACCAGCGAGCCTGATCCAATCCGCGCCGATCCGATGACACCGGGCTGTTCGCCAGGACGCGTCCATCCCGACCAATCGGAATCAACGCTTCTCCTTGCGAGGAGATGCCAACTACCTTGACCGGGGTGTGAGACAGGCAAGCATTGACCTCCCGTATGCAATCCCTGAGGTATCCCCATACCAACTGCGGTTCTAATTCGTAAAGGCCAACATCTGGATTATGCAGTGGATATTCTCGGTAGGCTGTTGCCAGAATTTGCCCCTGCTCGTCAAAGGCGACCGCCTTACACGCCGTCGTACCGACATCCAACCCCATCAGGCTCATGCCAGCATCACCTTTTGGCCTCTGAAACCGATCGGATCCGCTTATCCTTTCAACGCGCCAGCCGTCATGCCGCTAACGAAGTAGCGCTGCATGAACAGGTATACGACCATTATTGGGATTGTGATTATGGTCAGGATAGCAAACATGGCTCCAGGCCGCGCCATAAATTGGCCGCTATAGATGAGCGGTACTAGCGTCAGTGGCTTGATAGCGTTATCTTCCATGGTCACCAGAGCCAAAATAAATTCGTTCCAAGAAGTCATGAACTGCCAGATAATCACCACCGTCAGCGAAGGCCAGCTAACTGGTAGCATCACCCGCCATAAAACACCTAAAGCAGAACATCCATCCAGCCGAGCAGCATCCTCAAGATCTTTGGGAAAGCCGTCGAAGAAACTGCGCAGGATGATGATAGCAAAAGGAATGCCCAAGGCCGTGTAAGGGAGGATTAAACCAAGATAGGTGTTATAGAAGTGCAACGTTCGGTTGATTTGAAAGATGGGGATGATCAGGGTCGGAATCGGTAGCATCAGCGTTAAGAGCAGTAAGTAATACCAAAATTCTTTTATGAAGAACTTCAGTCGGGAAAACCCGTACGCTGCCAGTACAGAGAGGGCGATGACAAAGAAGACAGAAGGAATGGTGATAATCAGGCTATTGATAAAATATCTCGGCACGGGCGCATCCTGGAAGACAGCGAGATAGTTCGCCAAGCTGATGCCTTTAAGCATCAAACCGCCAAACTCCGGGGCACGTTGATCTGGCGGCATGAAGGATACCAACAGCATCATGATCACCGGTAGAAGCCAGATTAAGGCCATGACGATCAAAAACAAGTAAACTGCAATCAAACCAAACTGCTTGATCAATCTCAAATTCGACACCATAACAGACCTCCTGGATGAGGGTGTTTATTCGTGGAGGGAAAAACGTGCGCCCAAAACCACAACCTGGAATAAACTCAAAATCAACGCCAACAGGAGTAAGACGACAGATATCGCCGAAGCGTATCCCATTTGCGAAAGTTGAAAAGCATTTTGGAAGATATAGGTAGGCAGCATCTCACTTGCATGGTTGGGACCGCCCTTTGTAAGGACGAAGATCAACGCAAAGGTTTGTAAAGTACCGATGACACCCAATAAGATCAAAGTCAGGTGAACGTGTCGTAACATCGGCCACACCACGTGACGGATTTTTTGTAATAAATTAGCGCCATCTACCGCAGCCGCGTCGAGCACCTCTTCGGATAAGCCCTGAAGACCTGCCAGGTACAACAGCATGGAAAAACCAGTCCATTGCCAAACATTGACAGCTATACAAGAAAATATAGCCAGCTTGGGATCAGAAACATAAGATTGCTGAAGGAATGCGAGGCCGGTGACCCGTCCAACATCTGCTAGTAACCCCCCAAAAGGATTATAGATTCGCTCCCACACGATACCGATCACGATCGGTGAAATGATTGCCGGCATATAAAAAATCATGCGGAAGATATTCTTGCCGATAATGCGAGAATTCAAAATGTAGGCTAGGATGAAGCCCAGGAACATCTGAGGGAAAATCGTAAGAAACGTCCAATAAAAGGAATTTCTTAAGGCAAGGTGAAATCCCCGATCTGAAGTGATTAGCTGGATGTAATTGTTCAATCTGATGAAGGTGCCTGCGCTGAGTCCGTTCCACTCATACAAGCTGGCGCGGAAGATATAAATAATAGGATATAAAACAAACACTAAAAATAAAACCAGTGCGGGAACGACAAAGAAGAAACTAAGATTCTTGCGAATTGCCTTGCCAATTGCCAAAGTGCGCTGAGACTGACCTGGATTTATCATGGAAATACTGGTCATCAGACACCTCCATAATCCTCTGGCTTGGATTAAAGGTGTCCAGGCTTCTTCTCCTCGCTGCCTGGACACCTTCAACTAATCATACTTCATTTTTACTTGGGTGGCGTCCATGCTTTCTGGACATTTTCCATCGCCTGCTCAGGCGTAATCTCACCCGCCGCAACAGCAGCCAACGCATCTTCCAAGGCCTGTTTTACAGCTGCATCGCGCAGCTGGCGAGCATATTTCACCTTTGGCATCCAATCCTCGGTGAAAGTCTTCCAGACTTCTTCCTGGTGCTGGGTCTCGAAGGACGAAGGGTTCAGACCCTTGACCGCAGGCAGGTCATTAATGGTATCGATTAGGGCCTGAGCGCCAGCGCCAGCGATGAAGTCCGTCAAGACTCTACAGGCTGCATCTGCGTTCTTGGAGTTCTTGCTGATACCGAGCATCACATCGATCCCGCCCAGCAAGTCCTCAGGAGGCGAACCTTTCCCGGTAACATCCGGAAAGCGGAACGGGGCATAGCCGACAAAGCCTTTCGAGAGTGGGGGTGGGTTGGGCCGGGTGGCCTGCTGTTGCCACCAGGCGCCCATCGGGAACATAGCCGCCTTGCCGGCTTCGATCAGTTCCATCGAGCCGGGATAGGCACTCAACCCAAGTGCGCCTTCCTGGATGATTTTATCATCGAAGAGACGCTTCCACCACTTCATAGCCTCCACGAATTCGGGGTCGGTGAATTTGGCATTCCCTACCTCGGCTTCGTATATTTTGCCAGGGGCGATGTTGTGGATCAGCTGCATGTAGACATCGCGCCGCAGCCACCCATCTGACGCCCCGACCATCAGGGGGGCGATGCCTTTGCCATTGAAGTACTCGGCCACCTTTAGCATTTCATCGTACGTCTTGGGAGGCTCGAGATTGGCTTCTTCAAACAACGGGACGTTATACCACAGGTTGATGGTCTGATCCAGAGCTGGCAGGCCATAAATACTTTCGTCCCCGGATGGATTCCCCAGGCGCGCCTGATCGATCCCGATCGGGTAGAACTTATCTTTCCAGTTCGCTCCCCATGTCTTCTCAGCGCAATCCTGGAGCGGCAGCAGGTAATCGCGGTATTCCTGGGTCAATGCGCCGGGTTCGAGGCCGACGATATCCGCCATGGTGCCTGAAGCAGCCCGTGTCTTGAGGTCGACAATATACTCTGGGTAGTTAAAGATCGTTGCTTCAACCTTGACATCCGGGTTGTTCGCTTCAAAGGCTTCGATCATCTTCGTTGTCGTTTCGACGATGGGGCTCCAGGAGCGGAAGGTAACTGTGACCAGGCCTTGTGCAGGGGGTTGCTCGGTTGTGATTGGTGTCGTCACCTGTCCCGGCCCACAAGCAATCAGGAGCATGCTGGCGATCACCATCAAGGGCACCAATTTGATCAGAACCTTCTTAATAGTCATTTTGGCTTTCTCCTTTTTCTACTCTAGAGAAATCTGAAAATTCTAGAAATGACTGACATTACAGCTCTTTAACGCAACGTTCTTTGTCTTACTTCAATAGGCGCCTCCTTCCATCAGAATCTTCTCTTCCTCAATACCGAATTTCTTGGCCAGAGTGATCAGCCGATCAATCCCTGGATGACATCAGTAGGGATCACCGACGGCTCACCTAGCTCCAGGGCAAGGTGATAGACCTGGGCAGCCGCTTCAACCATCACTGTGCAGCGGACAGCTTTTTGTATTGTTTTGCCGACAGTTAGTAAACCATGATTGGCCCAAATCACCGCATTACGCTCCCCCATCACTCTAAGCATCTCGTAAGCGAAGGCTTTATTCCCGCTGGGCGCGAAAGGCATCACCGGGACTTCCCCGCCCACATCAATCGCCATGTTCACAAACACCGGTTGGATGGGTTTGCCCAACGCCCCAAAACAATTCGTCCAAATCGGTTCGGAATGGACGATCCCACCCACTCCGGGCCGCTGCTGGTAGACGACGCAATGCACAGGCGTTTCATGGGAGGGCTCCAGGCGACCTTCTTTAACATTGCCTTCTAAATCCACGACAACGATGTCGTCTGGCCTCATCAATTCATAAGGATAATCATGTGGTGTGATCAGGACAAGTTTCGAATTCTGGTCTAATAAGCTGAGATTTCCCTGCGTCATGGGAGTCAAACCCAGTCTTGCGATTCTATTAGCCTCTTCGACTAAGAGGACTTTCAAGCCGTTCGAAACGAGTTCTCTCATTGTTTATCACACCTTTCGTCGAGCCCACATTTGCTCAATTCTATGAAGCCACAATTAATTATAACATAAATTCACAAAAAATCGAGTTAATTTAACCATATTCAATAGTTTATTTGTGAAAATCTGATAAGGTTCTGGATCAAGACGAAGGTTATAGATGAAAGATCACTTTCTTACGCTGAACCGTTGCTGTCTGCCATCAGGTTACACCTGGCAGCTTCGGTATCGCTAAACACCTTTTGTGCAGCAACAAGAAAATGTAGTCAAGTTCATCACATTTCAGCGTAATTATGCTCGCAAATTTACCCGGAGCATGTCAACCGCGTAAGTTCTAACCTTTTCTAGATTTCCACGAAACAGAAAATATATTTGATCATCTTGAATTTCTCTATTATCCGCAACTTATACTCCAAGGGATATAACGGAGCGCCATAGTCCGGCCCCATCCCCGAAACGTTCACCTACTCCAAATATTAAGGAGCTTGTTCAAAGGCACCAACAATTAATAGGCATAGGACTCTCAGATATCATTCTCATACCTACCACTCTGCCAACGGCAATGGGCAAGGTAACTTTTTTCACTACAAAATCAGATGTTTCAACCGGGTATAATTCACACAATGAAAGAACTAGCCCAACAGGCACGCGCCTTGATCGGCCTGCAATTGAACAGATCCCAGCTGGCAGCCCTGGAAACCTATGAACGTGAGCTGCTTTCCTGGAACGCCCGCTTCAACCTGACGGCGATCGACGACCCGAAGAAAATTCGCACCAAGCACTTCCTGGATTCGCTCACCTGCCTGCTGGCGATGCGCAATTCTCCGATGGAGCGGGTGATCGACATCGGCACCGGGGCTGGCTTCCCTGGGATACCGCTCAAGATCATCTGCCCGGTCATGCGCCTGACCCTGGTGGAGTCGGTCGGCAAAAAGGCCGCCTTTTGCCAGCACATCGTGGAGGCCTTACGGCTGAGGGATGTAGAAGTCTTGCCAGAACGGGCCGAGTCCGTCGGATCGTCCACTGCCCATCGCGAGAGATACGATTGGGCCTTAGCGCGGGCGGTAGCTACCATGTCCACGCTGATGGAATATCTTTTGCCGCTGGTACGCGTCGGGGGGCGCGCCCTGGCCATGAAAGGCGAAGGCGGCCCGGCTGAAGCCCAGGCCGCCGAAGGCGCCATGCGCCTGTTGGGGGGTCATTTACTCCAGCTCCTGCCAGTGACTCTGCCTGGGGTTGAAGACCAACGCTATTTAATCATCGTGGAAAAAATGGCTGCCACACCGGACCGCTATCCTCGCCGCACCGGCCTCCCCACCAAAAAACCCCTCTGAACATCACGCTTCACGTCTCAAGCTTCACGTTTCACGCTTCACGTCTCATTTCCCTCTACCCGCCCCTCCTTCACTTTCCAAACGGTCGCCTTCTGGATAAATTGCGGCGAGAAGAGCGCTAAATCGGTCGTGGTGAGCAGGGTTTGCTCCACCGAGGCCAGGCTCTTGAGTAAATCGGCGCGGCGATCAGGATCTAACTCAGCCAGGGCTTCGTCCAGGAGCAGCACTGGCGCCTGGCCAGTTTTATCATTCATCCACGCCACCTCGGCCAGCTTGACTGCCAGCATAGCCGTGCGCACCTGGCCGCGCGATCCATACGTCCCCAGGTCGACCCCACTCTCGAGAAAACGCAATTCATCGCGGTGTGGCCCGAGGGTCGTCACCCCACGCGAGATATCCTCTGCGCGCCTGGCTTTAAGGCTGTCTTGAAGTCCCTGGCGGATTTGCTCGAGCGCAATCCCTGACCGATCTACAGGAGCATCCAGCGGTAAGGTATACTGACCTGGTGGTCTCGGAAGTGGGTCATATGCTGGCTGGTAGGAAAGGCGTAAGACCTCTCCACCGTGAGTCAACTCGCGGTGGATGCGCCCGGCCAGACGTTCCAATTCTTGGACAATCTGAATCCGGGCCAGGATCAACTGTGCCCCCTTTGAGGCCAGCAGCTCTTCCCAAAAAGTAAGCTGCTCGGCGTCGCCTCCATACTCGTTTAGTTTTTTCAACAAGGCATTGCGTTGGGTAAGCGCCTGCAAATAATCTGCCAGGATCTCGCCATAACGCGGCCTCACCTGAGCCAGGGCAAGGTTAAGGAAGCGTCGCCGTTCATCCGGCCCCCCTTCGATCACGCGCACCATCTGAGGCAAGAAAAGAACCGCGTTGAACTTACCGATCACTTCGCCTATTTTTAACTTCAAGCCATCTAGCAACACCTCTTTGCGCACCCTAAGCCCGCCGTCCAGGCCATTCGCGTCTTGAATAATGCGCGCCTCCAGGCGGTGGCTGCTTCCATCTCGATCAAAAATCGCCACAATGCGCGCTACGGCCGGCTGTTTGCGGGCAGCCAGGAAATTGATCAGCTGGCGGTCATGATCGGCATGGAAAGAGGTAAACGTCGCCAGGAAGTAGATCGCTTCGAGCAGGCTGGTCTTGCCCTGGGCGTTCGCCCCGAGCAATAGCACCGCCCCGCGCGGGATCTCCCTGTCCAGCCGGGCGAAATTGCGAAATTCCTCTAATGAAAGATGGGTCAGGAACATTTGTCACACAAATGCCACGGAGGGGCGATCCCCGTGGCATGTTCTTCTTTGATGAGAGGTATATCCTTACCCTGGCAAGTGGGTAAACTCAATCGGCGGGCGCGATCTGGGTCGTCTTTTCTTCTACCGGCCAGACTTTTTCAGCCCGGTCGACAAACAGTACGCCGTCCAGATGGTCGACTTCGTGCTGGAAAATGCGCGCTAGCCAGCCGTTCGCCTTAATCTTAACCGGCTGGCCGCGGCGGTTAAATCCCTTAACCGTCACCGAGTGCGCCCGTTCTACCTCGCCGACGAATCCCGGGACAGAGAGACAGCCCTCTGTCCCGGTGATGGCTTCCTGAGAATAACGAATGATCTCTGGATTGACCACCAGATACAATTTGGGGGGAATATTCTCGTCTTCTTCGTCGCCATACTCTACAACGATTACCCGTAATGAGACATTCACCTGGGTCGCCGCCAGTCCAACGCCCGGTGCTGCGCGCATAGTTTCAATCATATCGTCAATTATCGTTTGTAGATCTTTCCCAAAGTCAGTCACCTTGCGCGCCCTACGGCGTAAGGTTGGGTGGGGGAGAGTGATGATTTCACGCGCTGCCATACCTACCTCAATCTATCCAATATTCTTCGTCCATATCAGAATATTCTTCTTCCTGGCGAGCTTCCTCTGCGTTTCGATGATAGATCGTCACTACATCCACAAAGCGCTCCCGCTCGCGCGCCACCTGGGCCAGCTCCTTCCGCCTGCGCAAGGCATCCATACGATTAAAAATATCCTGCTGGGCACGGGCCGGATTGTGAACGCCCATGAAATCGAATTGGGTTTCACCCACATTAATGATCACCTTCCCGAAATTAAATATAAATCCTATAAGACCCAGGCGTTCGTGCTCCAGGCTGAGAATGTTCTCCAGGGAGGCTGATTTTTTTACCTCCGTACCCAATGGTTTACGCTCCACATCCAGGATATATTTATCCGTCACCTGGTAAATATCGTTCCGCCAATCTACATAATGGTATAGCCACCAGGGAAATAGGATAAAGAAAAACAGCACAAATCCAATCGCCAAAACAGTCCCCGGCGAGGATTGATAACGTCCCGTTAGATATCCAGCAATATAAACGCCTATCCCCCCTAACAATAAAAGGGACAATAACGAAGGTAGCCAAACTTTGCCTAATAAAACCGTCCAATACTTCCGGTAGGTAATCACATTGCCATCTTCAAAACGCATCTTGAGAAAATTGCTGAAATACTTTTGCCAGAATCCAGGCTTTTTCATTTCCACCGGTGCGGTGGTTGGGATGGTTTCTTCGCCTTGCGCCTCTCCTTCTGACCATCCCAGCCTCTGTCGGAGTGCTTGCTCTATCTTCTGCTTCTCAGCACGTTCAGAATGTTTTTGCTGGCGTCGTTTATATTCCTCAACGATGTCAGAGATTCGGTAAGGATCTCTTAAAGTCCGAAAAACTATCTCTCCCGTATAGGTGCGCAGGCGAACGTTCCCATAATTCAGAAACCTGCCGACCAGGCTGGTGGTTATATTCACAGAAAGGACCGTATTCAATGGGGCCTCATCCAGGCTCTCGTATAGCCAGATGACTTTCTCAACCCAGACCACGCGCTGGTTGGTGACAATGTAATAATCATTTCCCCAGTCTATCCAATTCCATACGCCCCATACCAACCCTACCAGACCAGCTAAAGAGGAAAAAATTGCTCCAACAAGCAAGAACGTCTCAGAGGTATCCGGCGAAGTGACATTAAAGATCACAGCTAAGGCAATGAAAAAAAGTACCATCGGCCCAATCAGATTCAATAATAAAAGCGCTTCGTGCTTGCGGGCGAGTATGATGATGAACTCCTCAGGGTTCAACCAATCGAATCGCAGGTTGCGGACCAGGTGCTGGCTCTCAACTGTTCGCGCTAGGCCGGGCTTTATCCGGGGGAAATCACGCAGCAGCCGGTAAAACTCGTCGCTTTCCAAGCGCAACAGCTCGGTAGGTTGGTCCGTTGTGATATACGCAGCGGAGGGTTGGTTGTAGAGCAAGTCCTCCTCCATAAAGTGATCTCCTTCAACCAACACCCGTTTCTCTTTGTCCGCTTGACCAAGCCGAGTTTCAAAGAAAATTCTACCTATGCGGACAATATAAAAATTTTCCTCCGCATCTCTCCCGGAGAAAAGATGCTCAGACGGGTCCAAGGAAAGCAGGGTAAACCTGGATGCCACCCTGGTGATCTCATCATCGGTCAACCTGGCAAACAATTCCATTTTCTTTAGAAAAGGGACGATAATCGATCGATCCTCTGCCATAGATTCATTTTAGCATGATCCAGGATTTTCGTGGTAAACGATGAGAGATGATAAAATCAGTCTAAATAAAGACTCATGGGAGTACATGCATGCCTATTCATTTTGGAACTGACGGCTGGCGCGCCGTCATCTCAGATACCTTCACGTTCCACAATTTGCGCCTGGTGGCTCAGGCAATTGCCGACGCGGTGAGATCAGATTCCTGGAATAATGGCACCCAGACCGGAGACCCGCCAGATGCGAACAAAATGGTGGTTGGTTTTGACACCCGCTTCCTATCCGACCGCTATGCTGCAGAAGTCGCCAGAGTGCTGGCAGGGAATGGCTATAATGTCCTCCTGAGCCAGGGTGATGCGCCAACTCCGGCTATCTCCTATGCGGTGCGCCACCTGCGGGCGATTGGCGGCGTCGTGATCACGGCCTCCCACAATGCGCCGCGCTACAACGGAGTTAAATTGAAGGCTTCTTACGGCGGCTCCGCCCTGAGGGAACAGTGCCGGCGGGTTGAAGTCTACCTGAACGACAATGAGGAGCGCGGCCGCGGCCCAAACCTGATGGATTACGAGCAAGCCCGGAAGGCGGGCCTGTTGCAACGCTTCAACCCGCTCCCCCCCTATTATGACCACCTGCGCACCCTGATCAATTTCGATGCCATTGCCGATAATCCCCAGCGAGTGGTAGTGGATTCGATGTACGGGGCTGGGCGCGGCATCATCAAAAGTGTCCTGAAAGGGACTGGGTGCGAAGTGCGGGAAATCCGCGGTGAAATGAACCCCGGCTTTGGCGGCGTACACCCCGAACCGATCAGTCGCTATCTTGGCTCTCTGGCCGGGGCGATCAGCACCGGTATGGGCGACCTGGGTTTGGCGACGGATGGCGACGGCGACCGGATCGGAGCCATGGATGAGCGGGGAAACTTTATCGACCCCCATAAAATCATGGCGCTGGCGTTGCGCTTCTTGGTGGAAAAGCGCGGCTGGCGCGGACCAGTTGTCCGCACGGTGTCCACGACCCGCATGATTGACCGGCTCGCAAAGAGTTATGGACTCCCGGTTTACGAGACCCCAGTTGGCTTCAACTTTATCGCAGACTATATGCTTAAAGAAGATATTCTGATTGGGGGCGAGGAGTCCGGTGGGATCTGTTTCCGGGGTCACATTCCCGAAGGAGACGGCGTACTGATGGGTTTGCTATTGATCGAAATGGTGGCAAGCCTGGACACTTCACTCCACGATTTGGTGAATAAACTCCTTAAGGACGTAGGACCCGTGTATTACCAACGGACGGACTTGCGGCTGAACCGACCGGTAGCAAAGGAACAGATGACGCGCTTTCTTTTAGAAGAAACACCGCCGCAGATCGGCAGTGAAAAAATCCTTGAAACTCAATCACTCGACGGCGTGAAGTACATCCTGGCAGACGATTCCTGGCTGTTGATCCGTCCATCTGGCACTGAACCCGTACTGCGGGTGTATGCCGAAGGCCGCAGCCCAGAGATGGTCCAAGCCCTCCTGGAATATGGTGAAAGAGTCGCTGAAAGAACGACTTAAGTTTTCAGCTTGTGGCTCGCAAGCGCCTGGCCAGGAAAATGATCACGATCAAGACAAACGCAAGGCCTACTAACATTGGCAGGCCGACATCTTCCGCAAAACCGGTGTCTGGCAGGCCTGAAGCGGTGGAGGTTGCAGTAAGTTTTCCAGCTGCGGCCTCGGTCAGCAGGGCAGCCACCGTTGCAGTTCGATCCACTGTCGGCGCGCCAGCTTGAGTAGGCGCAACGACCGGGGTTGGTGTGGTTGTCGCTGTGGGCAAGACTGGCGTGACCGTGGGCGTCGCTGTCCACTTACCCGCCAGGGCGGTTTGCTCAGCCGCCATGGCTACTTGCGTGTTCTGGGCATTGACCGTGGCAACCTGAGCGGCTTGCTGACTGCGCTGTCGAGGCGCTAATACCAGGGCATATAGCGCCAGACAAACCAACGCCAACAGCATGATCCCACCAATGATGCCAGCCACGATGAAGAAAGTACGATTTCCGGAATCTTCTGGGGGCGGCACACCCTCATCTGGCTCTTCCGGTCCCAAATTCATGTTCATATCTTCTAAGGCCATAATCTAATCTCCTCCTGATCCTCACGGTTCACATTCCCGAGGTCTATCTCCCCATTTTTACTCTAAAACCTCAAGGTTCGCTAGTGGCAAAAATACTTCTGTGCCGTTCTCCAAACGCACCTGCGCGGCTGGAGCTCGAACACCGCTGGGAAATGCTTCTAAACCAGATGGCAATGCAATGATCGTGCCAACCTGTGAATGATAAGGTGCTCGGAGCACACGTACGCGTTGATTGAGCGAGAAAACTGTCGCTTCCCGCGGTTCGGGTGGCATATCGGTAACTGGCAGTGGGATGATGATTTCAGGACGTGTGTTGGCATAGGGATCATAAGGCTCAGCGTTCAGCGCGACCTCACGCCGTTCATTGGTGGTGAGTAATTTGAAGGCCACTGTATTCATGGGGAGCAGACCAAATCCTTCCAACACCACGATCGGGAATGGGATGCGGGCCGCGATCGGCACCAGCGAGGCCGCCAGGCTGGCAAGGATTAATCCGCGCAATGGCAGTTCAGCCGCGGTCTGGAGAACACCAGCTTCCCCGCAGAAGCCGGCTAGAATCACCGAGCCACGCAGGCTGACATCCAACCTGTCAGCGGTCAGCACGTCTTCTGGCTTGCTGGTCAATACATGCAGCAAACCAATGTCGATCCCTCCATTTCCCCACACCCCCTGCACTAAAGCCCCACTCGTCTCGATGACTGCCCCCCGCTCCGCGATCAGGGAGAGCACAAACCCTGGCATGCCAGCTCGCAGCTGGAATGGGGGACTCTCTACTTCCAAAAAGACTTTCCCCTTCTCGGTCAGGATCACTCTACCACTGCGTGGTGCACGCACTACGCGGCTGGCCCACCCCACCGGTCCGGCAATAATATCCCCCTCACTGACCGACTCGCCGACTTTCCGTTGGATATGTTCGTCTGCCCGTTCTACCTTCATTCCAAGACCGCGCGCGACGTCGAGCATTAAGTGCTGCGGAGTTAAATTCGCCTCTGCCAGGATATCGGCTGGATTTAATTTCTGCCCTTTTCGTACCAGGACCCGACCGGAAACCGGCAACAGGCGTTCGCGCCGGATCGTGGTGAGGGGAAGAACATGCGTCACTGGGGCTAAAATGCTATCTACCATAAGTATTGAGGCTAACGACTTGGCTTCTTAACTACCATCCTTTGAGGCAAGATCGAATCCAGTAGAGGACTTTATCCACCTAAAGTCCAGATCCACCTTCTGAATAAATCTCGCCGTCTGCCAGGGTCTTCAGGCAGACGTAACGGTCGGCCACGGGCATCGATCACAACGCCCAGGGCGCCGCCTACCACCCGCACACTGCCACCTCGTCCAGGACCACCCAGGCCGATGTCGGCGCGGTGCAATGGATGCAAATTTAAACGAGCAGATTGGCCCAATGGAATCGGCAGCGCCTCCAGCGTTCCCTGTTTTATATCAAAACTCGCCTCATCACCTGATTCGTAAGTCACGCGCAGGCGCAGGATGGGCGTCCCAGGCCGGGCAGGCGAGATCGGTGAGATAACCGTGGCTAAGCTGAGAAATGTGCTTGATTCGAGCACCTGCACAGCCAGGATTGGATTGATCCTTGCCGCCGCTCCCAAGGGAGCGGCAAGATGGTTTTGATCCAATACCAAGGTGGTGATGCTAGTTGGCTGGAGACCATCCAACAACATCAGCAAACTATGCCCCAGGGAGGGAGCGTGTGCCAATACGCTGCCGGCCGCCACGATCGGCTCGAACCCTGGCAGCAAGTCAGCGCGCGTCTGGCTGGCGGACTTCGGAAAGTTACTGGAAGCCAGGGCGATCCCTTTCCGGATTGCCTGGCGGGCTATGGCTTGCTCAATCGCCAGTTCCTCTGCGCTCACTGGCAAACTGGCTGGGTGAACCGTTTTGTTATAGATATAATCGCGTACGTAATCAGGGCCGACTTCTAGCGGAAGCCAGCGGGTAATCTGGTTTAGAGACATGGCGCCCAGCATCCCCGTCAAGCCCCTGCCCAAGCCGAGCTGCGGATAAACTCCTAAAGACAGCTGGCCGGCGAAAGCCGCCGCGACCGTCGTTGCCGAGGCGCCTACATCGATGCCCAAGACACCCTTGGCTGGATCGTAGACGTTGCTTAAGAATCGAATGATGCGTCCAAAAGCTGTCGCTGTCGGGGACAACTGCTTTCCAGCCCAAGCGTCCAATTCACTCACTCCCGGTACCTGACGGGCGCGCAGCGTTCGAAAGATTCCTGCCAGCATGACTTGGGCAGGCGCCAGCTGCTCAACATCCAGGCTTGGCCGGATATTGGGAGCAATGTGTAGGTTGGTTAGCGAGCGTAAGTCTGACTGGACCTCACCGATCAGTGCTTGGTTGCCAGCGAAAAGCACCTCCGGTCGCGCTTCCTTGGGGAGCAAGGAGCAAGCCAATCCCACCGTTTCAACCAATCTGAGCACCGAATGAGAAGCCCCCCCTTCTGTCCCACCCGCCAGGATGATGGCGTCAGGCCGGTGGCTTAGAATCGTGTCAAGCCGCGCTTCGGACTTTCGCCGGTCATTCAGGCCAAGGGTTTCGATCACTTGGGCGTAAGTCGTTGTCGCCAACCGGCTGGCGCTTTGCAGCGATATATCTTCCAGTAAGCCGATCGCCATAACCTTAAGCGGCGGTCCCGCTGACATTGTGGCCACAAATGTATCTACGCCCGAGCCATCCTCCCGGCCCGGCATGATCAGGCGCTGATCCTTACCGACCAGTTTTTTCCCAGTGACTTCTTCAAGCTGGTCTAAGGCGTGGTGGATACCCTCCCCGATGTGGTGATAGGGAGCCGCAGCGGTGGTGGGAGCAGTCCCAATCGCTAAGAAACGGTACTGCCCAGCGACGACATCAAACAATACAGCGCGGGTTGTGATCTCACCTACGTCGATAGCCAGCAGAGAATCGGTATCGCGGAGCGGAGCGGCCATCTCGTCTCAGGAGGAGGGGAGCAAGGGGATTAGTAGTGGTTTCACAAAATTAACCAGGAAATACAACCGCTCAATTAATGCCACCATCGCCGCGCTATAAATGCCGGCGAAAATAAAACCCAGCGTAATTGCGATAAACGCCTGGCCCACCTGGCCCAAGCCTTCTAACCACACCTGCACCTGCGACGGTTGCTGTGTGCGCGAGCTGACCCCAAAGTGAAAATAAGCCAGCGTCGCAAGCGTGCCAATCAGGATAATCACCCCGTTTACCAGCATTAATCCCAGGCTGGTATCTATCGCCCCAGCAGACTGGAGGTCGAGAAGGTTGATCGACGCGTAGGCTTGGGGGAAAAGTGTACCGGTAACGGCACCGCCAACCGCCGCCGCCGCTCCCACACCAACCAGAAAAGCCACTGGAAGGTTGCCAAACGGTGACAAACGGGGAGAAATCTTGGTCAGTAATAGCCACCCAAGCACCATTGGCACTAGCGCCAGGATCCGCTCGTCGCGGCTCCCATCTAAAAGCGGGATCATCAGGCGAGGCAACAGCACATTGTTAACCGCCATGATGGCCGCAAATCCAGCCGCTACGCCAATAAAAATATGGATCGCCAATCGAAAGAGGGGATTATCTCCAATAATATAGCTGAACACAAGCAGCGTGAAAATAAAGCCCAGGATAGCGCCGACCAGATCAGCGATACTCATTGATTTGCCTCGCCTTTGACCTGTGGGGGACGAGCCAACAAAGAGACACTGGAAAGCACCAGACCCCCGATCAAGATAAGCAAGGCAGCTACGACCAGACCAAAGCCGTAGGGTCCCCAATAGGTGCGGGGTAATTCCCCCCGCCCTGTCAACTGGGCATAGGCCGCTCCGCCGCGCAATCCGAACACAAATCCATGCACTTGCCTCGGGTTTGCCTCAAAATACGGTCGCATCACAGCTTCCACCTGGGCGCTGGTGACCATGACTAACGAAGTCAGAGTATCTGGCTCATTGAGCTGTGGTTGAACCTGTTCAACCCAGGCTCGTGCCAGATCTGGATCATCCACAATGACCATTAACATCTCAAAATCGTTCATGCGCTGAACGCCTTGCAAAGCACGCAGCCCGGGTTGTGCCTCACTCTCCCATGCCGCGACCATATCGAGTGTGTAAGGAAGCATGCGTTGGGGGTTTTCGACAAAGCCAAGCAGACCTATCGCTCCTCCAGGGATATAGCCGAGGTTTACATAATTAACCTCGCTCGTGTAATGGTGGCCGGTTTGGTTCTTCAAAAAGCGCTCTGCCAGGATAGGCCCAGTCGGTGAGGTAGATACCAGAGTCAAGTAGGCGCCGCGTAGCATCAAATGATCGACCACGGCGGTTGCAGCGGCTTCCATTTCGGCCGACAAGCCGGGTTCGTAATCGAATGCGAGTAAGACGCGCGCCTCCCCAGGCAACTGGCTGATCAGGCGGTTTACCTCCGCAGTCTCTTCGGTATAGGCGGGCAACGGCGCCTCTTGTTTACCTGTGATCACCGACCAAAGTACAGCTCCCCACAGCACGCAGGCGATGGCCCAGCGCAGGACATGCTGAGAAGAGATCCCACGGCGTTGGGGGAGAGGCTGTGCCCGGCCTTCCGACTCAATCAAACCCTGGAGCAGGTCTGCATGGGTACGCTGGTTTGCGGAAACTCGGAGTTTAAGCGAATAAGTCGGCGATTTTCGTGGGCGGGCGTGGTCTGGCTCTGCAGACAAAACTCCGCTCAAGCCGGCCAATGGCCCGGAGCTTTCAATACTCTCGGGGGTTCCGCGCGCCGGCACTGTTTGCGGCTCATCCCCTACCGGACGAAAAACCTCCAGCCAGCTCGGGAACTCGCCTGGCGCCAGTTCGAATTCACTCTCAGTATTTTCCACTTGCCCTTCATCCGGCAAGGGCTGGCTCAGCCAATCTGTCACCTCCGCCGGTTTCGATGGCGGTTGCTCGGTCTCTCCTGTCTCCATCTTCAGCCAATCAGAGAGTGGCTCAGCCTCGGCTTCTTTCGTCCACTCTCCCGGCAGGCGAGCGAGCCAATCTGGCACATCATCTGCTGAGGTATGAGTCTCATCTAAGGGTGCATTACCATCTTCTGACCCGCCAACCACAAAATCAACTGGCAACTCCTCGCCGGGGATCGATTCATCCGGGCGAAGGTCAAGCAACCAGTCGGACTCACCGGTTGGAGCAGCGTCAATACCAGCAGGGATCTCATCCGGTACGGACTCGGGAGGTTCACTCTTAGCCGGAGAAAACACCAGGGGGATAAGCCGCGCCTGGCAGAACTGGCAAACCTCGCTTTCCGCCGGATTGGATTTTCCACACATCGGACAACGGATTTCCCCCATGTTTCATCCCCCGTAAGGTCGGTCAGCGCCCATGAGAACCCGCAAACCAGTGGCAATTGTGCCAAGAGCGACTCCGAGCAGGATTCCCCGCGCTCCAGCAACCGCTGGGACCTGGGCGATCCAGGCGCGTAGTTCACTTAAGCCAGGCAAGTTGATGCCGAACAGGGGACCGGTGGCGAAAAGTATCAGGATAGCAGTGCCGATAAAGAGAATCGATATTAAATTAGGCTTTCTACGAAACAAGCGCACACCAGCAAAGGCCAGCAAGACAGTCAGGAGCGCCATTAAACTACCTTCGATGGGTACCTGGATATTGTTAAAAATCCACATGGAATAAGCGTGCGTTGGCCCGAACCAGCCAACCACGACCAGCGTAATGACGAATGAGATTATGAGCACAGCGCTGTAAAAACCGTTCGGCTGGGCAGTAGTGAATTTTCGCCAGTGCACGTAAAACAGATTGGCTGTCCCTACTAACAGCGCTACTGCGGACAGGATGACGGCCCACTCCAGCAGCACAATCCGCAGGTTCACCAGGATGTCTAGATGCAGGAAATATCCTAATAAGACGATCAGCCCGATCGCCATAGCGATGGCGACATAAAAGGGCGCTTTCACAGCACACCTACCAGTTTGAGCAGCGCGCCAAGCAAGATCAAAGAGATTATTACCCAGCGGAGGATATCCTGAGTGCGTAAGCTGGCAATGTGCATCGCCCCAGCCCCCAGGTAAGCCCCACTGGCGTAAGTCTCCTCACCAATCAAAGGCTCTTCAGCGGTAGCGTACAAAACCGCCTGGCCTGAGAGGTTGTCTGTCCCAGCAAGTGTCAGGCTTCCCGCGCGCTCCCCAGCCTCGTTCAGCAAGGCCAATTCGCTGCCAAAGCTACCGATGAACAAATTGGCACCCACATCTTCATCATAGATGACTGGTAGAGCCCCCGCGACATAAGAAAAAGGCGTCAATCCAGTCAGGCGACCGCGCAATGGGTCAAACTGCGCGCCGATGGCCCGCGCTGCCCCCCGCAGGCTGTCCTGGGAAAGAACAGTTATTGCCCCCTCACCTGAGGTGACCACGGGTGGACGATCGCTGACCATCGTAGAACGCGCGATCCGATCCAATACGGTCAATCCAACAAAAGCGACTGCGCTCTGCGGGCCAGTCAGTTTTCCCCGCCCAATGGAAAGATGTAAGCGGTTGCCCGCTTCTACAGCCAATCCGATGGTGTGCCGCAAGCGGGTAAAGGCTGGGATTTCCCGGAATTGGCGCACTGGCCGGGTCCGGCTCAAGATCGCCAGGGCGAGCATCAGGCCGAAGAAAACGACGACAAAGATCAGGCCGAAGAGTTCTAACTGGTTCACCCCTGGGATACCTCCCGCAGAATTGCAATGAATGCCTGACGCTGGTTATGATCTTCGAATAAATTAGCCATAGCCTGAAGATGATTAGCTGGCAGGATACCGTGTAAGATGGGTTGACTTAAATATACGACTTGGGCACCCAGCACTCCCAGCGGACCAACTGCCTCCAGGATCGAGGCTGCGAGGTTTTCCATCCCCCACCGGTGCAAGGTATTCGCCCAGATCCGCCAGATATTGTTAGCAACCATGTTCTAAGTATAGCATAATTCCGATTTATCCGAGGAGATTAGAAAACATCAAATCATTGTATATCCCCCCCACTTCCTGGTCAAGTTGGTTTGCAAATCTGTACAGTTTTGCTTAACATTCCGCAGGTTGATGAGTTTAATCCTTATAGGAGTTACGCAGATGTGGGGATTGGGGGGGTGTTTGGGCGGGCGTTGCCCGCCCAAACACCCCCCATCCTCATTCCAACTGCGTAAGTCCTACCTTAATCAAAGAATCACCCGCAGGAAGTTCTGGTGGCCGAAAACCTGCCGTCTTTAGTCTAAATATATGACAGGTCACAGGTGTTTTATGTGTCATATATAACTAGGTTTATAGGACAAGTGAGACTAAACTTATGAGTTAGGAACCGGACAGACTGGTTCGTCGATTGAGAACATCTCCGCGTCAATTCAGCGACGCTAAAAAAGAAATGGAGAAAATTATAATGGAAAGACCTGTAATCACCGTCGACGGAAACGAAGCTGTGGCGTTGGTCGCTCACAAGGTAAATGAAGTGATAGCAATCTATCCGATTACGCCCTCCTCGTCGATGGGCGAACTGGCCGATGCCTGGTCTGCGGTCGGGGAGACCAATATCTGGGGCACGGTGCCGTTAGTCGTCGAAATGCAGTCCGAGGGAGGCGCAGCCGGGGCAGTCCATGGAGCCCTTCAAACCGGCTCGCTGACCACGACGTTCACCGCCTCCCAAGGCTTGCTCTTGATGATCCCCAATATGTACAAGATCGCTGGCGAGCTGACATCGACAGTTTTTCACATCGCTGCGCGCTCACTTGCGGCACACGCCCTCTCAATTTTTGGCGATCATTCCGATGTAATGGCTACCCGCTCTTCCGGCTTTGCCATGCTCGCTTCTATTTCCGTGCAGGAAGCACACGACTTCGCCCTGATTGCACAGGCCTCCACGCTGGAAGCACGCATTCCCTTCCTCCACTTTTTTGATGGCTTTCGTACCTCTTCCGAGGTAAACAAGATTGAGCAACTGACGGTAGAGGATATGCGAGCGATGATCGACGAAAAACTGGTTCACGCCCACCGGGCGCGTGCCCTCTCGCCGGATCACCCAATCATCCGCGGCACTGCACAGAACCCGGATGTGTACTTCCAAGCTCGCGAGACAACCAACGCCTTCTATAAAGCCTGCCCTGGAATCGTCCAGAAAGCGATGGACAAATTCGCTGGCTTGACCGGGCGGCAGTACCACCTCTTCGATTACGTCGGCGCGCCAGACGCCGACCGCGTGATCGTTTTGATGGGCAGTGGCGCTGAAACCACCGCAGAGACCGCCAAATTCTTGAACAAGCAGGGAGAGAAGGTGGGCGTGGTCATTGTACGCCTGTACCGACCGTTCTCGGTTGAAAACTTCGTGAAAGCCTTACCGGCCACCGTAGAAGTAATCAGCGTCCTGGATCGCACCAAGGAACCCGGTGCGGCTGGGGAGCCCCTATACGTAGATGTGATCACCGCCATCCAGGAAGGATTGGATCAGGGGTTGGCTCCCTTTAGCAAAGCACCCCATGTAATCGGTGGGCGTTACGGGCTCTCTTCCAAAGAGTTCACCCCAGCCATGGTCAAGGGCGTCTTCGATGAAATGCGTAAAGATGTCCCCAAGAACCATTTCACGGTTGGCATCTACGATGATGTCTCCTTCACGAGTATCGACTACGATCCGGCATTCTCTATCGAAACCCCCGATACCGTGCGCGCCGTTTTCTTCGGGCTGGGTTCAGATGGGACCGTTGGTGCCAACAAGAACTCGATCAAGATCATCGGCGAAGAAACCCCGAACTATGCCCAAGGTTATTTTGTCTATGACTCAAAGAAATCTGGCGGCATCACCATCTCACATCTCCGTTTTGGCCCGCGCCCGGTGCATGCTCCTTACCTCATCAGTGATGCCAGCTTTGTCGCCTGCCACCAGTTCAGCTTCCTCGAGCGCTATGACATCCTTAAGTATGCTGCGCCGGGAGCCATCTTCCTGCTGAATAGCACCTACGCGCCTGACAAAGTCTGGGATCAATTGCCGCAGGAGGTGCAGAGAGCCATCATCGACAAGAAACTGGGTTTTTATGTGATCGACGGCTACAAAGTCGCCGAAGAAACCGAGATGGGCCGCCGCATCAACACCATCATGCAGACTTGCTTCTTCGCGATTAGCGGAGTGCTCCCCCGCGCAGAAGCCATTGAAGCCATCAAGGACACCATTCGCCATACCTATGGCAAGCGAGGAGAGGCTGTCGTACAACGCAATTTCGAAGCCGTCGACCAGACTCTTGCCAATCTGTTCGAAGTGAAAGTCCCCGATCGGGTAACCAGCCAATTTGCCATGCATCCCCCGGTGCCGGCGGAAGCACCCGAATACGTGCGCACTGTGCTCGGTGAGATCATCGCCGGCCGGGGTGACAGCCTTCCGGTGAGCGCTTTTCCTATTGATGGAAGCTTCCCCACTGCCACCTCCCGCTGGGAGAAGCGCAATATCGCCCTGGAAATCCCGGTCTGGGAACCCGATGTCTGCATCCAATGCGGTAAATGTGTCTTCGTCTGCCCACATGCCGTTATCCGCGAGAAGGTTTACGCTCCTTCATACCTGGAGAAAGCCCCCGTCTCCTTCCTGTCAACCGAAGCGCGCTGGAAGGAATTTCCTGATATGAAGTACACCCTGGCGGTATCCCCGGAAGATTGCACCGGTTGCGGGCTGTGCGTGGAGGTATGTCCTGCCAAGGATAAGGCACAGACCGGTCGCAAAGCCATCAACATGGCTGATCAACCTCCTATCCGTGAACGCGAAAATATCAATTGGGATTTCTTCCTCACCTTGCCCGAGGTGGATCGCACCAAAATCAGCATCGGCGCAGTCAAGAATTCGCAACTGTTGCCACCCATGTTCGAGTTCTCTGGCGCCTGTGCTGGTTGCGGCGAGACCCCTTACCTGAAACTGCTCACCCAGCTGTTCGGCGATCGGACGATTGTCGCCAACGCCACCGGCTGCTCATCGATCTATGGCGGTAACCTACCTACCACTCCCTGGGCCACCAACAATGAAGGGCGCGGCCCGGCCTGGTCGAACTCCTTGTTTGAAGACAACGCCGAGTTCGGCCTCGGCATGCGCCTGACCTTAGATAAACACATCGAATACGCCCGCGAACTACTTCCGCAGCTTGCCAGCTTCATCGGCGAAGAGCTGGTGACCGAATTGCTCAGCGCCGACCAATCCACCGAAGCCGGCCTCTTAGCCCAACGCCAACGAGTTAATTTGCTCAAGGGGCGGCTTGCCGGAGTGGATGACCCGCGCGCCCGGGACCTGCTTAGCATTGCCGACGACCTGGTGAAGAAAGGCATCTGGATCGTCGGCGGCGACGGTTGGGCGTATGACATCGGTTACGGCGGTCTCGACCACGTCATGGCGCTGGGCCGCAACGTCAACATCCTCGTGCTGGACACTGAAGTCTACTCCAACACCGGCGGTCAGGCATCCAAATCCACGCCGCGTGCCGCCGTGGCGAAATTTGCCGCCCAGGGTAAAGGCCTTCCCAAGAAGGACCTGGGGATGATCGCCATGGCCTACGGGTATGTCTACGTGGCTAAGGTGGCGATGGGCGCCAGTGACCAACAGACCCTGCGCGCCTTCTTGGAAGCCGACGCATACGAAGGCCCCTCTCTGATTATCGCCTATAGCCACTGCATCGCCCACGGTTACGACCTGGTGAAAGGCCTCGAGCAACAGAAACTGGCCGTGCAATCCGGCTTTTGGCCGTTGTACCGCTTCAATCCCGCCCTGTCTGCTGAAGGTAAGAATCCACTGTCGATCGACTCGAAGGAACCTACTATTTCCTTTGCAGAGTATGCCTACAATGAGACCCGCTACCGCATGCTCCTGCAAAGTGATGAACAGCGCGCCGAGGCCCTCATGAAGCTGGCAGAGAAAGACGTCAAAGGACGTTGGGAACTGTATCGCCAGATGGCTGCCATGCACTACGACGGCAGCAACGGCACGGAATAGATGTTGCTCGCCCTCTGTGAGCCACTCAAAATTGTCGATCTTGACTATCTGACTACAAGACTAAGCCGGTGCAAAGCATCGGACGACTACTCGACTGATTAAGGAGAGATCAATGGTTGACCTCACCACAACTTACCTTGGCCTGCCCCTCAAAAACCCACTGATCGCGTCTGCCTCGCCGCTCTCTCAGAAGGTGGAT
>Ga0209341_10000310_pt1 | contig 49637 bp, 52 predicted proteins | sample RifCSP13_2_FD_184020 | JGI IMG/M metagenome (GOLD analysis project Ga0209341, IMG submission 184020) | Soil microbial communities from Rifle, Colorado - Rifle CSP2_sed 13_2 (SPAdes) (version 2) | ecosystem: Environmental > Terrestrial > Deep subsurface > Rock core/Sediment | place: Rifle...
CGGGGAGACAGTGGGTGTGGCTTTGGCCAAAGCCGGGGACCGCATCGAGGTCAAGGTCCAGGACTCGGGGGAAGCCATCCCCGACGTCGATGTCGAGCGAATCTTCAAGAGCTTCGAGCTGGGGAGCCGGGGCACGCACCCCAACTCGGTTGGCCTGGGCCTGACCGTGGCCCGCCGGCTGGCGCGGTTGATGGAGGGCGACCTCACCTATCGCTTCGAAGAAGGATGGTCGACCTTCGTCCTCTCGCTTCCAACGGCTTGAAGGTCAGCGGGCCCTAACCTCCACATATGCGTGTTCTCGTCACCGGCGGCGCCGGCTTCATCGGAAGTCACTGCGTCGTAACCCTGATCGAGTCCGGCCATGAGCCGATAGTCGTCGACAACCTGTCCCACGCCCGACATTCGGTGATCGCCCGCATCGGGCAGATAACCGGGACGACGCCCGAATTCATCGAGGCCGACGTGCGGGATCGTCAAGCGATGAGAGATGTTGCCAGTCGAGGAGTCGATGCCTGTATGCACTTTGCTGCTCTCAAGGCGGTCGGCGAATCCGTCGAACAGCCGCTCCGGTACTACGACAACAACGTCCTGGGAACCATCGCCCTCGTCGAGGCCCTGCTCGAAGCCGGGGTCAAGTGCTTCGTATTCAGTTCGTCGGCGACGGTGTATGGAGACCCTGTGGAACTTCCCCTCCGCGAGTCGGTCCCGACCGGCACCGCTGTCAATCCTTATGGGTGGACCAAGATCATGATGGAGCAAGTGCTGCGTGATCTGTATGTGGCCAATCCCGATTGGTCGATATCGCTGCTGCGCTATTTCAACCCGGTGGGAGCGCACCCGTCGGGTCTCATCGGGGAAGACCCCGGTGGGGTGCCCAGCAACCTGATGCCCTATGTGGCCCGGGTCGCCGCCGGGCTCCTCCCCAAGGTGCGGGTCTTTGGCAGCGACTACCCCACACCTGATGGGACCGGGATCCGCGACTTCATACACGTCGTGGATCTGGCCGAAGGCCATGTCAGGGCCCTCGATCGTCATGGCGCGGAGAGCGGGGTATTCACCTACAACCTCGGCACCGGGGAGGGTCACAGCGTTCTCGAGGTGATCAAGACGTATGAACAGGAGTCGGGACAACCGATTCCATATGAGATGGTCGATCGTCGCCCCGGAGACGTCGCTTCCAGCTACGCCGATGTGACCAAAGCAGCAACCGACCTTGGTTGGAAGTCGAGGCGGGATCTGGCCGAGATGTGCGCCGATTCCTGGCGATGGCAACAGCAGCCACACTGACCGTCGGTAGCCTGGCCTCTGTGACTGACTTCTCCCAGGCAGCTCGTGCCTGGATCGCCGGTGACCCGGATCCAGCTACCAGGTCGGCCCTCGAAGGGATGGTCGAATCCGGCGACGTCATGGCCCTGGAGCGGTCAATGGGTGGCACGCTCACCTTCGGCACGGCAGGGATTCGTGGTGAGGTGGGCCCGGGCTCGAACCGGATGAATCGGGCCGTGGTGATAAGGACCACCCGCGGCCTGGCCGACTACCTGATCGGAAGAGGAGGCGCCTCACCGAAGTCGCCAGTGATCCTCGGCTTCGACGCGCGAGCCTCGAGTCGGCAGTTCGCCGAGGATGTGGCGGGTGTGCTTTCCGCCGCCGGGATACCGGTCGCCTTCTTCCCCGATGTGACTCCGACTCCGCTCGTGGCCTACACCGCCAAGCATCTGAATGCCTCGGCGGCGGTTGTGATCACGGCCAGCCACAACCCGCCCGCTGACAACGGATACAAGGTGTACGCGGCCAACGCGGCGCAGATAGTTCCCCCGACCGACACCTCCATCGCCGCGGCCATCGGGAGGGTGGGGCCTGCTGTCGAGGTTCCCCGGCTCGAGGGGGTGTTCGCCGGTGGATCCGAATTGGTGACACCGGTATCAGAGGAGATCCTCGAGAGCTACCGGAGGGAGGTCGACGAGGCCAGGCCCCATCCCCAGACATCGGATTTCAAGATCGTCTACACCCCTCTCCATGGGGTGGGTGGCAGAATGCTCAACTGGCTGTGCGCCCAGGCCGGACACAGCGGGATCATCACGGTGCCCGAACAGGGGGAGCCCGATGGGAGGTTTCCCACGGTCAGCTTCCCCAATCCGGAGGAGCCGGGCGCCCTGGATCTGGCTCTCGACCTGGCCGAGAGGGAGCAGGCAAGTCTTCTGATCGCCAACGACCCCGACGCCGACCGTCTCGCCGCCGCTGTCCCTTCGCTGGGGGAGTGGCGCCTCTTGTCTGGCAACGAATTGGGAGCGTTGCTTGGGGACTACGTGCTGCGCTATTGGCGTCATCCTCTACCACCGATAGCGGTCAACTCGGTGGTCTCCTCACCGATGCTTGCCGATATCGCCCGGAGACGTGGGGCGGTTCATGAAGTGACGCTGACCGGGTTCAAATGGATCATGAATGCCGGAATGGCCCTGGAGGAGAGAGGCGAAGGCCGGTTTGCCTTCGGGTACGAGGAGGCCCTCGGCTATTCCATTGGCAGGACGGTGAGGGACAAGGACGGGATGTCAGCGGCCCTCGTGCTCTGTGACCTGGTGGCCGAAGAGCGGGCGACCGGGAGGACGCTTCTCGACCGGCTCCACGATCTCTGGAACGAGGTGGGCCTGTGGGTGAGTGCCCAGCACTCCATCGGCCGCACCGGGCCTGCCGGCCACGGGGAGATCGCGAACGCCGTCGAGAGGCTGGCCGAGGCGCCACCCGACTCCGTCGGAGGTCATGAGGTGGCTTCGGTGACCGACTACCGCGTCAATGCCGAGCAGCGCGCCCGATGGTTGGGGGAGCAGGACCTCATCGAGATCGAATTGAGGGATGTGGGGCGGGTCCTGGTTCGGCCCTCGGGCACGGAGCCCAAGATCAAGGTCTATGTCGATCTCCGCGGAGACCCGGGGCCGGCACCTGACGAGTCGTACCGTCGATTGACTGCCGACGCCGCCACAATGGCCCGGGAAGTGGGGGAGGGGTTGACGTTCTGAGCGGTGTCAACCGGAACGACCGCCACGTTGTTGACGATAGAGATAGAGCCAACCCAGACCATGTATCGCCACCGCCGTGAACAGAACGATGCTTGCCCCCGGATAACCGGCGATCAACGCGACCAATCCAGCCAGACAGGCAGTTGCTACCAAAGCGACCCGCACGCCGTTGAGGGGACCAAACATACCCCAAGGGTACATCCCCTGAACATGGCCGCAGTGCTGTCGATTCTCGCCCTGGTCGTGATGACCGCCTCCTGCGTCGAAGCCGTCGAAGCCGGTGCCGGCACACCCGATTTCACTTCGCAGGCTCTGGTCACAACCACGAGTGTTGCGACCACCACGACGACGACTGCCGAGGACCCGACGACCACCACGATTGCGAAGGTGACAACCACCACCTCGGCCTTCGAGGCCCTGGCCGCAGGGGCACTGATCACGCCGACAGGGGTCGTAGTGCCCGTCCTCGACCGGGGCGCCACGGGTTTCGTGGTTACGACCCCATGTGGGAACACGGCAACCATTGGCAATGGAGAGCCGGTGGGGAGGGTGACGGTGGTCCTCGACCCAGGTCACGGAGGCGATGTCGATTCCGGCGCGGTGGGGGTCAACGGGTTGAGGGAGGCCGATATCAACCTGACTGTTGCGTTCGCCACCGAGCGTCTGCTCGTGGAAAGGGGGATATCAGTGATTCTCACCCGCACTGGCGACTATCCGGTTCGAATCGACGTCAGATCCCAGATCGCCGATGACCTGGGGGCTGAGATCATGGTCTCGATCCATCACAACGCACCAACCCCGGGTGACGCCACTGCGCCGGGAACCGAGATCTTCATCCAGAGCGACTCCGAGCGGTCTCGCCGTCTCGGGGGACTGGTCTGGGAGCACGTCGTAGCCGCTCTCTCGGGAATGGAGAGTGTCAGCTGGGCAGGAGCACGTGACGCTGGTGTGTTGCGGGTGTTGAACTCCGACAGCGAGGATTCCTATGGGATGGTTCGACTCCCGCAGACGGTCTCGGTGCTCGCCGAGCTGGCCTACATCTCCAATCCCAGCGAGGCCGAGATGATGGCCACTCCCGAATACGTCACCACCGCCTCAGATGCCTTGGCGGATGCGATCGTGTCTTACCTCGAGGAGAACGACCTGGGCTCCGGCTATGTCGATGAGCCCCGGGCCTTCAACCCTCGGCCCGGCATCAGCGCCGGCGACTGTGAGGATCCCAACCTGGGGTAGCGGGAGGATACAGCGACCGAATGAAGCCAAGTCAGCCTCTAACCAGTCAACTTGACATAACCTAGATTATGGGTCAAATCACTCACACCCGACCTACCCAGAATCCTCAATTCACCCCCCTCAGCTCCCCCCAAGAACACCAAACGGACGGGAATCAGGGGACAACTCAGGCGGTTCTCCTCTCCGACCCTCTAACAGCAAAGGTTTGAAATGGCCACAGTGGCACTCAACAAAGAAACGTTCGACCAGACGATCCAGGACAACGCCACCGTTCTGGTCGACTTCTGGGCCGAGTGGTGTGGGCCCTGTCGCTCATTCGCCCCGACCTACGAGGCCGCGTCAAAGAGCAACCCCGACATGGTGTTCGCCAAGGTCGACACCGAGGACCAACAAGAACTGGCCCAGGCGTTCGGGATCCGCTCGATACCCACGTTGATGGTGTTCAGGGACCAGATCGTGTTGTACGCCCAACCAGGCGCCCTGCCACCACACATGTTGGAGGACCTGATCTCACAGGTGAGAGCGGTTGACATGGACGAGGTACGGGCCCAGGTCGCCGCTCATGAGGCGGAGCTCGAAGCCAACCCCGAGCATGAGCACGACCATGACCACGCCCACTGAGGCGGTTGACGGTCAGCTCGCCCGCGGCTTGCGATAGACCGAAACGTGCTGCCCCGAGCGCTCGGTGAACGGCCTCCGGTCGTACCAGCCCCAGCGCTCCTCCAAATCCAGCCCGGCCAAGCCACCCATCAGATCCATCTCCGCCGGCCAGGCGTAGCGAACTGTCACCGGGAGCACGACCGTCGATCCGTCCTCGAGACGGCGTACCTGGTGGGACACCACCGTTTGTGTGACCGGGTCGTGGATCGCCAACTCGTAGGCGTGGGCCGTGTTGGAGCTGATGCTGGACACCCCCATTCGCGTCCCGAGGTGGTCATAGCGGCTCAAATCGGGGACGAAGGTGTCCAACACGAAGCGTCCCCCCGGCTCCAAGCTCCGGGCGACGTTCTGGAAACACTCCACTTGTCTTCTCTGATCGGTTAGGGCGAAGAGGGTGTTGAACGCCAGGTAGACAAGCGGAAACTGTTGGTCGACATCCACGTCGGCGAAGTCGCCGACCACCACCGGTATGCGATCTCCTCCTGGTTTCGAGCGCAACAGCCCGATCATCTCCTCTGAGATGTCGATCCCGGTGACCGCGACCCCTGCCTCTGTCAGGGGAAGCGCCACCCTCCCCGACCCGATCGCCAACTCGAGGGCCCGTGGCGGGCTCCCGGCGAGTTCCCGGAGGAAGCCAATCGTGGCATCGTCGATCTCCTCATAGATCGAGTCGTAGAAGGGGGCCCATCGCTGCCCGTAGGTCCCAATGTCGTAGTCGCTCATCACCCCAACTCTGGCATCTCGGGGAGGGGTCGTGCCAGAAATGCCTACTCTCCCCCGGCATGCCCGCAGATCCGACAGTCATCGCCGACCTCGAAGCCAAGTCGATTCAGTACGAGACCATGGCTTGTGACCCCGAACTGGCCGACACCACCCAATTCTGCGCCGCCTATGGCGTGCCTCTTGATCGCTCGGCGAACACCATCGTCGTGGCCTCCAGAAAGCCGGAAGGACACGTCGCAGCCTGCCTCGTGCTGGCCACCAGCCGTCTCGATGTCAACGGGATGGTTCGACGCCGACTCGGGGTTCGGAAGGCGAGTTTCGCCACCGCCGAGCAAACCAAGGAGCTCACCGGAATGGAGATCGGGGGTGTCACCGTGTTCGGGCTTCCGATCGGGGTCCCGGTGTGGATCGACAGCCAGGTTCTGATCCCGCCATGGGTGATCATCGGCGCCGGGTCCCGCTCGGCGAAGATCAAACTCGATCCAGGTCAGTTCGTTGGGCTCGAGGGCGTCGAGATCGTCGACGATCTGGCGCTCCCCATCTCAGCTTGAAACGCGGAGGGACCTTCTGATCAAGGAGAAGTATCCCACCAACCCAATCACGAGGAACGCAAACCACTGGATGGCGTAGGCGAGATGGGGCCCTTCGTCCTCGAACGTGGGCGGGGCGACCGGGACCGGGAGCTCGCCTCCCCGCTCCCCCATCGCCACCAGGTAGACCGGCGAAAGCTCGAAAGGCACTTGTTCCTGGATCCTCTCGATATCGACCCGATTCATGGCCGCCAACCGGCCACCCTCGGGGTCAACAGGCCCCAGCGATTGCCTCTCCTGGGTCGGCGACAGCCAACCCTCCACGGTGACCGTTCCCGTCGGGGGCGGCGCGGCGTCCACCGGGACCCCATCCATCTCCAGAGGCACCCAACCCCGATTGACCAGAATTGCCGAGCCGTCCTCGGTCAACAGAGGTGTGATGACGTGGAAACCGGCAACGTCGAGATAGACCTGACTTCGGATCAGCACCTCGGACTCGGGGACGAAAGTCCCCGACGCCACGGCCCGGTGGTGATTCAGGGAGTCGAGGTCGGCGCCAGCCGCCGGCACCAGCAAGCCGACGTCCACGGGCTCCGCCTCGAATCTGGACCGCTCTACGGTGTTGGCCAGACGGCGCTCTTCGAGGCGTCGAAGTTGCCACATTCCCAGACTCACGAACACGACCGATAGAACCAGCACCACCACATTGGCGATCATCCACTTTGGGGTGAGCAGGACCCGCAAGACTCAGGTCACTGTATCGGTAGGGTCATCCTCCGAAACCGACGAGGACGACGTGGACTCAGACCTGCACAGGCTCCAACGCCTCGACATCTCGTAGTTGGACCTGCTCGGCCACCACCTCGATGCGACTGCGTCGGCCGTCAGGCGCCTCCCAGAACCTGCGTTGCACCGAACCGCACACCCAGATCCGGCGACCGGCCTCTGGCGTCTCCTCGATGAGATCATCGGACGGGTCCCACATGGTCACCGGAATGACGTCGACGCGGCGTCGGGGCGCATCGCTGCGCACCGTCACCAGGTACCGGATCAGACGAGTTCCCGAATCGAAGATCTTGATCTCCGGTGGTACCGCCAGCCGCCCACAAAGGACGATCAGATTGAGGTCCATGACACTCCCCCATTCCATCATTCGGGGAAGTGCGGATGAGCCGATCATGTCGCGAGGTGCCGACAGATTTCTACGGGGTTGGTCTAGACGAGCGCCTCGCGCAATTCTTCGATCCCCTCGAAGTCGAGCTCCTGCTCGTCGAGGGCCGCCAGAAGACGCCGCGCCGCGTCCTTGTCCCCTGCGGCCAGGGCTACCCGCGCCGCCACGTACCACCTTCGGGTCTCTCCGGGTGAGGGGGTGGCTACCAGCCGGCCGGGCTTGATCACTGCCCAGGCGTCCCGAGCCCGTCCCTCGTCGAGGAGGAATGAGGCGTAGACCACCCTCGCCTCGTGGGAGACAGTCGCCGAAGGATCCAGGTCCTGGATCCGCTCCCAGGTCTTCACCACCTCCGTCTTCTTTCCCATGGCGCGAAGACAGTCCATCTCGACCGGCATGTGAATCAGGTCACCGGTGATCCGCCGAAACGTTCGCAACTCGCGCAACGCCTCCTCCCACTTCCCAATCCGGTATGCAGACAGGCCGAATAGCTCTCGCACCGTGGAGGATCTTGGGGCCAGTGTCTTCGCCTCGCGGAGGTGGGGCAAAGCGGCGGCATAACGCTCGTCGGCGAAATGGTCGAGGGCCTTGCTCAACTCCATGATGGCGGGCTCGCGGCGGTCCTTGGGTGTTGATCTGAGGATCTCCTCACGCACCCATTTGGGAAGCTGGCCGGAGGGCACCGTGGTGACGGTGTGATGACGTCGATCATGGGGGTCCTGGCGGCGGCCCTCGCTGTCGCGACCCTTGGATTTGTGCTGGTTGGATCGACTGCTCACCGGGCTCCCATGTCAAGAAAAGAGGGGGCCGCCAACGGTAGTCGGCAGCCCCCTCGACGTTGATTGTCCGGCGGTGACCTACTCTCCCAGGGGATCGCTCCCCAAGTACCATCGGCGCTGACGAGTTTCACTGCCGTGTTCGGAATGGGAACGGGTGGTGCCTCGCCGCTGTAGCCACCGGACAAATCTTCGAGTGACCCGGCAACCCGAGCACTCCATAGCGAGCACGTATCGTGGATTCAAATCCAAGCCCTCGGCCTATTAGTACCGGTCCGCTGAACGCATTACTGCGCTTACACGTCCGGCCTATCAACCTGGTCTTCTACCAGGGGCCTTAACCGGTTACCCGGTGGGAAGTCTCATCTCGAGGTGGGCTTCGCACTTAGATGCCTTCAGCGCTTATCCCGTCCGTACATAGCCAACGAGCCGTGCACTTGGCAGTACAACTCGCACACCAGAGGTACGTCCACCCCGGTCCTCTCGTACTAGGGGCAGCTCCTCTCAAACTTCCTACGCCTGCGGCGGATAGGGACCGACAGTCTTGTTACTTCCACCCGCTTCGCGGTGGGTAGAAGGCCAGGTCATTTCTGCCTGGCTCTGCATGTCGCCATGCAGCTCGGACTGTATCTTCACTCCAGTCTTTCGAAGTGTCCGGCGTACAGTCTCTGAGGGTTCTGGTTTCCTATCACCTCTTCGAGAGCCCACTTTCGATAACGCCCGCCACCGTTCATCTCGAAGGCCAGTCGCACCAACCGCTCGAATCCCGAGCGGGAGTGATGCGCGCCGGCCTCCATTTGAGTGACGATGATGGCGAACCTCTCGAAGGTGTCTTTCTTCTCGGAGAGAAGTGGATTGCGTCTGAAGAAGGGGATCACTCGTTCCAGAAGATCTGGTCGTCGTCGTACGACGAAGACCAGGGTTCGGTCCGACAGTCGATTTCTATCGTTCTGCCGGATGGAACCGCATCCGAGTACCTCCTCGTAGAGGGACAACACGCTTGCCCGCTCTCCGTTTTGGCTTACTCGGAACTCCGGAACGAGTTGGAATCCGTTCTGCAGGTCGAGTCGTCGCGTGACTCCGACCGAGAACGAACCTTCTCCATCGGCGAATCCACTGAGGTAGGACTCCAGCCTTCCCTGCTGATCATCCGCACCGATCGGTTTGTTACTGCTCATGTCTCGACCCTACAAAGAGGATGTCACAAGAACTAGTACCGTCGGATACTCGGGTTTTCCAGCATATGGCCGAATTTATAGACAGCAATTACGTCCACTGTCTCACGACGTTCTGAACCCAGCTCGCGTGCCGCTTTAACGGGCGAACAGCCCGACCCTTGGGACCTGCTCCAGCCCCAGGATGCGACGAGCCGACATCGAGGTGCCAAACACCCCCGTCGATATGGACTCTTGGGGGGTATAAGCCTGTTATCCCCGGAGTACCTTTTAGCCGTTGAGCCATGGCGCACCCACGTGCCACCATGGGATCACTAATCCCGACTTTCGTCCCTGCTCGACTTGTAGGTCTCGCAGTCAAGCTCCCTTGTGCATTTACACTCGTCGTCTGATTGCCGACCAGACTGAGGGAACCTTTGGGCGCCTCCGTTACTCTTTAGGAGGCCACCGCCCCAGTGAAACTGCCTGCCAGACACTGTCCCTGATCCGGATTACGGACCGAAGTTAGATGGCCGTCATGAGAAGGGTGGTATTTCAACGTTGGCTCCACGAAAGCTAGCGCCTCCGCTTCAAAGCCTCCCACCTATCCTACACATCACATGCCAGACACCAATGTCAAGCTACAGTAAAGGTTCCGGGGTCTTTCCGTCCTGCCGCAGGTAGTGAGCATCTTTACTCACACTGCAATTTCGCCGAGTCTCTGGTTGAGACAGTACCCAAGTCGTTACGCCATTCGTGCAGGTCGGAACTTCATCTAATTCCACCGTTTCCGATGGGACAGACTATGCCTTCACCTCGTCAGCGACGAGGGCCCGCGTATTGCGACGTCCATAGATTTGCCACTACGTGACAGGAACGCCGCCTCACCTTTCGGATCAGTCGTTACGGGGTCATGCTCTAGGAGAGCAGAGGACTTCCCACGGCATCACCCACAGCTTCACCTGTTTGGGTTTCGCCGTTATGAGCGGGATTTAAGAGGGGATCACTCCCCTAGAGGGCAGTTCTATCTACCCGACAAGGAATTTCGCTGGATCTGTTACTTAAACCTGATGAGTACACGATGCCTCAACAGGCGGGTCAGTCATTTCTGCCAACCTCCCTGCGTCGCCGCAGGGTCCGGACCATCTCTTCACCTCGATCTTTCACGAGGTGGTTGGCGTATGGTCTCTGAGGATTCTCAGGTACTTCGAGGGTTTGCGGTGGTTCATCGTTTCCACGATCTCGGCGATCGAGCGAAGACCTGCCGGCGTCAAGTGGACGCCTTCGGTCATCATCTCAATCACGGTCGCGAACTTCTCGAAGTTGTCGCGCTTCGTCGTTCGCAACGGATGTTCCATGAAGAATGGAACGATCGTCGACCTGAGATCGTCGATCCGTTGTACGCAGTAACGCAAGAGATCTTCCCGATGGTTGTCTCTGCGTCGGTTCAGGTACACCTTGCCGCACCCGAAGAACTCAATGAGCTCCTCGAGGACGTGCCTGCTGGATGCACCCTGAACTACTGCGAACTCAGGTCGAACCTGCCAACCGAGGGTCATCGTTGGGCTTCGGAAAAGCGGGCAGCTGAAACAGCCCTCGCCATCCACGAAGCCGACGACCCAACCGTTGTATCTGAGTCTTTCCTGCTGGTTTTCCGGCGTGACGCCTTGTACGTCACCCGCCATCGGATTTTCACTGCTCATACCCCTATCACTTACCTGATCGAAGTGACAGGAATGAACGAGTACCGAATGGATGCGCCGGGTTTTCCAGCATATAGCCAACTGCACTCACCGCCGTCACCGGCGGGAGGGGCAGCCCCCCATTGCCTCTAGGGGGGTTTCCTTTACCTTAGGCATTGTTGTTACTCCTCACATTCAGCATGTGAGTGGTCAGAACATTTCTGTCTGACTCCCCATGTCGCCATGAGGATCGGACTGTCTCTTCACCGCTGATCCGACAGCGGCACCTCGCGTACAGTCTCTGAGGATCCCGTTTCCGGTTTCCTGCTGATTGTCCGCACCGATCGGATTTTCACTGCCCATGTCTGACCCTACGAGGAGGGTGTGACATGAACCAGTACCGTCGGATACTCGGATGTTCCAGCATACAGCAAGGTTTACCCACGGCCAGTGGTGTACAAACCGTTATAGTTACGGCCGCCGTTTACTGGGGCTTAGTTTCAAAGCTTCGCCGAAGCTAACCTATCCACTTAACCTTCCAGCACCGGGCAGGCGTCACAGCGTATACATCGTCTTGCGACTTCGCACGCTGCTGTGTTTTTGGTAAACAGTCGCTTGGGTCTGGTCACTGCGGCCCCCTCAAGCTCAGGACGCGAAGTCCTTCACCTTACCGGGGCGCTCCTTCTCCCGAAGTTACGGAGCTATTTTGCCGAATTCCTTAACCAGAGTTAACTCGCTCGCCTTGGTATTCTCTACCTGTCCACCTGTGTCGGTTTGGGGTACGGGCACCCTGAGTGCTCGCTAGAAGCTTTTCTTGGAGGTATGGCATCAACGGCTTCGCCTGAATCGGCTCGGCATCACGTCTCGGCTTTATGAGGTCCGGATTTGCCTGGACCTCGCCCACACGCTTACCCCGGGAACAACCATCGCCCGGGTCCGTCTAGCCTTCCCCGTCACTCCATCGCTGACCTAGTACTGGCTGGGTCGGTAGGCCCCGAAGGGTTTTCCTTAGCAAACCAGATTCGGCCTGGGCGCACGCAGAGTGGTACCGGAATATCAACCGGTCGTCCATCGACTACGCCTCTCGGCCTCGCCTTAGGTCCCGACTTACCCTGGGCGGACGAACCTTCCCCAGGAACCCTTGGACATTCGGCGGAAGAGATTCTCACTCTTCATTCGCTACTCATGCCGGCATTCGCACTCGTGTGGCCTCCACGACTGGCTTACGCCGTCGCTTCGCTGATCACACGACGCTCCCCTACCGATCCAACAAAAGCTGGATCCCGTAGCTTCGGCGGTGTACTTGAGCCCCGTTACATCTTCCGCGCAGAATCACTCGACCAGTGAGCTGTTACGCACTCTTTAAATGGTGGCTGCTTCTAAGCCAACATACTGGCTGTTTGAGCAACTCCACATCGTTTCCCACTTAGTACACACTTGGGGGCCTTAGCTGACGATCTGGGCTGTTTCCCTTTCGACCACGAAACTTATCTCCCGTAGTCTGACTGCCGTACTTGGCGTATTGAGATTCGGAGTTTGACTGAATTCGGTAAGCTTGTAGGCCCCCTAGTCCAATCAGTGCTCTACCCCCAAGACGGAACGTACGACGCTAGCCCTAAAGCTATTTCGGGGAGAACCAGCTATCGCCGAGTTTGTTTGGCCTTTCACCCCTATCCACAGGTCATCCCCCAAGTTTTCAACCTTGGTGGGTTCGGGCCTTCACGAGGTCTTACCCTCGCTTCACCCTGCCCATGGATAGATCACTCGGCTTCGGGTCTACGGCATGCGACTAGGCGCCCTATTAAGACTCGCTTTCGCTTCGACTACGGCTCACACCTTAATCTTGCCACATACCGGTAACTCGCCGGCTCATTCTTCAAAAGGCAGGCAGTCAGGATCCGAAGATCCCTCCTACTGCTTGTAAGTCAACGGTTTCAGGTACTATTTCACTCCCCTCGCCGGGGTTCTTTTCACCTTTCCCTCACGGTACTTGTCCGCTATCGGTCGCTAGAAAGTACTTAGCCTTACGAGGTGGTACTCGCAGATTCACACGGAATATCCTCCGTGATACTTGGGAACACCAATCTGAAGGTTGGTCGGTTTTCGTCTAAAGGGCTGTTACCTGCTGTGGCCCAGCTTTCCAGCTGGGTTCGACTAACCGCCATCTTTGTAACTTCAGCTCGATGCCGGTGCACCGAGACATAGGTCCCACGACCCCAATACAGCAACACCACCGGGTTATCACACTGCATAGGTTTAGGCTCATCCCGTTTCGCTCGCCACTACTCAGGGAGTCGCATTTGCTTTCTTTTCCTCAGAGTACTGAGATGTTTCAGTTCCCCTGGTTACCTCACCCGGCCCTATATATTCAGACCGGGGTGACTGGGCATGACCCCAGTCGGGTTTCCCCATTCGGACATCCTCGGATCGACGCTTGCTTGACAGCTTCCCGAGGCTTTTCGCAGCCTGCCACGTCCTTCATCGGCTTCTAGCGCCAAGGCATCCACCGTTGACTCTTAGTAGCTTGGATATAAGAGAATCCAAGACAACGTGCTCGCTATGCAGTTCTCAAGTTGCCTGAAGGCGTTCGACCTGATGGTCGTGAACTCCTTCACAACTGAACAATGTGCCCGATCCGTGTTCGATCGCTCGAGGGCTCATCCAAGCTTCTCTCACCGCGAACGGTCGGAGTTTGCTTGTTCCACCCTGATTGAGTCTTCGAAGTTCGAAGCGAATAGCCAGCAGATCAACTAGAAGCTGGAAACCAGGCAATCAAGCCGGCTTCGTTAGTGCTCCTTAGAAAGGAGGTGATCCAGCCGCACGTTCCCGTACGGCTACCTTGTTACGACTTAGTCCCAATTACCGACCCCACCTTCGGCAGCTCCCTCCCTAAAAGGGTTAGGCCACTGACTTCGGGTGTTGCCGACTTTCGTGACTTGACGGGCGGTGTGTACAATCCCCGAGAACGCATTCACCGCGGCTTTGCTGATCCACGATTACTAGCGACTCCGACTTCATGGAGTCGAGTTGCAGACTCCAATCCGAACTGAGGCCGGCTTTGTGGGATTCGCTCACCTTCGCAGGATCGCAGCCCGTTGTACCGGCCATTGTAGCATGCGTGCAGCCCTGGATATAAGGGGCATGATGACTTGACGTCGTCCTCACCTTCCTCCGAGTTATCCCCGGCAGTCTCCTATGAGTCCCCGGCCGAACCGCTGGCAACATAGGACAAGGGTTGCGCTCGTTGCGGGACTTAACCCAACATCTCACGACACGAGCTGACGACAGCCATGCACCACCTGTCATGGGCCCTTTCGGACACCGTGTTTCCACGGCTTTTCCCATGATGTCAAACCCAGGTAAGGTTCTTCGGGTTGCATCGAATTAAGCCGCATGCTCCGCCGCTTGTGCGGGGACCCGTCAATTCCTTTGAGTTTTAGCCTTGCGGCCGTACTCCCCAGGCGGGACACTTAATGCGTTAGCTTCGGCACGGCAGTCGTTGATCAGACCGCCACACCTAGTGTCCAACGTTTACAGCGTGGACTACCAGGGTATCTAATCCTGTTTGCTCCCCACGCTTTCGCTCCTCAGCGTCAGTACCGGCCCAGAGAACCGCCTTCGCTACTGGTGTTCCTCCCGATATCTGCGCATTTCACCGCTACACCGGGAATTCCATTCTCCTCTACCGGACTCGAGTCACAGCAGTTTCGACTGCAATTCCGAGGTTGAGCCTCGGACTTTCACAAACGACTTGCTGAACCGCCTACGAGCTCTTTACGCCCAATGATTCCGGACAACGCTCGCCCCCTACGTATTACCGCGGCTGCTGGCACGTAGTTGGCCGGGGCTTCTTTTGGAGGTACCGTCAATTTCGTCCCTCCTGAAAGGGGTTTACAACCCGAAGGCCTTCATCCCCCACGCGGCGTCGCTGCGTCAGGCTTTCGCCCATTGCGCAAGATTCCCTGCTGCTGCCTCCCGTAGGAGTCTGGGCCGTGTCTCAGTCCCAGTGTGGCTGATCGTCCTCTCAGACCAGCTACTCGTCGATGCCTTGGTAGGCCGTTACCCCACCAACTAGCTGATAAGCCGCGAGCCCATCCCACAGCACAAAGGCATTTCCTCAAAGAGCCATGTGGTTCCTCGAGGATATCCGGTATTAATCCAAGTTTCCCTGGGCTATCCCGGTCTGTGGGGCAGGTTGCTCACGTGTTACTCACCCGTTCGCCGCTCCGTCATACCGGTGGGTTACCCCTCCGGTGTGCGTCGCTCGACTTGCATGCATTAGGCGCGCCGCCAGCGTTCGTCCTGAGCCAGGATCAAACTCTCCAACGTACATTCACGGGCTCCGTCAGAGACGATGCCCAATCCTGTCAGTCATGAGTTTGCAATTGGGTCTCGGATCTGTGAGAGATCCGAGAGCTTCGATTGCTGCAATGCCCACCACCAGGTCGACGAATCGACAAAGTGGCAAGCGCTTGCTGGCTTTTGGCACATTGTTCAGATGTCAAGGAGCCCAAGCTCCCACACCGGGTGTCAGGCGGGCCGGCGATCAGATCGCTGCCCCGATACATTCGTCAATCGCGTTGGACGCGAGACATTCCCCTCACCGGATGGTGGGGTACCCGGGAAGTGATTCCCGGGCCGGACATCGAATAGTAACGAAACCAGGAAGCTAGTCAAGTTCAATCGGCGAGACGCACGAATCGCCGCTTGCCCACCTTGAGGACCCTCCCCGCCAGGTCGTTTCTGGCGATTTCCCCGTCCGCGACGACCTCCCCATCGAGTCTCACGGCACCCTGTGCCAGCAGGCGGCGGGCTTCCGAGCCTGACTCCCCCGAGACGGCACGCACCAGGGCAGACATCTGCATGGTGTCCCCGGCCGGCAAGGAGAATTCCTCGATGTCGTCGGGCGTCCCTCCGTGTCTGAAGACCAGGTCGAACCCCTCCTCCGCTCTCCTGGCCGCATCCTCGCCCCAGTACAAGGTGGTGACGGCTCGGGCCAGTTGACGCTTGGCCTCCACCGGGTGCAATTCGCCGCTGGTGAGATCTGCCTGGATGCGGTCAACCTCGTCCGGGTCGAAATCGGCAGCCAGGCGGAACCACTCGGGCATCGCAGCATCGGGGATGCTCATCGTCTTGCCAAACATCTCGCCTGGCTCGTCCTCAACCCCGATGTAGTTGCCCACCGACTGCGACATCTTCATGGAGCCGTCGGTTCCGACCAGGAGAGGCATGGTGAGGGCCACCTGAGGCTCCTGGCCGTAGCGCTCCTGGACCACCCTTCCCATCATCAGGTTCCACAGCTGGTCGCTCCCTCCGAGCTCGACATCGGCCTCGACCGCCACCGAGTCGTACCCCTGAAGCAACGGGTAGAGGAATTCCATCACCGAGATCGGACTGCCCTCTTGGTATCTGTTGGCGAAATCGGAACGCTCCAACATCTGGGCGACTGTGGCCGCAGAGGTGAGCTCGAGCAGTTCGCCCATGTCGAGAGCACCCAGCCATTCGGAGTTGCGCCGGATCTCGAGACGGTCATCGAGAAGAACCTTGCGGAACTGGCCTAGGACGTTCTCGGCGTAGCCGTCGACCTCGGCGGCAGTGAGGCGCTTTCGGGTGTCGCTCCTGAGTGAGGGGTCACCGACCCGGGCGGTGAAATCACCCACGATCAGCACCGCGACGTGACCCATCTCCTGGAAGTGCCGGAGCTTGCGTAGCACGACGGCCCAACCCAATGTGACCGAGGGGGCGGTGGGGTCCAGACCCAACTTCACCCGCAGCGGGCGCCCGCTTTCCAGTTTTGTGACCAGGTCCTCCTCAGGAACGACCTTGTCCGCATGACGAAGGAGATACCGAAGCTGGTCTGCGGGGATCATGGTCGGTGCGAGGGTAAACCACCGGGAGCCGCGGCCTAGTCACCGTTGCCCGTGGAAGTGGCTGCAATGAATCGCCAGGGGAGGTCCTGAGCCTTGGTGACGCCGACTCGCGGCGTCGCCATCACCATATGTGGAGCCGACCCCGGCTCGAGACGAAGAACCGATCCAGGCTCGAAGAGGAATGTGCCATCGTGCGAGCCCTCGATGCCCAGAGCCTGGCACAGCTTGCCCGGCCCGTTGGCCAGATCCTCGTCACGCCCCCGACGAGCGCGGGCAGTGGAGAGCCCGTCGATCACCTCACCGCCGCGGAACAGGATCGCCCAACCGGTGCCCTGGGGGCCGGTGGCCACGTTGGCACACCAGTGGACACCGTAGGACCGGTATACGTAAAGCGTGCCGGGGCGCTCGAACATCGACCCGTTGCGCCCGGTCCTCCCCTTGAAGGCATGAGACGCCGGGTCGTCCCCGCCACGGTAGGCCTCCACCTCGGTGACCCTGACCGCCACCGGTGAGGGGCCTACTTCCGACACCAACACCGCACCCAGCAGATGAGGTGCAGACAGCTCCGGAGGCTCACCTAGTCGGCTGAGAAGGTCCACGCGATTCCGGCTCAGGCTCCGCGCAGCTGCGCCCCGAGCCCGCGGGCCCGTTCGATCATTGCCTCCCGCAGCGGCGAAACCTCTTCGTTGGTGAGAGTGCGGTCCGATGCCCGAAGCCGATATCGGATGGCAACCGCCCGCTCTCCCCCGCCTATGCCGGCGCCCGTGAACACATCGAAGACGTAAGCCGACTCGACCAGACCCTGGCCTTCTTCGGTCGTCGCAGCGATGAGGGCGGACACCGGTGTCCCATCGGCAACGAGAAACGATAGATCGAAGTCGGCAGGCGGATACACGGATGGCGACGTCGCCTGTCGGAGGCCAACCGGGGCAATCAGCGGGAGGAGGTCCAATTCGGCCACTGCCACCCGACCCGGGATCTCGTACTCGCGCCCCACCTGCGGGCTCAGCTCGCCCACATGACCGATCGCCACCCCGTTGAGGGCGACGGCCGCAGTCCGGCCGGGGTGATAGCCAGGCGGTGATGCCGACGCCAATTCGAAATGATCCAGGCCAAGCACCGAAGCGACCTGACGGAACATTGCAAGTGAGACCTGCCCGTCGGCCATGAGCCCTGGCTCCCCCAAGACGGCCGGCCCGACGGGGCCGGCCGCCAACCACGCCAGACGGTCGACTTGTTCGGGGAGTCTGGGGTCGTCCTGGGATGGGCGGGCGACGAAGACTCTGCCGGTCTCGAACAAGGCAACCGAAGAAGCACCGTGCGAGAAGTTGAAACGGCCGGCGTTGAGAAGGCTGGGCAGCACCGTCGGCCGGAGCCGGGCTTCCTCCTCCCGGAGAGGGTTCTTGACGCGGAGGACATGCTCGAGACCAATCCCGAACCACCTCAGGTCGGCCTCACCAACAAATGGCAAGGTCACCGCCTGGTTAAGGCCGATGCCCGCCAGCGCCCGATGCAAGACACGCAATCTCCTCTGTTCCGCCGTGAGGCCTCCAGCCGGGCCGGTTGGCACGGTTGCGGCGAACTTGTCGAATCCGTGGATCCGGGCGACCTCTTCGACAAGGTCGGCCTGGCGGGTCACATCCGGGCGGAAGGTGGGGACCACGACCTGCATCGGGTCCTGGCCCCGGACCTCCATACCGAGACGGCCGAGGATGGCACCTACCTCCTCCCGGCTGAATCCCGGTCCCAGGAGACGGGACACCTCCGCCATCTCGAATTGGATGCTCACCGGCTCGACGACCGTTCCAATCACATCGACACTCGATTCAGGGACCTCACCACCGGCCATCTCCGCCACCATGGCGGTGGCCCGGCGATTCGCCTGGTCGGCGAGATTCGGGTCCACGCCGCGCTCGAACCGGGTCGATGCCTCCGAGCGCAGATTGTGGCGACGGGACATGTACATGATCGTTGGCGGATCCCAGGAGGCAGCCTCCATGAGAACGTTGACGGTCTCTGGCGACACTTCCGACCGGGCCCCGCCCATCGTGCCCGACATCGAGGTGGGGCCATCGTCGTCGTAGATGATCAGGTCCTCGGCGCCCAATTCGCGACTCACCCCGTCGAGGGTCACCAGGCTCTCCCCGGGAGCGGCCCGCTTCACCACCAGCCGGCGTCCCACAATCGAATCGGCGTCGAATGCGTGCAAGGGGTGACCAAGCTCGAGCATCACATAGTTGGTGGCATCCACGACGTTGGAGATGGCCCTCATCCCCGCTTTAGCCAGCCGATGTCTCACCCACAGAGGCGAACTGTGGACCGTCACCCCGCGGATCTCACGCCCGGTGAACCGGCGGCATGCGCTCGGGTCAGCCAACTCGACGGCAACCCCCGTGTCGCCGGGGACGGTTCTCAGCACTCGCTCCGGGATCGCGTGCTCGATTCCGAGGTAGGCCCCGAGATCACGGGCCAGGCCCAGCAGCGACATCGCATCCGGTCGATTCGGGGTAATCGCCAGCTCGAAGACGACGTCCGGGAGCTCGATCAAATCGGAGAACTCCGTGCCGAGACCTGGCTCGCCATCCAGGACCAGAATCCCCGAATGCTCATCACCCAGGCCGAGTTCTCGATCCGAACAGATCATCCCGTTCGAGTCGACCCCCCGGATCGTGCGACGCCCGATTTCGAGTCCCCCGGGAAGCACCGCACCGGGGCGGGCCACCGCCACGTAAGCGCCGGCGTCGAAGTTCCATGCCCCACAGATGATCTGCTCTGATCCAGCACCCGCATCCACCTGACAGACCCGGATCTTGTCGGCGTCCGGGTGGGCGGTGATGTCGACCACCCTGCCGACCACCACACCCGACCAGCCGGCCTCCAGAGTCTCATACCCCTCCACCTCGTGCCCGATCATGGCAAGGACCTCTGCCAGCTCGGAAGGAGCCATGGCCGGGAGCGCGATGAACTCGGCCAGCCAGCGCAACGGGACCCTCACGAAAACTGCCTCAGGAAGCGCAGGTCGTTGTCCACGAAATGCCTGATGTTGTTGATGCCATGCCGCACCATCGCCAGACGCTCGACACCCATCCCGAAAGCGAATCCCGTGACCCGTGCCGGGTCGTAACCGACCGCTTCGAACACGTTGGGATCGACCATCCCACAGCCGAGCATCTCCAGATGGCCCGCTCCACCACAAACCCGGCACCAGGGCTCTCCGCCGTCGCAGACGAAGCACGAGACATCGAGCTCGGCGCTCGGCTCGGTGAAAGGGAAGAAGTGCGGTCGTAGTCGGACCGTGGTCTTCGGCCCGAAGAACTCCCTCGCAAAGTGGGCGAGGGTCCCCTTCAGATCCGGGAAGGTGAGCGAATCGTCGACCGCCAGGCCTTCGATCTGATGAAAGACAGGGAGGTGGGAGGCGTCGATGGTATCCGTGCGATAGACCTTCCCGGGGACCACGACGTAGACCGGAGGCTGGTGCTGCTCCATCCAGCGGACCTGAACCGGAGAGGTTTGGGTCCGAAGCAGGACCTCGTCATCCGGGTCCCCGTAATCGAGGTACATGGTGTCCGATTCGAGCCGGCTGGGATGGGTGGGAGGGGTGTTGAGGGCATCGAAGTTGTACCAGGAGAGCTCCGCTTCGGGCCCCGACGCCACCAGATAGCCGAGCCCGTTGAAGATGTCGACCACCTCATCGATGGTCTGCTGGATCAGGTGGAGTGACCCCTGAGGGAAGCCGATTGCCTCCAGGGTGACATCAATACGGTCGTCGGTGAGACGGTGCTGCTCGTCGAGTAGGGCGAGGGCGGACCTGCATTGCGCGATCAAAGCCTCGATCTCGGTGGTGACAACATTGAGCCGGGCCCCAACGTGGGGGCGCTCCGCCGCCTCTATCCCGCCCATGGCCCGACGTACCTTGCCCACCGCGGAGTTCTTGCCAAGAAGGGCGGTTTCGACCTTGTCCAGCTCCTCCACGCTGCCGGCGCCCTCGATCCTGGGGGCGGCTTCGGAAAGGGCCTCTTCCAGCTCCGCGATCAGATCCATGTCGGCGGCAGGTTAGGGCGCTCGCTATCGCTCGCCGTACTTGGTACGCGGTACTTGGTACTTGGACAGGTCGTACATCACGATTGCAGCTGCCACCGCGGCGTTGAGACTCTCGACGTTTCCCGGCATCGGGATCGTGACGCGCGAGGCGGTGCCATCCACCACTTCCTCGGGGAGTCCCGACGATTCCTCACCCACCAACACCGCATACCTTCCATCCCCCAGGTCGGAGGGCGCCATCCCGCCTCGTGCCACCGTGGCCACAGGCTCGTATCCCAGGCTCACGAGATGGCCCAACGATTCGATGGGGATCACCTCGGTTCGGAAGTGCGCCCCCGCCCCCGCCCGGAGCACCTTTGGCGCCCAGGGGTCGGCCGTCCCCGCCGTGTAGCCGAAAGACCATCCGAAACCGGCCGCGGTGCGGATCATGGTCCCCACATTCCCCGGGTCACCCACCCCCCAGGCCACGACGATTCTCCCGGCACCGATGCTTGGGGGGTTCGGGATTTCGATCACCGCCACCGGGCCCTGGGGGCTCTTGGTCCCGGACACCTTGGCCAGCCCGGCACCGTCGACGAGCACCAGATCGATCCCCCGCCTCGACGCCAGATCCCGGCTTGGCTCGTCGCTCTCGAGGGCGAAAACCACCAAAGGCGCCACATTGGCCAAAAGCGCCTCTTGCAGAAGGTGTGGACCCTCAATGAGGGTCTGGCCACGATTCCGGCGCTCCCGCACGCGATGAAGCCGGGCCGCATCCACTACCTGGCGGTTCTTCTGGCTGCGGACCGGCATCATGTTTTCGCCGCTCGGGCTGTTCAGCTCTGCTTCGAAACCTCGACGAGTTGAGCGAATGCCCCGGGGTCCTTCACCGCCATCTCGGCGAGCATCTTTCGGTCGACCTCGATCTCGTTGGCCCTCAACCCGGCAATCAACTGGTTGTAGGTGGTCCCGTTCTGCCGGGCCGCCGCATTGATCCGGGCGATCCACAGACGACGAAACTCTCCCTTGCGAGCCCGCCGATCCCGATAGGCGTCCTGCATCGCATGCATGACCTGCTCGTTGGCGGTCCGGTATCGCCGGCTGCGGGAGCCCTTGTAACCCTTGGCCCGGTCCAGGACCTTCTTGTGCGATTTCTTGGCGTGAACCGCGCGTTTCACACGTGCCATCTCATACCTCCTGGATCCTCAGCGACCGAGCAGCTTCTTGGCGGTCTTGGCGTCGCCGGGGGCGAGCTCGACCCGTCCCGCCCGCCGGCGGAAGACGTGTTTGCCCTTGGCCAGCCTCAGATGGCCACGACCCGACTGGCCTCTCATGATCTTGCCCGAACCAGTCACCTTGATTCGCTTCTTGGCTCCGCTGTGGGTCTTCATCTTTGGCACAGCGTCCTCCTGTTTTGACTAAGTCTCTTCGCTGCTCTCGGCGACGGCTCTTGCTTTTCTCGCCGGGGCCAGCACCATCGTCATGCTCCGACCCTCGATTTTGGGCACCTGCTCCACGACCGCCACGTCGGCCACGTCTTCTGCGAGGCGGTCGAGAAGGTCCTTCCCGAAACCGGGCCGTTCTTGTTCCCTGCCACGGAACCGAATCGTCACCTTGACCTTGTCCCCGTCCGCCAGGAATTCCATGGCCTTTCGCTTGGTGATGTCGAAGTCGTGATCGCCGATCCGCACCTTCATGCGGAGCTCCTTGATCGTGGTTCGAGTCTGCTTCTTTCGAGCTTCGCGTTGTTTGACAGACTGCTCGTACTTGTATTTCCCGTAATCCATCAATCGGCACACCGGCGGTTTGGCGTTGGGTGCCACTTCGACGAGATCCAGATCGAGTTGCTCTGCGAGCCACATGGCCTCATTGAGTTTTTTGACTCCGATCTGGGAGCCATCCGGTGCGACGACACGCACCTCTTTCGCTCGTATCGCGCCGTTCACGCGGAGCTCGTTGGTGATGCTGATACCTCCTGTTGAGTGCTAACGCAAAAAGCAGCAAGCGAAAGACTTGCTGCTCATGACCGGTCGGGCCGGTCTGATGGACCGCGGCGCGCTATCTGCGGCCGGGTGGGAAGCAGCAGCTTCCACTCTTGCTATCGATTGTCGCCTCAACGATACCAGCGGGGGACGACCTATCACCATCCGGTTCTCAAGCCCCGCGCAACTCTCGAATGGCGGTTGCGCTGAGGACAGCCGCCTCCGCCGCCTCCACGCCCTTGTTGGCAGCACCCGCGCCGGAGCGCTCGAGCGCTTGTTGATGTTCGTGCACCGCGAGGACGGCGTTCCCCACGGGAACACCCGTATCCAGGGCGACACTTGCGATTCCGGCAGTGGATTCCCGCACCACGATCTCGTAATGGTCGGTGTCTCCCTTGACCACGGCTCCGATGGCGATCGCCGCGTCGCAACCGCTTTCCACCAGCGTCTTGACGGCGACAGGCAACTCCAGGGCGCCAGGGACCCGGAGCACGGTGATCTCGGTGACTTCCATCTCCTGCAGCCGGTCCAGAGCGCCCTGGAGCAGACGATCGGTGATCCCCTGGTTCCAAGTGGCAACCGCGACGCCGACGTGAAGACCGGCCCCGGACTTGGACCCTTCGACGACCCTAATCATGCCCCGGTGCCCAGATCCATCTGATGCCCCAACCGACTCGCCTTGGTCCTGAGATAATCCCGGTTCTCCTCGTTGGCCTCGATGGAGAGCGGCACCTGTTCCACGATCGAAAGCCCATACCCTTCGATGCCGGCCCGTTTTGTCGGGTTGTTGGTCATGAGACGCATCGAGCGGACACCCAGGTCATATAGGATCTGGGCACCCACCCCATAGTCCCGGGAATCAACCGGTAGCCCCAGGTTGACGTTGGCGTCAACGGTGTCGAGACCCTCATCCTGGAGCCGGTAGGCCGCCAACTTGTGGAGGAGCCCGATGCCTCTCCCTTCGTGGCCTCTGATGTAGAGGACCACTCCCCTCCCCTCATCTGCGACCCTGGCCAACGCCAGATCCAGTTGATCCCCACAATCGCAGCGGAGGCTGCCGAAGACGTCGCCCGTAAGACATTCGGAGTGGACACGGGTCAACACCCGCTCCCCGTCGCCGAGATCCCCCATCACCAGGGCGATGTGCTGGCGATCATCGATGAGGGATCGGTAGCCAACGGCATTGAATATGCCGTGCTCGGTTGGGATCCTCGCTTCGACCACCCTCTCGACCAGCTTCTCCCGCTGTCGGCGAAACGCAATCAGGTCGGCGATGGTTCCCAACAGGAGCCCGTGCTCGTGTGCGAACTGCTCCAGGTCTCCGAGGCGGGCCACCGTGCCGTCGTCATTCATGATCTCCGCCAGAACACCAGCCGGGTACCGCCCCGCCAGTTCGGCCAGATCCACTGCGGCCTCGGTGTGTCCGGCGCGGCGAAGCACTCCTCCCGGCTCGTATCGCAACGGGTACATATGACCGGGTCGGGTCAGGTCTTCGGGCTTCGTCTCGGGGTCGACTACGGCTTGGATGGTCTTCCAGCGATCGGACGCCGATACCCCGGTTGTCGTCCCGACACGGGCGTCTATCGACACCGTGAATGCAGTTCTGCGGATATCGGTGTTCCGGGCGACCATCATCGGTAGGTCGAGCTCGTCGAGACGATCGCCGATGACGGAAAGACAGATGATCCCGCTGGTGTGGCGGAGCATGAACCCGATCTGAGCCTGGGTGGCCGTCTCGGCGGCCATGATGAGGTCGCCTTCGTTCTCGCGATCCTCGTCGTCGACCATGATGACCATCTCGCCCCTGGCAATGGCAGCCACGATCTCATCAATTGGCGCAAAGCTCATGAGCCCGCTCCCAGGAGTCTCTCCACATATTTGGCGATGATGTCCACCTCGAGGTTGACCTGGTCGCCTTCCTTGCGCAAACCCAGGGTCGTCACCTCCAGGGTGTGGGGGATCAAAGCCACCTCGAAGTTGCTCGATCCCACCTCCGCCACCGTGAGACTGACGCCGTCGACCGTGATCGAGCCCTTTTCGGCGATGAAGCGGGCCAGCTCGGGAGGAACTTCGATTGTCAGACGTCGGTCATCGCTATCGGCGACCACGGCGCGCACCCTGCCCACCCCGTCCACATGTCCCTGCACCAGGTGCCCATCGAAACGACCGTCAGAGACCATCGGCCGCTCCAGATTGACTGGGTCTCCCGGCAGGACCGCCCCGAAACTGGACCGTGACAGAGTCTCAGGGACAATCTCCACGTCGACCCTCGACCCGTGCACCCCCACTGCCGTGAGACAGACCCCGTTCACTGCGATCGAATCCCCGACCATCAGATCGGCGAGAGGGCCGGCATCCACGGTGAGACGTCGGACCCCTGCCTGGTCCGCGACGTCGACGACCGATCCCTTGTGAGCCACGATTCCTGTGAACATCTACTCGAACTCGATTCTCAGGTCCGAGCCAACGTTACGCACGTCGCGGATATTCACCTCTCTGGCCTCGTCGATCGTCGAGAACGGGCCCGCCAACGGCCCGATTCCTACACCACCACCCACCTTCCCTGACAGGAAGAGCACCCCTCGGGTGATGACCTCGGAACGCCACCAGGCACCGGCCACCCGCGGGCCGCCCTCGAGCAGGATATCGAGGAGACCTGTCCCGGCAATGGCGTGAGCCGCCTCCATCGGGTCAGGATGATCCCCCTCCCCGGCCACCACCATCATCTCCCCCGACGGGATGTCGAGTGGTCGGGTCGCAACCACGAGAGGGTCGTGACGCCAGATTCTCGCCCCTGTGGGCAGGGGCTCGGCCCCGGCCAGGATCACGGGGCGGGGCTGGTGCTTGCCGGCCCCAGGATGACGGGCAGTGAGATCAGGGTCATCGGACCGAAGGGTCCCCGCACCCACCACCACCGCATCCATCTCAGCACGAAGCAGATGGGCCTCCATACGAGATTCCTCCGAACTGATCCATTGCGAGGAGCCGTCGAGAGCCGCAACCGAGCCGTCGAGTGTCATAGCCATCTTGAGCGTGACACGGGGCAGACCGGTCCGGCGATGGTGGAAATACGCAGGGTCCACGGCCTCGGCTTCCCCGGTCACTCCGCTAACGCTCACTTCAACATTGGCATCGGCCAGCCAAGAGACACCCTTTCCCGAAACTCGTTCGTCCGGATCTATGGCACCTACCACCACCCGGCTGACTCCTGCGGACGCGATCGCGGTAACACAGGGCGGGGTGTTGCCGTGGTGGATGCACGGCTCGAGGGTCACATATAGGGTCGAGCCCTGGGCCCGGGCACCGGCCTGGTCCAAGGCCACGACTTCGGCGTGCGGCTTGCCCACACCCTCGTGTGCTCCCTCCCCGGCCACGTTCCCCTCCTGATCCACCACGACCGCGCCTACGCGTGGATTGGGATGGGTCTGGTGTCGGGTGGCGAGCTCGATCGCCCGCCGCATGTGACGGGCCTCGCCCACTTATGCAGTGCGACGATCGATGCGGTAGGTGGAACCCGGCTGCTTCTTGGCAAATTCCTTCATTTCCACCGCAATCGCCGACGCCTCCCATTGTGTGGAGATCTCTCGCACGTCGGTGGACGCTACACCCAGAGACAAAGACACCACGGGGAAGGCGAAGCGCTCACCCCGACGGTCGACCACCTCGATATACCCTCGTAGGGCGTCTCCGGTGTCGTAGAGATCGAGAATCCCATCATCGAATCGCTCGATCACTTCCTTGCAAAACGACTCAGACATCTCGGGTGGGATGATCGCCACGAAGTCGTCCCCTCCGATGTGCCCGACGAACGCGCCTGTGATCCCCAGGTTCTCGGAGGCTTCGCGGAAGCACTTGGCACAGAAGCGAATCACTTCGTCGCCACGCATGAACCCGTAGTGGTCGTTGAAGGCCTTGAAGTTGTCGAGGTCGCCGTGCACCAGGGCGTAGTCGCGGCCCGAAGCAATTCGCTCCTCGACCTCGGCGGTGATCTTGAAGTTCCCGGGGAGACCGGTGAGTGGCGAAAGGTCTCGAGCGGCCTGGGTCCGTCTCACGACGGCCCGCACCCGGGCGACGAGCTCGTTGATGTCGAACGGCTTCGTGATGTAGTCATCGGCTCCCAACTCGAGGCCACGCACCCGATCCTCGGGGAGGCCGCGGGCGGTGAGCAGGATGATCGGGATGTTGCCCGTGCTGGCCTGACTGCGAAGACGATGCAATGCAGTGAGCCCGTCCATGCGCGGCATCATGATGTCGAGGACGATCACATTTGGCGGGTTGGCAGTGGCCTTCTGGAGGGCATCTTCCCCGTCCACGGCGGTTTCCACCTCGAGCCCCTCCAACTCGAAGTTGACCTGGACAACCGCAAGGATGTCCGGGTCATCGTCCGCAATCAGGACCCGTTCGCTCATTTCTCCTCTAGTGCCCTTCTTATCTCGACCACGGCGGCAAGGGGATCTTTCGCCTGGAATATCGCGGTTCCCGCCACGAACACGTTGGCACCTGCGTCCCTGGCCATACGTGCGGTAACGGGCGTGATACCCCCATCGATCTGAATATCGGTCCGCAATCCGCGCTCCTCAACCCATTCTCTCGCCGCCGAGACCTTTGCCAGCACCTCCGGGATGAAGCTCTGCCCTCCGAAACCGGGCTCCACCGACATGATGAGAAGCACATCGCACAATTCGAGGAACGGCGCCACCGCGGGGAACGGTGTTGCCGGGTTGCACACGAGGCCGAAATCGAGACCGTTCTCTCGCGCCATGTTGGAGGCTCGTGTCGGGTCGGGCATCGCCTCGATGTGCATGGTCACCAGATCGGCCCCGGCCTCAGCCAGATCCGGGAGAAAGGCATCAGGATTGGTCGTCATGAGGTGGCAATCGAAATAGAGATCGGTCAGGGGCCGGATGCACTTGATCACCGGAGTTCCGAACGACACATTGGGGACGAAGTGGCCATCCATGACGTCGATATGAAGCCAGTCGACAGAGGGCTCCACCTTCGAGATCTCGTCTTTGAGGCAACCGAAATCGGCGGCGAGTAGAGAAGGTGCGATCTTCACCGTGGGCATCCGACCCGATTGTATGAGGGGCGTCTCAAGCCTTGTGCATGGCTACGAACATCCCATCGGTCCCGGTTGTGTGCGGAGCCAGCATACGGCCGTCCCCCCAGACCTCCCCGGGGACAGGTGGCGGCTCGAAGCCGAGCCCGGCCACGACCTCGACCGTCTCCTCAGGTGTGATTGTGCAAACCGAGTAGACCATCCGCCCGCCCGGGGCCACCAGTTCCATCGCCTTTGCCAGCATGACCTTTTGGTCGGCCGCCAGCCGGCGGACTTCTGCCTCGGTGACCCGGAACCTGATCTCGGGTCTGCGTCTGAGGGTGCCGAGCCCACTGCAGGGGGCATCGAGAAGGACCCGATCGAAGGTAGCGCCCCGGAAAGGAAGGATGTTTGCATCGGCCACAACCCAGAAGGCGCTCGGGACCCGCTGTCGGGCGTCGGATACCCGTCTCCTATGGGAATCGGCTGCGATCACAAGCCCGGTCGCCCCTACCTGATCGAGCAGGTGGGACGTCTTCCCGCCTGGAGCCGCCGCCAGATCGATCGCCCTCATCCCCACTTCTGCGGCCACGGCATTGCCCACTGCGATCGAAGCCGCGTCCTGGACGGTGGTCCCATCCGGGATCGGCCCCGGGGGAATCGCATAGGCACCCGGTATCCCGGGGATCTCGACTCCCAAACCGGGGGCGCCCGTCCGCCCCCGCACCACCCGCTGCGGCTCGGTGGCGCTGGCCAGTGCGAACTGATAAGCCTCGCCCACCCCCCAAGCCCCTTCCAGGGCCGAAACCAGCCAGGGCGGGAGGTCCAATGCCCGCTCGCTTTCCCGCCCTCGCTCGGCAACCCTTCTCAGCACCGCATTGGCGAACCCTGCTGCCTTGGGTTGGATCTCTCGTATCAGCTCGACCCCGGCGCTGACCGCGATCGGCTGTGCCAGTTCGGAATAGAGCAGCTCAAAGGCAGACACCCGCAACCGGTCCAGAAGGGCCTGGTCCACATCCGCGACCGCCCGGCCCGCGCCGGCTTCGATCGCCGAGTCCAGACGCTCCAGGCGCCGCAACACCCCGTAGGTCAGGGCCTTGACCCTGGCCGCTTCACGAGGGGGGAGGGTCGCGGTCTGGGTCTCGACCAGAACATTCGAGAAGGCTCCTTCCCGCATGACCCGACCAACCGTCTCCGCCGCCAGATGACGGGCTTGAAGCGGGTCGGTCATTGAAATGAGCCGGCACGACCGTGACGACCTCGTGCCCAATCCGGACCGGGCATAGCCCTCTTTCCCGGTGGCTGGATGGCGACCAGTTCAACGCCGCCGTCGGTCATGCCGATCACCGGGTGGCCGTCGACTACTTCCAGAGAGCCTGGTGCGAGCAGAAGTGGATGCAATTGAGCCCGGAGCACCTTGTGGGTCTCCCCGTCGAGGTCAAGGGTGGCTGCCGGCGTCGGAGAAAGCGCCCGAACCCTGTTGACCGCCTCCACACGTGACATCGTGGGCCGCAACGGCCGTTCATCGGAGCCGAGCTTGGCCGCGTAGGCTGCCCCTTCGTCGACCTGGGGCACCGGAACCACCTCCCCGGCCAGATACCCGGGCAGGACATCCTCCAATAGGCGGGCGCCGAGGGCGGAGAGCCGCCCGGTCAGCTCACCCGCCGTTTCCTCTTTCAGGATGTCCACCGCCTGGGCGGTCAGCACCGGCCCGGTGTCGAGACCTTCGTTCAACCTGATGATGGTCACGCCGCTCATCGGATCCCCGGCCATCAAGGCCCGGGCCACCGGGGCGGCCCCACGCCATCGGGGCAGAAGGGAGAAATGGACGTTCAGCATGCCGCGATCCGGCACCACAAGCGCTTCGGGGTCGAGGATCATCCCGAAGGCAACGACCACACCCACGTCGAAGTGCCCTGCATCACGGAGCAACCCGGCAAGCTCTGTGGGGCGGGACGGCTGGCGCACCATGAGACCGAGCTCATCTGCCCGCACCTTGACCGGCGAGGGCTGAACCCGCCGGGATCGGCCCCTCGGACGGTCCGGGCGGGTGACCACCAGCCCAATGTCGAAATCGTGGGCGAGCGTTTCGAGCGTGGGAACAGCGGCTCCCGGGGTGCCCAGGAACACTATTCGAGTCATTCGTGACTCGCCATCCCCAACGCCTCGTCCCTGAGATCGCGGAGGGCTTGTTTGCGCTCCCTCCGCTCCAGACGATCGATGAGGAGCTTGCCGTCGAGATGGTCGACCTCATGCTGGAGCACACGGCCCAGGAGCCCGTCTCCGGCGAACTCGACCTCGTTACCTCCAAGGTCGAAGGCCCGGGCCCTGGCGAAACCGGGTCTCTTGATCTCCCAATAGTGCCCGGGCACCGAGAGGCAGCCCTCCTCGTAGGCCCATTCCCCGGACAACTCCACGATCTCGGGGTTGATCATGACCCGGGGCCCGAGACCGTCCTGAGCGTCGAATACCGCGATTCGGCGAGGGATCCCGATCTGGTTGGCGGCCAGCCCGACCCCGGGTGCCTGGTACATGGTCTCGATCATGTCGATGGTCAGCACCTGGAGGGTCTCCTCGAAATCGACGATCGGTTTGGTCTCCATTCGGAGAACCGGGTCACCAAAGGTTCGGATGGGAAGGATGGCCATGATGGGTTCCCGGGACGGACGCGGATGGGCAGAGTAGACGACTCGGGGCTGGTGTCCCCTCTCGCCTGTGAGCGTTAGATTTCTGTTGACGGGCTCTCCGGCATCGCAGGTGTCGCGCTCCCGGTTAGGGATCACCCATGCACATCACCGCCAACGACCTGATCGTCACCTTGCGCTCCAACGGTCTGCGCATCACCGAGGCGCGTCGTGCCGTTTGCGGGGTCATTGCCCGATCCCACGGCGACCATCTCGATGCCGCCACCATCCACCGCAGGGCGATGAATGATTTGGGCATGGACCTCGATTTGTCGACCGTCTATCGAACGTTGGAGGCCTTGGAAGAAGCCGGAGCGGTCCGCCACGCCCATTTGGGAGAGGCCGCGGTCTATCACCTCTCCGACGAGCAGCCCCATCAACATCTGGTGTGCCGGGTTTGTGGCGCCACAGTCGCGATTCCCGCGTCCGATCTCACCGAGTTCCTGTCGTCGGTGGAAAAGTTGACGGGCTTCGTGGCGGACGTCGAGCATTTCGCCCTCTGGGGGATCTGCGCCGACTGCAACTCCGCCTGACTACTCCGCTAATCTCTTGTTGCAAGTCCTTCGCAATTAGGGGAGCGATGCACATTCCCGATGGTTTCATCGGACCGGGCGTCTCCGTGGCCGCCGGGATCACCGCACTAGGCGGATTCGGGGTGGCGCTGCGCAAGACGCACGGCTACCTCACGGATCGATTGGTCCCGATGGCTGCCCTCGTCGCCGCCTTCGTCTTTGCAGCCCAGATGATCAACTTCCCGGTGCTGCCAGGGATGAGCGGTCATCTCCTCGGTGGGGTGCTGGCTGCGGTTCTGGTGGGCCCCTGGGCCGGTTGCATCGTGGTGTCCCTCGTCCTGATCGTCCAGGCCCTGCTCTTCGCCGACGGCGGCCTCTCGGCCCTGGGTCTCAACATCGTGAACATGGCTCTGATCGGGGCGGTTGGCGGGTATGTGATCTATCGGGCTCTGTTTCGCCTCGGCGGCTCCCGGGCTTCTCGGGTGCCGCCCTGCGCCGGGCTCGCCGCCCTGATCTCGGTCCCGCTGGCCGCCATGGGATTCGTCCTCGAATTCGCCCTTGGAGGCACGGTGGAAAGCATCTCACTGGGCTCGGTGTTTTGGGCGATGCTGGGCGCGAATCTTCTGATCGGTGTCGGTGAGGGTCTCATCACTTTCCTTGTGATCGGGGCCGTGATGCGCTCGCGCTCCGACCTGGTCTATGGCTCACCCACCTTTGGAGGGGCCCGATCCGAGGAACTGGTCTCGTGAGAAAGGGAATGGTCTTCTTCGGCGTGGGTCTCCTCATCACGGTTGTGATCGCGGCTGTCGTCTCCCAATTCGCCTCGACCCAACCCGACAGCCTGATGTACGTGGCCGAGCAGGGAGGCTTCGTCAACACGGCCGAGGCACATGCACTCGATCAATCACCGTTGGCCGGCTATGGCGGTGACAGTGAATCGCGCAGAGTCGTCGCCGGCGTGGCGGGGGTGCTTGCCACCCTCGGTCTCGGCTACCTTGTCTTCTTCCTGGCCAAGGCAGGCAAAACACGGGCAGAGGGGTGAGCGGCTCGCACGGCCACGCTCTGTTCGTGCACACCAATTCGCCGCTGCACCGGCTCGCACCACAGGTGAAGATCGCTACCGCCCTCGTGATGCTGTTTGCGATCATCAGCACCCCTCGGGAGGCGATCTGGGCATTCGCTTGCTACACCCTGGCTCTCGGCACGTTGGTGCTCATCGCCCGGATCTCGATTCGATTCCTGCTCAGCCGGATGCTGGTTCTCACCCCGTTTGCGCTGCTTGCCCTTCTGTTTCCGCTGTTCGGGATGGATCCCCGGGTGGAGGTGCTCGGCGTCTCGTTATCCGAGCAGGGTCTTTGGGACATGTGGAACTTGTTGGCCAAGGCGAGCCTCGGGTTGATCAGCGCCATCCTTCTGGGCGCTTCCACCGAAGTCGCTGATCTCCTTCGCGGCTTTGACTCGCTTCGGGTGCCGAGGTTGGTGACGGCCATTCTCGGGTTCATGGTTCGCTACATCGATGTGGTCGTCGATGACCTCACCCGGATGCAACTCGCCCTCGCGGCCCGCGGCCACCAGGGCTCGAATCTCACCCGATGGGGCCCTTACGGTCGAGCTGTGGGGACCATGTTCATTCGCACTTATGAACGCGGCGAGCGTGTCTATCTGGCAATGGAGTCTCGGGGGTATGCCGGTGAAATGCCGGTGTCGTCGCGGGTCCAGGCAACACCGAGAGAATGGGTTGTTGCCGCCCTCGTGGGGGCGGCGTTCTGGGCGATCGCGATCGCGGCGAAAGTCACGACTTGAGCACCCCGGTCATTGAGATCCTGGGACTCGACTTCGCCTATCCCGACGGCACCGAGGCCCTGAGAGGCGTCGACCTCCACATCCATCGCGGGGAACGCGTTGCGTTGCTCGGTCCCAATGGAGCAGGCAAGACCACCCTCATCCTCCACATGAATGGCATCCACCGCGCCCAAACCGGGACGGTGACGGTGTCAGGCCTCCCGGTGACAGTCCCGAACCTCCTCGAAATCCGGCGGCGGGTGGGTTTGGTCTTCCAGGACCCGGACGATCAGTTGTTCATGCCCACGGTGCGGGAGGACGTGGAGTTTGGCCCGCGAAACCTGGGCTTGACCGGAGCCGAGCTGGAACAGCGGGTTGCGGCCGCCCTGGCCTCGCTCGAGGTCGCCAACCTCGCCGATCGGGCGCCGAATCACCTCTCATTCGGCCAGAAACGCCGGGTGTCGATGGCAGGTGTGATGGCGATGGAGCCGGAGATCTTGGTGCTCGACGAGCCGACATCGAACCTCGACCCGGCCAGCAGGGCGGACCTGACCCAGGCCTTACTCGGCCTCGATGTGACCCAGCTCATCGTCACCCATGACCTGCTCTATGCCCTCGAAGTGAGCCCACGATCGGTGATCATCGATTCCGGGAGGATCGTCGCTGACGGGCCGACGAGAGATCTCCTCGGCGATGCCGAACTTCTGACTGCCCACCGGCTCGCCCTGCCCGCGGGCTTGCATCTATTGGCTGGTGGAACCGATCGATCGGACGGGAATCAGTGGCCGCCCGTCCCCCTCAATTGACCTTGTGGGCCTTGCTGGTGGCGGCGGCTTTCTTGTCCCTCTTCGCCTGACGCTTCTGCTTCAGGTCCTTGGAAGCAACCTTCTTGGTCGTCTTGACGCCTTTGTCTTTGCTGGCCATGTGTGCCTCTCACGCTTTGTCTGCGGTAACGATCCGATGGTGTCGGAGCACATTCTGACAGGCCTTCGACTCGAGTTTCGAGCCAATCCTCAGAGGTCGATCGGGTCGGAGTCGACTCGCACGGTCCACCCCCGCTCCCGCCAGCCTTGCACCAGGGCGCGCATCCCCAGCCGTGCCGGGCCCAGCGCTCCCTGCAGAAGCCAGCGTCCCCGGCCCGGCGAAACCGCCGGCCCCAGGATCGTGTCTGCGAACAGGGACCGGATCTCGGCGTCGACCTCGGAGATCGGCCCCTCTCCCCTCAACTCGACAGCGATCATCTCCGAGGCCGGAGGCAACCCCGTTTTTGCCCGCTCCGAGAGCAGTGATTCGAGATATGGGATTGGATCGCCCCTCCTCATGGTGGCGACCAGGTCCGAATCCGGAAGAGAGGTCTGCAGGATCATCCGCCGACCGGACCCGGGCTCGAGCGTGTTGCCGAGCCGGGCCATGATCCGCAGCGCCTCTTCACCGGCGCGGTAGTTGTGCCCCAACATCAGGGAGTCGGCGTCGGCTGCCACCACCAGGTCCATGGGAGCCAGCCCGGCGAGGTCACGTTCGGTGCCTACCGACACGGGGAGCTCCGTCGGATGAGCTCCTGACAAGCCATGTCCCAGACGCCGGTTGATCTCGGAAGACAGGCGCTCGGGAATCGAGCCCATTTCCTCGAATGTCATCGAACCACACCCGGCACAGGCCCCGTTCGGGGCCCCACATCGGCTGCAGGCCGGGGCCCGGCCGAGACGGGAGCCGCATTCCTCGCATTTCCGCACCCGCCGGCATCGAGTGCACCGCATCGAGGCTTCAGCTGCCCGGACGTGGGTGAAGACAAATGACCGGCGGCCGGCGGAGGCGACAGCTCGGAGTGCCGATATGGTGCGCTCGGATAAGAAGCCTGCCCCTGGTGGGTCTTCTCGCCGATCCACCACTTCCACCAGCGGCCAGGCCCTGGAGGCCCCCCGCAGCACTTCGGCGCCTGCCGCAATCACCTCGAGGGAAGGGGTGGGGCCGACGAAGACGAGGGCGAAGCCCTCCACCCGGGACCGGGTGGTCATCAAGTCGCGCACGTGAATCGTTGGCGTCTGGCGGTCCTTCATCGCCCGGCGGCCCTCCTCGAGAACGACCACCAAGGCCAGGCCGGCGATCAGCCAGGTGGCTACCCTTGGTGTCCCGATGACGAGTCGACCTGGGCCCTGTGCCGCTTCCCAGGCTCGTGTCACCTCATTGGCAGCATCGCCCGCGATGGCCACCACGCGATCCCCGAAGGCGGCCGTGGCCGGCCCCGTCATCGCCTCGACCTCGGTCGTGGTGGCGGCAATCACCAACGCCGACCTTCCGGCGGCCAGCACCGGGGCCAGCGCCCACAGCCAGTCCGTTTGGTGCCCGCCAGTGACAATGGCCGCCGGCGGTCTGCGTCTCCCCTCGGCCGCGGCCTGTGCGATCGAGGCCAGGGGGTGATCGATCGAATGCGCAGCCACGTACCCGGTAGCCGGGTCGCCGGTCGATTTCGGGAGGTTGGGAGGCACCGATCGATCGAGAAGGATCGAAAGCGGGGCCACATAGTGCGTCGCAGCCCAATCGAGGCTCTTGAGCAACCTGGCGTCGAAGACAGGTGCAGCGCCGGAGACTGTGTTGATATCCTTGAGATTGCCGGCACGGTCGGAGGCCAACTCGACGACGTAACCCCGGGCTTTGCGACCACCGAGCGGAACTCGCACCATGGACCCGAGCCGAACCACGCCCTGGAGATGGTGAGGGATCGAGTACCAGAAGCCCTTGTCTACGGCAAAGGTGGGGACGCTGGGGACAACCCGAGCCGCCGGTCGACTCAGAGACCCGCCGCCGCTCTGATCGCCTCCACCCGGTCGAGCTGCTCCCAGGAGAACCCCGACCTGCCGAAATGGCCATAGGCCGCCGTTGGGGCGAAGACAGGCTTGGTCAGATCGAGTTGTGCGATCAGGGACGCGGGCCGGAAATCGAACACCTCGTCAACCACCACCCCGATCGTCTCCGGTGACACCCGCTCGGTGCCAAAGGTCTCAACATGGATGGAGAAGGGCTCGGCACGACCGATCGCGTAGGAGAGCTGGATCTCGAGCTTGGTCGCGACTCCGGCGGCGACCAGGTTCTTGGCTGCCCAACGGGCGGCGTAAGCGCCTGATCGGTCGACCTTGGTGGCATCCTTGCCCGAGAAGGCCCCTCCCCCATGACGGGCATACCCGCCGTAGGTGTCCACGATGATCTTCCGACCGGTCAGCCCGGTGTCGGCCACCGGGCCCCCGATCACGAAACGGCCCGAGGGGTTGAAGATGAATTCCATCTCGGAAGTGAGCATGTCCTCGGGCACCACTTCCGCGACAACGATGTCGAAGACATCCTTGGCCATATCAGCCTGGTCCTTCTCGGGGGCGTGGTGGGCAGAGATCAAGACCTTCTCCACGGCAACAGGGCGGGTTCCCTCGTAGCGCACCATCACCTGGGTTTTCCCGTCGGGGCGCAGATAGTCGAGCTTTCCGGTCCGTCTCACCTCGGAGAGACGCTCTGCGATGCGATGGGCGAGCTGGATGGGAAGCGGCATCAGCTCCTCGGTTTCGTCGACCGCGAAACCGAACATGAGGCCCTGGTCACCGGCGCCGAGGTCGCGGTCGACACCGGCGGCGATGTCGGCGCTCTGCTCATGGACATGGTTCTGGACTTCGAGACTCTCGGCCGAGAAATCCGGGTCGAACCCGTCGTAACCGATCCGGGCCACCGTCTCTCTCACGATCCCTTCGACATCGATCGCCCCATCTGCCGTGATTTCCCCACCGACCACCGCCAGCCGGGTAGTCACAAACGTCTCGCAGGCAACCCGGGCTAGTGGGTTGCTGGTGAGGGCGGCGTCGAGGACGCTGTCAGAGATGGCGTCAGCGACCTTGTCCGGGTGCCCCTCGGTCACCGATTCCGATGTGAAATACCAGCGCCTCATGAGGGAGCGAGGTTAATCCCCTTCAACTCCTCAGCAATCCGGTCCCACAGCTGTTCGGCGACCTGGCGCTTGGATTGGAGTGGCAGCTCGATGGTGCTCCCCTCCCTGTCGATGATGACAACCCGATTGGTGTCGGTGCCGAACCCCGAGCCGGGCTCGGACACGTCGTTGTAGACCAGGAGGTCCACCGCCTTGCGCTTCGCCTTCTCCACCGCTCGCTCCACTCCTCCGGTCTCGGCGGCGAAGCCCACGACGAAGGGGCGATTGGAGCGCCCCACCATGGAAGCCAGGATGTCTGGTGTAGCCGTCAACTCGATGGAATCGAGGGCCTTCGAACGCGAGATCTTCAGTTCCTGGCTGGTTCGCGGCTTGAAATCGGCAACGGCTGCCGCCATCACCGCGATCTCTGGATCTACGCCGCCGACTGCCTCCAGCATCTCGTCGGCGGTGTCGACTCGAACCACCTTCACTGAGGGGTGGGCCGGGAAGTCCGAGGTCGTGACCAGCGTCACGTCGTAGCCACGTCGAACGGCTTCGTCGGCGATCGCATGGCCCATCTTTCCCGAGGAGCGATTCCCGATGAACCTCACGGGGTCAATTGGCTCCCTGGTTCCTCCCGCGGTCACCAGGACCACGCGACCCCGGCCTTCGCCGCCGAGAATGTCGTTCGCGACCTCCACGATCTCGTCGGGCTCGGCCACCCTGCCCACACCGACGTCCCCACCGGCCAATGGCCCGATCTCAGGGCCGACCATGTGATAACCGTCGCCCCGCAGGATCTCCAGATTGCGACGGGTCGCAGGGTGCTCCCACATCTCGGTGTGCATTGCCGGTGCCAGCAGCACGGGGGCCGTCGTGGCCAGCACCGTCGCACCGACCGCATCCGACGATATCCCGGTTGCCAGTCGCCCCAGGGTGGCCGCAGTGGCAGGTGCCACGATGACGAGGTCCGCCCAGCGGCCAAGCTCGGTGTGTGGTGAAACCAGATCGCCCTCGAACAACGAGGACACCGGCTGATGACCCGTGATTGCGGCAAATGTCTGAGGCCCGATGAACTCCCCGGCCGACTCGGACATGACCACTCGCACCTCAGCCCCAGCCTCGACGAGCCGGCGAGCTAGATATGCGGACTTGTAGGCGGCAACCCCCCCGGTGACACAGAGGACGACCCGCCGTCCGTGGAGCATCGGTGCCCTCTACTCCTCGACGGTGTCGACGGAGACTTTGCCCTCTGCGATCTCTTCCATGGCGATGGTGAGGGGCTTTCGTGAAAGGGAATGCACCTGGGGCGGCACGAACTCGCCGTAGCCGACACCAAGCTGGTGGAAATAGCTGTTGATCTGGCGAGCCCGGCGGGCGGACACGACCACAGTCGCGAACCGGTTGCCGATCTGATCTATGACTTGTTCGAGTTTCATGGGTCCTTCGAGGAGGGGATATCTACAGGTTACCCGAAGACGACCCCGTAATCAGCGCCTCGATCTCGGCGACGGCTCGATCGACGCGATCATTGACTATCAGGTGGTCGAAGAGCCCCGGCGCCTCGGCCATTTCGGTCTCTGCGATCTCGAGCCGGTCTTCGATGTCTGCCGCAGAGGTGTCCCCGCGTCTCACCAAACGTTTCTCGAGCTCCTCGATCGAAGGCGGAGTGACAAAAAACATCAAGGCGTCGGGCCTCTCTTCACGAACCTGGCGGGCTCCCTGGATCTCGATTTCGAGGAGGATGTCCCGCCCGGCCGCATTTGCCGCCGCAACCGGGGCGCCCGGTGTGCCGTAAAACCGGTTGTTGTATTGCGCCCATTCCAGCAGCTCACCGTTCTCGATCATCTGCTCGAAATCCTTCCGGCTGACGAAGGAATAATGATCGCCATGACGCTCACCTGGTCGGGGAAGACGGGTGGTGACAGAGACCGAGAAGTCGAGATCGAGCCGTTGGAGCAACTCATTCACGATGCTCGATTTGCCGGAGCCTGACGGTCCGGAGACGACAACAAGCCGGCCGCTCACGTCATGAGAACTCGGCTAGGAGAGCCTCTTTCTGCTTGTCTCCCAGGCCCCGAAGCCGGCGATTCTCTGCGATGCCCAGCGTCTCCATCATCCGCTTGGCCTTGATCTTCCCGATCCCTGGCATCGAGGCGATCACCCTCTCCACCTTGAGCCCGGCGAGGATGTCGTCAGTCTCTGCTTGCTTGATGAGCTCGGAGAGCCGGAGCGACCCGATCTTTAGGAGCTGCTTTGCTTCCGCGCGAACCCGTCTCGCTTCTGCCGCCTTTGCCAGCGCTGCCATTCGCTGTTCATCGGTCAATTGGGGTGGCTGCATTCCCTCTCCTGTCGGGAGTCCGGACCATAGCCCTCGAAGCGTTCGACAGGTCGCCTAAAAGCCCCCCTCCCGGTTCTCACTCCGTTCGCTGGGGGGAGGAATCGGCTGTCCGGCCTCTACAGCCATGGCCCGCGCGGCCGCAATCACATCCCGGGCAGCCGTTATCGCCCGGCCCACGACCACCATGTCGGCGCCGGCCTCCAGGGCCTCGGTCACTGTGGCCATTCGCTTTTGGTCGTCCGGCGCCGCATTGGAGGCGCGGATCCCGGGTGTCACCACCTTCATCGACGGGACGGCGCTCTTCACGGCACGGGCCTCCAGAACCGAGCACACGACGCCTTCGGCTCCACCGTCTGCGGCGAGTGCCGTCATCGCGACCACCTGCGCCTCAAGACTTCGACCTACCCCGGTTTCGCGGAGTTGAGCTCCGTCCAACGATGTGAGCACCGTGACCACCAGAACCCCGGCTCCCCCATCCGATCCGTCTCTGAGGCCGGCAACGGCCGACTCGATCATCTCGAGGCCTCCGGCGCCGTGCACGGTTACCCAGCGGGCGCCGGCCTGAGCCAGCTGTCTGGCGGCAGCGCCCACCGTGTTCGGTATGTCGTGCAGCTTGGCGTCGGCGAACACCGGAGGCCCAAAGGCGCCGACCCTACGGATCACATCCGGGCCCTCGCCCATCAACAGCTCGAGACCCACCTTGAAGCCACCTACAAAGGGGGCGAGACGGCTCGCCAGGGCTACGGCCTCGGCTCCGTCAGGGACATCGAGCGCAACGAGGATCGGGTTCACCAGGGCCTCACCGCACCGACCAGCTCACTGACGCTCTGCACCTCCAACCGCCTCATCTCACCCACCAGCTCGCGCCGGATGCGGGCACCCGCACGAGGCTCGGAGAAGTGCACCGTGCCCACGCCAACCGCGGAGGCTCCGGCGAGAAGGTATTCGACGACATCGCGTCCCGTGGTCACTCCCCCACAACCGACAATGGGAACCCGGGGAATGGCGGTGGCGACCTCGTAGACACAACGCAGCGAGAGTGGCTTCAACCCCGGGCCGCTGTAGCCCCCCACCCCGCCCGAGAGGAGCGGGCGGCGGTCCTCCAGCGATATCCCGAACCCGAGAGCGGTATTGGTGAGGGTGAGAAAACTCGCTCCCCCAGCAACACATGCTTCCGCCACGGCGATGATTTGCTCGGCATTCGGTGACAACTTGGCACCCACCAGGACCTCACCCGATGCCACCACCGCCTCCACGACCTCCCGAGAGCGGTCGGCGTCGAGGGCGAACATGCGCCCGTCTTCGAGATTGGGACAAGACAGGTTGACCTCCACGACCTCGATACCCGCTGTGACCAGGCCTTTTGCCACGAGGGCGAACTCCTCAGGGCTCGAGCCGACAGCCGAACCCCATACCGGCACATCGAGATTCCCCAGTTTCGGGCGCATCGTCTCCACCCAACCGACGATCCCGGGATTCTGGATTCCAATGCCGTTCAACATCCCGGAACCGGTCCCGGCGAGACGGGGAGCGGGCCGCCCCGGCCACTCGACCGGCGCCACTGACTTGGCCACGGCCGCCCCGTAGACCCGGACGTCGGCCACATCTGCCCACTCCCACACCGAGCCGACTGTTCCCGAGGCCGCAATCAACGGCGTTCGCAGGCGGAGGGTCCCCAGATCCGTGGTCAGACCGTCTGGTGCCATTCCTGGAGACTCCTCGGCATGTCGATCGCAAGGTCAGTGGTGCCAAGACTCGCCGGCCGCCAATGGTCACCCATCCGGCGCCGCCTCGTAGACGACTGCACCGTCGTGGATCGTGGCCATCACCCTCCCGGTGAGCCTGGTCCCCAGAAATGGGCTGTTGGAGGATTTCGAGCGAAACACACGTGGCACCCAGGATCGCTCGGGGTCGAATAGCACGAGGTTTGCCATCGAGCCCGGCTCCACCGGCTGACCGTGTCTCTCGAGGCCCGCGATGCGGGCAGGTGCGACACTCATCCGCTCGAAAAAGGGCCCCGCATCCCCGCGTAGCGCCTGCCACGTGACCGAAGCCGAAGTCTCCAAGCCGATGACCCCTTTGGGTGCCTCCTCGAAGGGGACATCCTTCTCCAAGGCCGAATGGGGGGCGTGATCCGTGGCGACGGCGTCGACCGTGCCGTCCTCGAGCGCCGCTATCAACGCCTGACGGTCGGCAGCTGTTCGCAACGGCGGATACATCTTGAAATTCGGGTCGAGGCCGCCGACCGCGGACTCGTCGAGGGCCAGATGATGCGGAGTGACCTCACAGGTGACCGCCACGCCCGATTCTTTCGCCCTTCGGATCAAATCCACCGAGCCTGAGCAGGACAGGTGCTGGAGGTGAAGCCGGGCCGCGGTCTCGGCGGCCAGTGCCAGATCGCGGCCCACAACCGTCACTTCGGCAACCGCGGGCATGCCGCCCAGACCCAGACTCGCGGCCATCATTCCATCGTTGACATGGCCGCCTCGGGTCAACATGACATCCTCGGCGTGCTCGGCCACAACCGCTCCCGGGAGATCGGACAGATAAACCATGATCCGGCGCAGAAGCCCTGAATCGGCCACCGAGTCACCGTCATCGGTGAACAGACGGACCCCCGCCTCGTACATCGAATCGAACTCGGCCATTTCCAGTCCCTCGCGGCCGCGAGTGAGGGCACCGGCGACCTGGATGTCGACCAGCCCCACCTCGGCGCCGCGGCGGAGGATGTCGGTGGCTGTCTTGACGTTGTCCGTGGGCGGATCGCTGTTGGGCATGGCCACGACCGCGGTGAAACCTCCGGCGACAGCCGCCAGCGAGCCGGTCGAGATGTCCTCCTTCCAGGTTTGGCCCGGGTCACGGAAGTGGACATGAAGGTCGACCAGTCCCGGGCCGAGGACCGCGCCTGCGGCCTCGATGACCCGCGCTCCGGCGGGTGCGGTCACATCACCGACATCGACCACCCGCTGGCCGTCGATCACCACCGTTGCCTCGGCCAGACCCGATCGGCGCCATACCTGTGCTCCGCTGATGACGATCATTCCGCCCCCATCGCCACACACCGGAGTCTGAGCAGCCCGCTCACGCCACCGCCATCCGGTCGACCCACACCCCGTGTCCTTAAAGGTGGGGCGAGCCTAACTCCGCGATACCCACCCTCCAACCTCATGGTCGGGCGGACCGGGCGAGCGATGCCAGGACCCCATTGACGAAGGAGCCCGACCGTTCGGTTGAATACATCTGTGCCAGTCGAACCGCCTCCGAGACGATGACGCCGGTAGGGACGCCCGGGTCGTGTTGAAGCTCGAACAACCCCAATCGCAGAATCGTCCGGTCGATGACCGGCATTCGAGCGACACTCCAATGATCCGACGCCGACTCGATTTGGTGATCGAGGTCCTCGCGGTTCTCGAGCACCCCGGCCACCAACCGGCCGGCGCGCCCGGTGAGGCCCGGGTGATCCTGATCGCCCCTCGTCTCCAGTTCGTAAAGGGTCTCCAGGGCGAGGTCGCGGGGCTCGACGTTGATCTGAACCCCCAGCGTCGCCGCCAGCGCCGCCGACATGTCGGGCCCGATCATCTCGTCCACGCCCGTGGGCTCGGACTGCGCCTCCAGGACCTCCTGCACGTCTTCCACCGGCCGCCCGATGGCGGCTGCGAATTCCGCTGTGGTAAGTCGGGCCGGAATCGTCGGCACGGGTGCGGGCCGGCTCATGCTCGAGTCAGGTACTCCCCGCTCCGGGTGTCGACCTTGACCCGGTCCCCCTGTTCGACGAACAAAGGGACCTGGATCTGGATGCCGGTCTCCAATTTCACCGGTTTGGTCGCTCCCGTGCGGGTGTCTCCCTTGACCGCCGGCTCGGCATAGACGACCTCGAGCTCCACCGAGGCCGGCAAGTCGACGCCGATCGCGGTGCCCCGGTACAAGGGGAGGCTCACCGTCATCCCGTCGACCAGATAGCCGGCGGCGTCACCGACGTCCTCCGCTGACAAGGCCAGCTGGCCGAAGTCCTCGAGATTCATGAAGTGGTATCCGAGATCATCCGAGTAGAGGTATTGGTGGTCACGGCGGTCGATGATCGCCTGGTCGACATGCTCGTCGGCTCGGAAGGTGCGTTCCAGGACCTGGCCCGTCTCGAGATTCTTGATCTTCATCCTGACAAAGGCCTTGCCCTTCCCCGGTTTGACATGCTGATACTCGACGATGTTGAAGAGCCCATCACTGAGTTGGAGGGCCATGCCGGGTCGTACGTCGTTGGTGCTGATCATCGTTGCTTTCCCGAGTCGAGCGGGGTCCACCGGGGACGGTACCGCGCTCAAAGCCCAACAGCCTCCAGCCCGACCGCCAGGTCGGCCCCGCTGACGTGTTGGATGACCGGGACACCGATGCTTCTCAATAGTGCCATGCGTATGCCCTGGGCGTCTCGCTTCTTGTCATGGCGAAGCAAGTCGATCACCCTCGCCCGATCCAAACCGGCCACCTGGATCGGAAGGCCGAGTCTTTGGATCGATTCCGAGATGCGGGTCACCCCCTCAAAGCCGAGCCGAACCTCCGAGATCCTGGCCGCCGCCACCAGGCCAATCCCCACGCTTTCACCATGAGACAAGGGGGATGCGAACTCGATGGCGTGACCGATGGTATGGCCCAGGTTGAGGACGCTGCGAATCCCCAGATCCCTCTCGTCTTGGCCGACGACCCGAGCCTTGACCGTGGCCGATCGCACGACCACCACCTCGAGGCTGGCGCCCGTCCCGGCCCTTTCGATCAGGGCGAACAACTCGGGATCACCTACCAGCCCCGTCTTTAACGCCTCCACCATCCCCTCCCGAACCAATGAGGTGGGGAGGCCCTCGAGTATCCCGAGATCGACAACTACCCGGCTCGGATGCCAAAACAGGCCGACCAGGTTCTTTCCCGCCAGATTCACCCCGGTCTTGCCCCCGATGGCGGCGTCGACCGCGGCGACGAGAGTGGTGGGGACATGGACGACTTCGACGCCTCTCAGCCAGGTCCCGGCGACGAACCCGGCCAGATCCGACACCGATCCCCCGCCCACCCCGACCACGGTGTCTTGTCGCCCCAGTCCGAAGTGAGCCAGCGTCTCATAGACAGTCTCCGCCACTTTCAGTGTCTTCGCCTCCTCGCGGTCGGGAAGCCCGATCACTTCCACACCCAGACCGTGCTCCTTGAAACTCCGTGCGATGTCGAGTGCGTAGCGGGTGGCCCCCGGTTGGGTCAGGATCGCAACCCGCTCCCTACCCTCGCGCGGGGGAAGCACCTCGTCGAGAAACCCCTCCCCGACCAGGACCTCGGTTCGGCCGGCGACGGTCAGGATTCCCACAGCGCCGCGATCTCATCGGCCACTTCGGCAATGGTCTTCGCGGTGGTATCGATCTCATGATCGGCCACCTCCTGATACCACTTCGCCCGATCTTCGGAGATGGAGCGCAGCTCAGCAAGCCGGTCGGGGCTGACATCGAGGAGAGGGCGGCCAGACACCGAGCTCACCCTTTCGAGGAGCTCCTCGGGGGTTGCCCGCAACCAAACGATCGGGCCGGTTGCAGTCATCAATTCGCGGTTCTGGGGATCGATCACCGCACCACCTCCGGTCGCCACGATGGCCTCCTCGCCGGCGAGCCGCAGAACCACCGCTCTCTCCAACTCGCGGAACCCGGCTTCACCGATGCGGGCCCACAGGTCGGCCACGGTGCACCCGAATGCGGTTGTGACCTCGACGTCGGTGTCATAGAAGGGGACATCGAGCCTCGCCGCAGCGACAGCCCCGCATGAGGTCTTACCCGACCCCATCATCCCGGCGAGCCACATCGTCATCGCCCGAGACGCTCGACCAGTCCGTCGACGTAGCGGCGGTGGGCCGCTACGAACTCGCCCACCGTGTCTCCCCCGAACTTGCGCTGGAACTCGGAAGCGAGCGTGAGGGCCACCATCTGCTCCCCAACCACGGCTGCGGCCGGGACCGCGCAGACGTCGGAGCGCTCCCTCACCGCCTCGGCCGGCTCACCGGTCGTCATGTCCACGGTCTGGAGGGGTCGCATCAGAGTCGAAAGCGGCTTCATCGCCGCCCGAGCCCTGATCGGCTCCCCGTTGCTGATCCCGCCTTCGATACCTCCCGCCCGATTGGTGGGTCGCTCGAGGCCAACTTCTCCGGACACGATCTCGTCGTGGGACTTCGAACCGGGGAGAAAGGCAACCTCGAAGCCATCGCCGATCTCGACACCCTTGATCGCCGGGATCGACATCAGGCCGGCGGCCAGCATGCCGTCGAGACGCCGGTCATAGTGAACGTGGGAGCCGATGCCCGCCGGCACTCCGTATCCGAGAACTTCGAACACACCACCCAGGGTGTCACGACGCTCGATTGCGTCCTGGATCAACTCGACCATGAGAGCGGCCGACGGCTCGTGGAAGCATCTGACCGGGCTCGAGTCGACGACCGGGAGGTCAGTCGCCAACGGCGTGGGTCCTTCGCTTGTGACATGCCCGATCGAAACGACATGACTGATGACTTCGACCCCAACTGTTCGAAGCAGGGTCTTGGCCAGATGGCCGGCCACCGTCCGTGCCGCAGTCTCCCTCGCCGAAGCCCTTTCCAGGATATCTCGGGCGTCCTCTGTTCCGTACTTGAGCATCCCGGCGAGGTCGGCATGACCGGGGCGGGGCCTGGTCACCTGCTTCTTGGCCGGTGCCGGCTCCGGGCTCATCTCCTCGGCCCAGCGCGGCCATTCCGTGTTCCTGACCAGCACGGCAACCGGCGAGCCGAGGGTTTGGCCATGTCTGACCCCAGCCATGATCTCCAGGGTGTCCCGTTCGATTGCCATCCGCTTCCCGCGCCCGAATCCAAGCCGACGTCGCGCCAACTCACCGGCAATCGCCTCAGTCGAGACCTCGAGGCCGCGAGGCAGCCCCTCGACCACGGTGACCAGCCCTGGCCCGTGCGATTCTCCGGCCGTCATGAAGCGAAGCATGGGTGGATGCTACGTCGGGATGGGAATGGCACCGAGCCCGACGAGGATGATCGCCACCCAGGCACCCAGAATCATCGCCGGCCCATAAGGGAGCTCGGTCTTCATGACCTCCCGGATCGAAGCCGTGTCTTCCCCCGCCGCCACCCGTCGGGCCCGGGCGTTGGCCACCATGCCCATGGCGAGCACCACGATCGAGGCGAGGCCACCTCCTAACGCCGTGATGAGCACCGCCCAGCCCAGGGTGCCCCACGAGAGGTAAGCCGTGAACAGGCCCAATTGAACCGAGAGCTTGACATCTCCGTACCCGAACCCCTTGCCGCCCGCGAGGAGGAACATCAGATTGCTCCCCGCGAAGTAGGCGAGGGCGCCGAGGGCGGCCCGACCCAACTCGGGAGCAGAACCATCGAGTATCGCCGCGAGGCCGAGACCTGCGGCGAGGATCGCGGTGCCCCTCAAGTTGAGACGATCGACTATGCGAAAGGCGTCGATGTCGGTCACACCCAGAGCGAGAGTGAGGACCAGGAAGCCGAGATACGGGATCAGAGCCCATGCCGCGCCAATGGTCTCGGCGAAACCGACGGCAACCACCAACCCCACCAAGGCGAGGGCTATTTCACGCATCACCCGGCGGGAGCAACTGGGGCAGGCTGCGGTCAGCCAGCCTCGAGCGTGGCCGCAGCGCGGGCAGGTGCCGGCAAATGGCCGCAACGGAAGATCGCGCAGGGTCTGCGTCGCGAGATCGTGGGCGGCGAGTGCCCCTAGAAAGCCAAATGCTCCGGCGACGACATTGATCACCGCCGGAGCAACTTAGCGTTGAGAAGGGTTGGGAACGGCGCTCTCAGTCTTCCTCGGACAGCTCTTTGAGAACCGACCCGAGACGGCGACGCCGCAGGAGGCCGTGACCCTCTTGCTCAGGCTGCTCGTCGTCCTCGAGTTGTGAGAAGACCTTCTCCAGGAAAGCTTCGGTGTCTTCCTCCACGGCGTCCAGGCCTGAGGGGGTCTCCAGAGCGGGGACCGGCTCGTCCTGGGGCTGGAACGCGGCCGCCTCGTCCCCTGGCTCGAAGTCGGGCTGTGGCTCTTCGGTCTGTGGCTCCAAGGCAGTCGCCGCCGCCGGCCAGAACTGGCCGAAACGGCTGTCGCGGTGCGGCTCCGGGCCGCCCTGCCCCTCCGCCTCGGCAGCAGGCTCGGTCACGGTCTCCTTGGGCTCGACCCACCAGGATTCGTTGGCATCTTTGGCCGCGACGTCCTCGTCGGCTGCTTCCGCGGCTTCCTGTGGCTCGGGATAACGGAACTCGTCCACAATCGGCTCGACACTCTCGTCCTCCTCCTCGTCCTCCGCCCCATTGGCGGCCAGGACCAGCAGTTGCTGGTCTGACAGGCCGGCAACCACTTTGGCGGTCCAGAAGTCGGTGGTTCCAAGACGCTCGGCAAGCGTCCGCACGGAGGCACCAGAGCCCAACTCACAGAGAACGCGCCAGGCATCACGGCTGATCTGGACCGAGTCCTGGTCGCCGAGATCCCGGTTCAACCTGGCGACCGAGTCGAGGTCCGAGATGATCTTCTCGACCTCGGCCCACTCTCCGGCGCGGCGTCTCGACTGGTCGAGGATCGACTCGAGTTCGAAGGCCTTCGGACTGGCGTAGGGGGTGGTCACCGATTCGGCGACTTCAAAGGACGACCCACGACTGGACATCTGGTAGAGGCTCTCGACCGTTATTTCACGAAGCAGTTCGGCGATGCCGGCGTCCTTGTCGGTCAGCGACGCCAAGGTCGTGGAACCGGAGTCGATCGAAGCCAGATAGGCCTCATCCAAAAAGCCCGAGTTGACCAGATGCCTGCGCAGCTCGTTGTCATCCGAGACGGTGGCGAGGCCGATCCCCTTCTTGCTGACGAAGATGCGACCACGGACGTCCGGGCCCAGGACGTCGACCGCCCCCTGCTGATCTGAACGTGTCAGCAGCCGGAGCACCTCGTCGAGAGGCACAAAGTTGAGGTTTCCAGAAAGAGCCACGGTTTCAACTCCTTGGGTGACAATCCTTTCCAACCATTTCGGTTTCATTAGCCTTGCGCTTTAGTCGTTTTTGGCAGCCTCCAGCATCACATCCAACGGTGCCTCGAGCCCGGTCCACCAGGTGAACGACTCCGCCGCCTGAAGGGCGAGAAACTCGATGCCGCCCACGACCGGGATGCCCAACTCTCGACCCCGAGCCGTGGCCGGTGGGTCGAAACGACCATAGGCCAAATCGACGAGACCCGACGCCAGCTCCAGCAACTCCGAGGCTAGATGTTCGCCTTTCATCCCTATGGGGGTGGCATTCACCACGACCGCGTCGGGCACCGGGGTCCCAAAGGGCACCACCGCGACCTCGTAGCCGGCCCTCTCCGCAATCTCGAGCGCTGCTTCGGCACGTCGCGCAGCCAGGTACACCGAACGCCCCTCGCTCGCAGTGAGAACTGCGGCTGCGGCACCCCCCGCGCCGAGGACGAGGATTGGCGCGGTGGTGTCGAACCGGCCGCCATCAAGCAGCGACCTCATCGCCGCCGCGTCCGTGGAGTGACCCTCAACCTGGCCTTCCCGAAACCGCATCGTGTTGACCGAGACCGATCGGGCGGCGAGATCGGTCAGGCGATCTGCCGCAGCTGCAGCCATGGCCTTGAGCGGCATTGTGACGTTGATGCCGTCGAGGACGCCGGCACGAAGCTCTTCGATGGCTTGGAGGAGCCCGGCATGCCCGGTGCGCCTAGCCGTGTAGGACCCGGACAATCCAAGGCTGCGCAACGCTGCGTTGTGAATGGCAGGTGAGCGCGAGTGCTCGACCGGGTCGCCGAGAAGAGCGAGCCGGAACTCGGGGCTCATCACCGACCGGTGGCCCCGCGACCGATCAGGGAAGCACTCCGTCGGCCCGGGCCTTGGCCACATTCTCGTTGTGCTCTTCGAGCGTTGCGGCGAAAGCGTGGTGCCCTTCCAGGTCCGCGAGAACGTAGTAGAGGAAGTCGGTGGTGGCAGGGCTGGCCGCAGCCTCGAGCGATGCCCGGCCCGGGGATGAGATCGGGGTGGGGGGAAGCCCGGCCACCAGATAGGTGTTGTACGGCGACGCCACTTCGCGATCGAACAGCGAGATGTCGCGGGTGCCGAGGGCGTAGAGGACGGTGGCATCGATGTCGAGTTTCATGTCGATACCGAGCCGGTTCCGGACGACACTGGAAACCATGGGCCGCTCCTCATCGAGGAGAACCTCGTTTTCGATCAGCGAGGCGATGATCAACCCCTGGTACGGGGTGTAACCGGCCTCTTCCAGCGCCGACCAATCGATGCTGTCCACCCGTTGCTCCATTGTGGAGGCCAGACGCTGCAAGATCGCGGTCGGTTCGGCGTCACTGGAGAACTCGTAGGTATCGGGGAAGAGCATCCCTTCCCAGTCGGTCAATATGGCCTCGGCCGGCATCGGACGCAAGGAAGTGGAGACATCGCCGGACAGTAGGGCCTCTTCGAATTCCGCGTATGGGATCCCGGCGGCCTCCGAGAGACGGGTCAGGATCTCGCTCGTCCGGAGGCCCTCGATGACAGTTACTCG
>Ga0209341_10000311_pt1 | contig 49598 bp, 40 predicted proteins | sample RifCSP13_2_FD_184020 | JGI IMG/M metagenome (GOLD analysis project Ga0209341, IMG submission 184020) | Soil microbial communities from Rifle, Colorado - Rifle CSP2_sed 13_2 (SPAdes) (version 2) | ecosystem: Environmental > Terrestrial > Deep subsurface > Rock core/Sediment | place: Rifle...
CGAGCGCGAGCAGCGCCAGCGCCACGGCGCGGTGCGCGGTGTCGTCGAGCTGGCCGGCGACCCGAGCGTCTTCGTGCGCCGCGCCGCGCAGCGACTCGGCACGCAACTCGGCGGGAGCCGCGGGGCCCTCGCCCCGGCGCTGCAGCGGCGGCTCCGGCGCATCGCGCTCGCGGGCGCCGCGGTGCTCCTGCCGGTGGGGCTCGTCGCGGCGCTCGTCGCCTCGCGGCGGCCGGACGGGTGGCGGGCGCTCCTGCATCCGGTGGCGGCCTGGCGCGGGACGCTCCTCACCCCCCTCGAGATCGCGGACACGCCGCGCCGGGCGCTGCGCGGCGCCACGCTCAAGCTGACGGTGCGCGCGGCGGGCCGCCGATCGGTGTCGCTCCGCCGCCGCACGACGGGCAGCGCGTGGGTCGAGACCGCGCTCCCCGTCGCCGACGGCGCGGCCCGCGCGGAGCTGGGCCCGCTCGACGCGGACCTCACACTCGTGGCCGGCGACGGCCGCGCCACGAGCGACACCGTCGTCGTGCGCGTGGTGGACCGCCCCTTCCTGGGCGACGTCGCGGTGCGCGCCACCTATCCCGCCTACCTCCACCTGCCGAGCGAGGCGCTGCCGAGCGACGGGACGATTCGCGTGCCCCGGGGCACCGAGCTGCTGATCGAGGGGCACGCCTCCGAGCCGCTCGCGGCCGTGGCGCTGGGGCTGGGCATGGACAGCATCCGGCTCGCGGTGTCCGAACGCCGGTTCAGCGGCCGCGTGACGCCCACGGTGAGCGGCGGCTGGTCGTGGCATGCGCGCGGCGTGAGCACCGCGATCGCCGACGTGCCGCCGCCGCTCGTGATCGAGGTCGTCCCCGACTCCGCGCCCGCCGCGGAGATCCTGCAGCCGGCCGAGGACTCGCTCGTGATGCCGACGGCGAAGGTCGAGCTGCAGCTGGTCGCCACGGATGACCACGCTCTGCAGTCGGTGACGCTCAGGACGTGGCGTGTGGGGCGCGACGGGAAGGTGGGGCCGGTCGCCACCGCGAGACTCGCCGGCGGGGGCATCCCCGACTGGGCCGGCATTCTCGCGCTCGACCTGGGCGGCTACGCGCTCGAGCCCGGCGACGCGGTGCACGTGCAGCTCGTGGCACGCGACGAGACGCCGTGGGGGCAGGAAGGTTCGAGCCGCGAGCTGGCGCTCCGTGTTCCGGCGACGGAGGAGCAGCGGCAGGCGGCGCGCGAGGCGGCCGACTCGGCGGCGGCGCGCGCGGCGGCGGCGGCGCGCGCGCAGGCCGGCCTGCAGCAGCGCACGAGCGAGGCGGCCGCGCGGGCCAACCGCGCCACGGGTGACAAGAACGACCCCAGGAACAGCGCGCTCCAGTATGAGGCGGCGCAGCAGGCGAAGGCGCTCGCCGGGGACCAGAAGCAGATGGCGGAGCGCGTCCGGCAGCTCCAGGACGCCTCGAGGGCGCTCGAGGAGCGGCTGCGCGCCGCGGGCGCGCTCGACACGGCGCTCGCCGCGCAACTCCGCGACGCGCAGCGGATGCTCCGCGAAGCGCTCACGCCGGAGATGCTCGAGGCGCTCCGGAAGCTCGACAACTCCACGCAACAGCTGTCGGCCGAACAGGCGAAGCAGTCGCTGGCCCAGCTCGCCGAGCAGCAGAAGAAGCTGCGGGAGGCGCTGGAGAAGAGCGCGGAGATCCTGAAGCGCGCGGCGCTCGAGGGCGCGCTGCAGACCTTGCGTGACGAGGCCGAGGAGCTCGCCAAGGCGCAGCGCGCGCTCGCCGACAGCGCGGCGAAGACCGCGCCCGACCAGGCCAAGCGCGTCACGGACCGCACCGACCAGTTGACCAAGGACATCGAGGCGCTGCGCGACCGCCTGCTCAAGGCGAACGCGGACACCGCCGCGAAACAGGCGGAGAGCGCGCTCGAGCAGGCGCAGCGCGCCAAGAGCGCGCTCGAGCAGGGCCAGCAGGGCAGCGCGGGCCAGCAGGGCGGTTCGCAGCAGCAGGGCCAGCGGAGTGGCCAGCAGGGGGCGCAGGGGGCGCAGGGGGCGCAGGGGGCGCAGGGTGGTCAGCAGGGCGCGAAGCAGGCGGCCGAGGCGATGGAGCGCGCCTCGAAGGCGCTCGCCGAGGGACGCAAGGCGCAGGTCGAGGAGTGGAAGCAGGAGTTGACGAACGAGCTCGACCGTTCGGTGCAGGAGATGATCCAGCTCGCGCGGCAGCAGGACGCGCTCGCCGCGAAGGCGAAACAGAATCCGCTCGATCCGGCGCTGCGCGGCGAGCAGTCCGCGCTGCAGCAAGGCGTGCAGAAGGCGTCCGAGCGGCTGCAAGACGAATCGAAGCGGTCGGCGCTCGTCTCCCAGGGTTCGCAGCGGGCGGTGGGGCAGGCGGAGCAGAAGGTCGCGCAGGCGGTGCGCGACGCGAACGACCCGCGGACGGCGCCCCAGGCCCCCGCCTCGATGAGCGAGGCGGCGGTCGCGCTCCGCCAGGCGGCGACGTCGCTGGCGCGCGACCGCGAGCGCGCGGCCGCGTCGCAGTCGGCCTCGGGGCTCCCCGAACTGCTCGCGCAACTCCAGCAGCTCGCGCAGATGCAGGGCGCGCTCAACGGCCAGATGCAGAGCCTGCTGCAGCAGGCGTCGGCGCAGAACCGGCCGGCGGGGCTCACGGCCGAAGTGCGCGAACAGGCGCGCGGTCTCGCGAAGGCCCAGCGCGACGTCGCGAAGCAGCTCGACGACGTCGGCGACGCCGACGCCAGCGGGCGGGCGGCGGAGCTGGCACGCGAGGCGCGACAGCTCGCGCAGTCGCTGGAGCAGGGAATCGCGGACCCGACGGTGCTCGAGCGACAGCAGCGGCTCTTCCGGCGGATGCTCGACGCCGGGCGCACGCTCGAGAACGACCAGCAGGACGAATCGGCGCGACGCGAGTCGCGCCCCGGCGACCAGGCCAACCCCTTCGTTCCGCCGAATGCGACGGCGTCGGGGCGGTCCGCGCTCAAGTACCGCGTGCCCGAGTGGAACGAGCTGCGCGGACTGAGCCCCGAAGAGCGACGGCTCGTGATCGAGTACTTCCGGAGGCTGAACGGGGAGAAGCCTTGACGCACTGTTCGGCGCCTCGCGTGCCGCGTGCGTTGGCGCTCCTCGCGACTCTCGCTCTGACGTGCAGCACGGTCGCGCTCCCTCAGGGCGCGCTCGTCAGCCGCGCGCTCGACCTCGAGCAGGGCGGGCGCTGGCGCGACGCGATCGCCGCGTGGCGGCAGGTGCTCACGGCGGGCGACGTGGCGCAAGGCGTGCTGGGACTGGAGCGCGTGTTCACCCAGCTCGCGATGGAGGACTCGCTGCTCCCGGTGCTGGATTCGCTGCTCGCACAGCGGCCCACGGATCGCACCCTCCACGGCGTGCAGCTCCGCGTGCTCCGCTCGCTCGGGCGCGAGCGGGACGCGCGCAAGGCGTTCGACGAGTGGGTCCGGATGCAGCCCGGCGACCCGGCGCCGTATCGGGAGTATGCGGGGCAGCTCCTGAGTGATGGGCGCGCCGGCGCCGCCGACACGGTGCTGCAGGCGGCGTCGCGCGCGCTCGGCTCCACGAAGGCGCTGACGATCGAGGTCGCGCAGCTCCGCGCGGCGCTCGGGCTCTGGGCCGCGGCGGCCGTCGCGTGGCGCGACGCGCTCGTCGCCGAGTCGTACCTCGAGTCGGCGGCGGTCTACTCGCTGCAAGCCGCGCCGCCGGGGGACCGCGATTCGGTGCGCGCCGTCCTCCGTCCCGTGACCACGGCGCCGGCGCGGAAGGTGCTCGGCGCGCTCGAGCTGCAGTGGGGCGCTCCGCGCGACGGGTGGCGCGCGCTCGCCGCCCTGACGGCGGCGGATTCCGCGTTCGCGAGCTGGAGCGACTTCGCCGAGGACGCGGAACGGCTGGGCGCATGGCTCGCGGCACGCGACGCGCTCGCCGCGATGCATCGCGAACGACCGAGCGCGTCGCTCGCGCTGCGCGCCGCGGGCGCGGCGCTGGCCGGAGGCGAGCCCGCCTCGGCGCTCGAGCTCGTGGCCGCCGCGCGCGCGCGCCTCCAGCCTCCACAGGCGCACGCGCAAGCGCTTCCCCTCGAGATCCGCGCGCTCGCCCAGCTCGGCCGCGCGGCGGAGGCGGAGCGGCTCATCCGCGAGGCCGGCGACGCGCTGGACGCGCGCACGAAGCAGAGCTATGCGCGGCAGGTCGCGTGGGGGTGGATCCGCGCGGGACAGGTGGAGCGCGCGCGCGCGGCGCTCGCCGGCGCGAGCGGTGACGACGAGGACGAGGTGACCGCGTGGATCGCGCTCTACGACGGCGATCTCGCGCGCGCGCGCGCCGGACTCAAGCGCCCGAGCGACGCGACGAGCGACGTCGTGAACGCGATTGCGTTGCTCTCACGGACGCGCGCGGACAGCTCACGCGCGGTGGGCGCGGCCTTCCTCGCACTGGCGCGCGGCGACAGCGCGCAGGCCGCCGCCCGCTTCGAGCGCGCCGCGGGCGAGCTCTCCGACGCCGCGCCGCTCCTCCTCGCGCTCGCGGCGCGCGTCGAGACGGCGCGGCGCCAGGAGCGGCCGGCGATCGCCCTCTGGCAGCGCATCGTCCAGCGCTTCGCCGCCGCGCCCGAGGCGGCCGAGGCCGACCTCGAATGGGGGCGCCTCCTCCGCCGCCGGGGCGACACCGGCGGCGCCGTCGAGCGCTTCGAGCACCTGATTCTCACCTACCCGCAGAGCGCGCTCGTCCCGCAGGCGCGGCGCGAGCTCGAGGCCGTGCGGAGCGGAGCGGCGGCCGAGTGAGCTGCGTGGGCAGGCCGGCCCCCGTCGGTCGCCGGCCGTCCGTGCCCGGTGGCTTCGTGCGCGCCGCGCTGCTCGTCGCCTGGGCGGCGACGTCGGCGCCCGCCCAGCACCTCCTCGTCCCGATGGACGATGCGCAGCAGAACCACCTCAAGTCCTACGGCCTCGCGTTCGGCGCGCTCAAGGCCGGACGCAAGACGGAGTGGTTCCTCAACTACCGGGGCGGCAGCTTCCTCATCCCCGACGATCCGGCGCTCCGCCGCAAGGCCGCGCTCGACGGCATCCGCATCGAGCCGGTGGACGACGCCCGGCTCCTCGCCGTCCGCAAGGAGATCGCCGCCGCCAACATGGACGCGATCGTGCTCGAGAAGGCGCCCACGATCGCCATCTATGCGCCGCCGAAATCCCCGCCGTGGGACGATGCCGTCACGCTCGCGCTCCGCTACGCCGGGCTCGAGTACACGCAGATCTGGGACGACGAGGTGCTCAAGAGCGACCTCTCGAAGTTCGATTGGATCCATCTGCACCACGAGGACTTCACGGGGCAGATGAACAAGCTCTACCTCGGGTTCCGCGACGTGCCCTGGTTCATCGAGCAGCGTGACCGCGACTTCGCCACCGCACAGCGGAACGGCTATCCCTCGATTCCCGCGCTCAAGAAGGCCGTGGCCGGCCGGCTCCGCGACTTCGTCGAGAAGGGCGGGTTCCTCTTCGCGATGTGCGGCGCCTCCGAGACGCTCGAGCTGGCGATGGCCGCGCAGAACGTGGACATCGCGGGCCCCTTTTCCGACGGCTCGCCGATGGATCCCGATGCCGACCAGCGGCTCGACTGGCCGCACACCTTCGGCTTCCAGGGCGCGCGCCTCGAGATGGGCGCCGGCGTCAACTCGATGAGCGACATTGACGGCCACCAGGTGAATGTCCCCGCGCGGCGCCAGCCGCTGGGCGCGTTCACGCTGTTCAACTTCTCGGCGAAGTTCGACCCCGTCGCGAGCATGCTCGTGCAGAATCACCGCGGCGTCGTGCCGGACTTCTACGGGGTGACCACGTCGTTCATGAAGAACAGGCTCAAGCCGGGGGCCACGATTCTGGCGACGGAGGAAGGCGCGCCGTGGGTGAAGTACGTGCACGGCGACTACGGCAAGGGCTCGTGGACCTACCTCGGCGGCCACGACCCGGAGGATCCCCAGCACAACATCGGCGCGCCGCCCACCGACCTCTCGCTGCATCCCAACTCGCCCGGGTATCGCCTGATTCTCAACAACGTGCTCTTCCCGGCCGCCAGGAAGAAGCCGCTCAAGACGTGAGCGAGGGCGCCCGGACGAGCGAGCGCGTCGCGAAGGGCCCCGCGAGGGCGATGCGCGCCGCGATCGCGCTCGCGGGCGGCAACGAGGTCTGCTTTGCGTGCCGGATGGACGACGACGGCGTGGTCGTCGCCGCGCGACCCGTCGCGCGCGGCACCGTCGAGAGCGTGCTCGCGCTCCCGGGCTTCGCCGAGCGGGGCGAGATGCTCGTGCACAACCATCCGTCGGGCCTGCTCGAGCCGTCGGAGGCCGACCTCGACGTGGCCGCGCGCATCCACGGCGACGGCATCGGCTTCGGCATCACCGACAACGAGGCGTCGCGGCTCTACGTGGTGGTCGAGGTGCCGCGCGAGCGGAGGCGCGTCGCGCTCGACGCCGCCGAGGTCGGCGCGCTGCTCGGGCCGGCGGGCCCCGTCGCCGCGCACCGGGACGCCCTCGGGCAGTACGAGGACCGGCCCGTCCAGCGGGAGATGGCCGAGCGGATCGCGCGTCTCTACTCGCTGGGCGGCATCGCGCTCATCGAGGCGGGGACCGGCGTGGGAAAGACGCTGGGCTATCTTGTCCCCGCGCTGCGCTGGGCGGCGGCGAACGGCGAGCGCACGATCGTCTCGACGAACACGATCACGCTGCAGGAACAGCTCGTCGGCAAGGACCTGCCGTTCCTGGCGGCCGCGCTCGCGGACCAGCCGGTGCGCTTCGCGCTGCTCAAGGGCTGGCGCAACTACCTCTGCCTGCAGCGACTCGAGCAGGCGCGCGCCGCGGGGCCCACGCTGTTCGAGGACGAGGCCGCCTCGGAGCTCGAAGGGCTCGCGGGCTGGGCGGAGCGCACGCACGACGGGTCCACCTCCGACCTCCCGACGGCGCCGCGCGCGGAGGTCTGGGACGAGATCGCCGCGGAGCCCGACCTCTGCACGCGGCTCCGCTGCCCGCACTTCGGCCGCTGCTTCGTCTTCGCCGCGCGCCGCGCCGCGGCGCAGGCCGACGTCATCGTCGTCAACCATCACCTCCTCCTGGCCGACATCGCGGTGCGGCGCGCGTCGCAGAACTGGAGCGAGGCGGCCGTGCTCCCGGCGTACTCGCGCCTGGTGGTGGACGAGGGCCATCATCTCGAGGACGCGGCGGCCGCGCACCTCGGCCGGACGGTGTCACGCCGCGGGATCGAGCGGCTCTTCGCGCGCCTCGAGCGCCGCGGCAAGGGACTGTTGCCCACGCTGGAGCGCCGCCTCGCGCACGCCGACGACCTCCTGAGCGTGGCGAGTCTCGACCTCGTGCGTGCGCGGCTCGCGCCGTCGGCGGCCGCGGCCCGCACGCTCGGCGAACGGCTCTTTACCCTCCTCGAGGAATGGCTCGCGGCGCAGCCGGAACGCGAGGTGCGCCTGACCGACGCGTTCGACGACGCGCGCGTGTGGCGCGACGGGCTCGGCGCCGCGCTCGACGACCTGCTCCGTGAAATCGAGCTGCTCGCCGACGGCCTCAGGACGGTGCAGGAGCGACTCGAGACCGACCAGCGGCGGGCCGAGGAGCTGGCAAACCTGCTGGGCGAGGTCCGGGGGGTGACGCGCCGGCTCGTGGCCGCGGGCGACGCCCTGCGCGGCTCGCTCCGGCCGGGTGTGGAGGCGGCGAAGCACGTGCGGTGGGTGGAGTCGCGGGACCGCAACGTGCTGCTCGCGTCGGTGCCGCTCGACCTCGCGCCGCTCCTCCGCGAAGATCTCTTCCGTCGCGTGGAGAGCTGCGTCGTGACGAGCGCCACGCTGGCGGTGGGTGACAGCTTCGATTTCATCGCGCGCCGGCTCGGCCTCGATCAGGACGACGTGGAGCCCGAGACCGTCGCGCTCCCGTCGCCCTTCGACTACGCGCGTCAGGCGGTGCTCGCGATTCCCACCGACTTTCCCTCGCCCAACGAGGATGGCGCGGTGCACCTCCGCCGCACGGTCGAGGCCGCCGCGGAGTTCGTGGAGGCCTCCGACGGCGGCGCGTTCCTCCTCTTCACGAGCCACCGCGACGTGCGGGAGGCCGCGCGGGCGCTCCGCGCACTCGGTGTGGAGGCGCGATGGCCCCTCCTCGTGCACGGCGAGGCGCCGCGCGACGTGCAGCTCCGCCGGTTCCGCGACGCCGGCAACGCCGTGCTCGTCGGCACGGCGTCCTTCTGGGAAGGCGTGGATGTGCCCGGCCGCGCGCTCCGCGCGCTCCTCCTCGCGCGCGTCCCCTTCCGCGTCCCGACGGAGCCGATGACGGCGGCGCACTGTGAGGCGATCGAGGCCGAGGGGCGCGACGCCTTCGCGGAGTACATGGTGCCGAACGCGGCGCTCCGGCTGAAGCAGGGCTTCGGCCGGCTCATCCGGACGGCGCGCGATCGCGGCGCCGTGGTGCTCTGCGATCCGCGGGTCGTGCGCAAGGCGTACGGGGCGGTGCTGCTCGAGGCGCTTCCGCCGGCCACGCGACTCGTGGGCGAATGGTCCGCGCTCCGCGAGGAGCTGGTGCGGTTCTACGCGACGCGAGACGCGCCCGATTCCCGGGCTGCGGGGTAGATTACGGCATGGAACGTCCCGGGAAGATCGTCTGCGTCGGGCGGAACTACCGCGAACACGCGAAGGAGATGGGGAACGAGGTGCCTGCCGAGCCGCTCCTCTTTCTCAAGCCGCCGTCGGCCGTGATCGGGTCGGGCGCGCCGATCGAGCTGCCCGCCGGTGCCGGACGCGTGGACTACGAGGGCGAGGTGGCGATCGTGATCGGGACCCGGCTGCGCAAGGCGCCGGCGGCGGCGTGTGCGGCGGCGGTGCGGGGGATTGTCGCGGCCAACGACGTCTCCGCGCGCGAATGGCAGAAGCAGGACAGCCAGTGGGCGCGCGCCAAGGGGAGCGACACCTTCCTCCCCTTGGGCGAGGAGTCGCGGAAGCCCCGGGACCTCGCCGCGCTCACCCTCGTCACGCGCGTCAACGGAGAGGAGCGGCAGCGCGCGAACACCGCGGAGATGGTGTTCCCGATTCCCGACCTGCTCTCCTACATCAGCCGCTTCATCACGCTCGAGCCCGGCGACGTGGTGCTGACGGGGACGCCGCCGGGCGTCGGCCCGCTCGCGGCCGGCGACGCGGTGGAAGTGGAGGTCGTCGGCCATTCGATCGTGAAGAACCCGGTGGCGGCCGGCGCGTGAGGCGCGCGCGGCGGTGACCGGGTCGCGGCGTCGTGCGATCAGCACGCCGGGCGAGCGCCGCGATCCCGTGCCGCGCGGCCCGGGGGGATTCCTCGTCTCGCTGGCGGTGCACGCCGTCGCGATCGCGCTCCTCCTGCGCGTCGTGGTGCTGCAGGCGGATTACCTGACGCCGCCGGGGACGAAAGCCCAGCCGATCATCGTCGAGCGCATCGGATTCCTCGCGGTGCCTCGTGCCCCGACGCCCCAGCGCGAGACGCCTCGCGCGGGGGGCGACAACCGGCCCGCGCGCGCGGCGCCGGCGCCCACGGCGCCTCCGGTCGTCGCGCCGCCGGCGGTGCCCTCCGGAATCCCGACGGCGCCGCCTCCCGCCGCCTCCGCGCGCGACACCCTGGGGGCGGGTCCGGTCGTCGGCGCGGGCGGCGTCGTGCCGGGCGTGCGGCCGTCGTTCTCGGACCCCAGAATCTGGGCGCCGAGCGCGCCGGTGGTCGTCGCGCCAATGTCGCCTCAGCAGCGAATGGACAGCGTGATCGCCGCACGCGTCCGGGCGTTCGAAGACTCGATGGCCGCGCTCCCCACGGAGCGCGCGCCGGGCGACTGGACGTTCACGCACCGCGGGAAGACCTACGGGATTGACCGCCGGTACATCCACCTCGGCGATTTCTCGCTCCCGACCGCGGTCCTCGCGCTCCTCCCGATGAACGCGACGGCGAACCCGGTGGCGGTGGAGCGGGAGCGCCGGTTGCGGACGATGCGTGGGGAGATCCAGGAGCAGGCCGCGCGCGTCGCCCGCGACGAGGACTTCCGCGCGGCGGTCAGGGCGCTGCGGGAACGGAAGGAGAAGGAGCGCGCGGACCAGCAGAAGAAAAGGCCCGCCGAGCCCGCGCCAGCGAGGCCGGCGCCGGACCGTGACCGCTAGGCCGGGCTCGCCGCGCGGATGACGCCGGCGAGCACGCCGAGCACGACGTAGTCGTCGCCCGGCCCGAGCTCGCGGTCGTCGCCCGCCCCGGGCGCCTCGAGGAGGAGCGTGAGGCCGCGGCGCCGCATCGTCCGCACGAGGACCACGTTCGCGACGCGCACGGCCACCACGTCGCCGTCCTTCGCGCGCGACGACGGATGCACGAGCACCAGGTCGCCCAGCCGCACGCCGTGGCGCGGGGCGTGCTCGTGCGACGCGCGCACCAGGAAGGCGTCGTCCGACGGCACGAGCCGCCGGTCGAGCGTGAGGTGATCGTCGCTCGGGAGATCGGCGCGCCCCGCCTCGACGCGCAGCACGGGGACGGGGATCGTGCCCGCGCCGCCCCCGAAGCCGACCAGCGTCACCCCGCGCGAGCGTCCCGGCGCACGCTCGACGTATCCCTTCCGCTCGAGCGAGGCGAGGAGGTCGGTCACCGATTTCGTGCTCGGGATACGGCAGTGCTTCGCGATCTCGCGCACGCTCGGCTGGAAGGTGCGCGTGGAGAGGAAGTCGAGCAGGAAGCGGTAAACCTCCTGCTCGACCGGCGTGAGCGGGGCGCGCGTCACGCCGCCCCCGCGAGCCCCTCGAGGTGGCGCTCGGCCGCCGCGATCCGCGCGAGCGACTTCTCGCGCCCCAGGGCCGCGAGCACGTCGAAGATCCCGGGGCTGACCGTGAGTCCCGTGAGCGCGACGCGCAGCGGCTGGAATACGGCGCCGCCGCCCACGCGCCGCTCCTCGGCCAGCGCCCGGAGCGCGCCCTCCATCGCGGCGGGCGACCAGTCGCCGAGCGCCGCGAGCCGCTCACGGGTGGCCGCGAGCAGGCTGCGCGCCTCGCGCGGCGCGCTCCACTGCTTCGCCACCGCCTCCGGGTCGTACGCGATCGCGTCCGCGAAGTAGGGGCGCGCCTGGCGCACGATGTCGCCGATCGTGCGGGCGCGCACGCGCAGCAGGTCGAGCAGCGCGCGATACCAGTCGCGCCGCGCCGCGAGCTGGTCCGCGGTCGCGAGCCCCGCCGCGACGATCTCCGGCGTCACGCGCGGCTCCAGTTCGTCGAGCGGCAGCCGCGACAGGTGCTGCCCGTTCATCCACTCGAGCTTCTTCGGGTCGAACACCGACGCCTTCCGGAGCAGCCCCTCCTCCGAGAAGAGCTGGACCATCTCGTCCATCGTCAGGATCTCGCGGTCGCCGCCGGGGCTCCAGCCGAGGAGCGCGAGGAAGTTGTTCATCGCCTGCGGGAGGATGCCCAGCTGCTGGTAGTCGCCCACGGCCGTCGCGCCGTGCCGCTTGGAGAGCTTCTTCCCGTCCGTCCCGAGCACGTTCGGAAAGTGCGCGAAGCGCGGAAGCGCGGCGCCGAGCGCCTCGTAGAGCATGATCTGCTTCGGCGTGTTCGAGATGTGGTCGTCGCCGCGCATCACGTGCGTGATGCGCATTGCGATGTCGTCCGAGACCACCGCCATGTTGTAGATGGGAGTGCCGTCCGCGCGCAGGATGACGAAGTCCTCGACGTCCTCGTTCGGGAAGCTGACCGTGCCGTGGACGATGTCGTCCCACGCCGTCGTGCCCTCAGCGACGCGGAAGCGGATGGTGCAGGGGTCGCGCGCGGCGACGCGCCGCGCGGCCTCCCCGGGCGCGAGCCGGTCGCAGCGACGGTCGTACTTGAACGCCTCCTTGCCGAGCGCGGCCTCCTTGCGGCGCCCCTCGAGCTCCTCGGCCGTGCAGAAGCAGCGGTAGGCGCGGCCCTTCTCGAGCAGCGTGCGCGCGTCCCGCTCGTGGCGCGCGAGGTTGGCGCCCTGATGCACGACGTCCTCGTCCCACGCGAGGCCGAGCCAGGTGAGGCCGTCGAAGATCGCGCGCGTGGACTCCTCGGTGCTGCGCGCCCTGTCGGTGTCCTCGATGCGGAGGAGGAACTGGCCGCCGTGCTTCCTGGCGTAGAGCCAGTTGAAGAGCGCGGTGCGCGCGCCGCCCACGTGGAGAAAGCCGGTGGGGGAGGGGGCGAAGCGGACGCGGACGGGAGTGGTCAACGGAGCGGGAGGGATTCGAACCCTCGATACAGGTTTAGGCCCGTATGCCGGTTTAGCAAACCGGTGCCTTCAGCCTCTCGGCCACCGCTCCTGGGTCGCAGCATGCGCACCGCCGGCACGCGGCCTCGATCACGCGGGATGCGCGGCGGCGGAGCGGAGGGCACAGGATTCGAACCTGTAAGCGGCTTTCACCGCGGCGGTTTTCAAGACCGCTGCCTTACCAATTAGGTCTAGCCCTCCCAAGGCGAACGAAATGTCGCCGAAGCGCGAGCGGCACGCAACCGGCGCGCACCGCGCGCGTCGCACGGCCATCCTCCGTGGTGGCGCGCGGTCGGGCGACGGCAATAGCTTATCGTGAGCCGCTGCCTCGTCCCGGCCGGCACTCACCACGCCAACCACCACCGCTTCCCGCATGACGCAGATTCCGGACGACGCCAGGCCCGCGCTCGATGTTCTGCGCAGCGTCGGCGGCGACGAGATGCTCGCGATGATGATGCAGACGTTTCTCCAGTTCGCGGAGGAGCGGCTCGGCAAGCTCGGCGAGGAGTCCCAGGCGGGGCACATCAGCGAAGTCGCGAGCATCGCGCACTCGCTCAAGTCGAGCGCGCGCCAGCTCGGTGCGGTGGCGCTCGGCGACGCGTGCGCCGCGACGGAGACCGCGGGCAGGGCGGGCGACGCCGAGGGCGCAACGACCGGCGTGGAGGCCATTCGCCGCGAGTTCGCCGCGGCGCGGCCGTGGATGCAGGCGCTCGCTACGGGTTCGTCCTGACCGCCGGCACCTGCCGGCGGCGCCCCGTGTCGGCCGGGACGATGGGCGGGGGCGGGGGCGCTTCGGGGCCGAACAGCTCTTCCAGCCGCGTGGCTCTGGCGACCGCGCGCGCCAGTTGCATCGCGTCGCCCGCCTCCTTCGTGCGCCCGCGTTGCTGCAGCGCGTCCTGGAGCACCACGCCGGTCTGCACGTAGAGGTAGGGGATGCCCACCGACGGGCGATCCACCCACTCGTTCTTCCGGATGAACGCCGCCGGCGCCTTGAACTCCTTCCAGAGCGCCTCGCTGCGCGGCAGGTCCACCATCCCCTCGCCCGGCACGTGCACCGTGTCCCCGCTCGCGCGCACGGAGTCGCTCATCAGCTTCCGCGCGAGCCCCTGCGTGAGCACGTAGCCGCCCAGTCCCAGCTCCTGCGCGTAAGGCCCGGACGTCCGGCTGAAGTAGACCGGACGGGTACCGTCCTGGATCATCCGGAGCACGAAGAAGTCGGCGCGCGCGAGGAAGCGCGGCTGCACGATCGCGCGGATCCGGTCCTTCACGAAGAGCATCGGCTGCGTGTACTCCTGGCCGAGCGGCACGGAGTCGGCCTGCTCGAACGTCATGTCGAGGGGAGGTCCCTTCGGCTTCTCCCACGCGCGACCGCGATAGATGGCGGGGCCTCTGGCCTCGTCGTAGTCGAACACCGGGCGGCGGATCATTTGCCGGGTGTACCAGTCGGTGTTGAGCAGTGACGTGTTGGCGATGAGCACGTCGCGGCGCACGCCGAGCACCTCCTGCGCGTACCAGAGCGGGAAGGTGTCGTTGTCGCCGACGGTCACGAGCACGCCGTAGGGCTCGACCGAGTTGAGAAGGTCCGCCGCGAAATCCGCGGTGTCGGTCTGGCCGCGGCGCGAGGCGGCCTGCCAGTTGCCGAAGAGCGGGACCAACGCGAGCAGGAGGACGGGCGACGTCAGGGACCACGCGCGATTCGTCGGCAGCTCCACGGTCTCGCGCCCGAGCGTGCGCGTCTGGCGCTCGATCACGGCCGCGAGCGACTCCCAGACGTAGGTGAGCCCGAGCGCGGCCCAGACGCTCCATGCCGAGAAGCTCCAGAGGAAGAAGTAGTCGCGGTCGCGCACCTCGCGCTCGACGTCGTCCCCGAGCTCGGGAGCCTGCGAGGCGCCGTACTTGAAGTTGAGGTAGTAGATGAGCACGAGCGTCAGCGTGAACATCAGCGGCCCGAAGAACGCGAAGCTGCGCGGATCGCGCCGCCAGTGCACGAACCCCCCGAGCAGGCCGAGCACGAGGAAGACCGCCGCGAGCGCGCCCTGCAGCCCGGCGATCCCGCCGCGCGGGTCGCGCAGCCACTGCCACTTGAAGTAGAGCCACCACATCCCGATTTGCGCGCTGAACGGCGCCTGCCGCTCGTTGACCACGTCGGGCTTGCCGTACTGGCCGCGGTTGAAGTTGTACATGAAGGCGTCGTACGTGCCCTTCGAGAGCGTGCAGTCGAGCTTGAGTTCGGTGCGGCACGCGGTCGGTTCTCCTTCGTTGACCGCGGGGAAGTGCGCGGCGCGAATGGGCTGCGTCGCGAACGAGGAGCCGCCGAGGACGAGCGCGCCGGCGCACGCGACGAGGAGCTTCCAGCGGAGGACGGTCCGCGGGCGGCGGATGAGGATCGCGAGCACGACCGCGGGCGCGACGAGGAGGCCCGCCATGTGCACGGCATAGCCCGCGCCGATGATGTACGCGATGAGCACGAGCGTGCGGTCGGCCTTCACGCCGTCGGGATCGTCGCACCAGCGCACGACGAGCCACGAGGCCACCGCAAGCCCCGCGAGCGACACCGTGTAGACCTTCTCGTTCACGACCGACTGCGCCCACACGGTGAAGGCCGTCGCGCCGATCAGCACCGCGAGCGCGCCGCCGGTGATGCGCTGCCAGCGCTCGGTGAACCACCCGACGAGCACGCGCTCGGTCACCAGGAACCACATCCCGGCGGCCACGGCGCTCGAGAGCGCCGCGAGCAGGTTCACGCGCATCGCGACGTTGGGCGCGATGGGGAGGAGGGTGAACACGCGGCCGACGAGCACGAAGAGCGGGTTCCCGGGCGGGTGCGGAATCCCGAGGGTGAAGGCGGCGGCGATGTACTCGCTCGTGTCCCACATCGCCGTCTCGGGCGAGAGCGTGAGCACGTAGAGCGCGAGCACGAGTCCGGACGCGACGGCCGCCGCCACGTAGGACGGGCGGTAATCGAGATCGTTGGGCGGGGCGGCGCGCTTGGCCATTGCGTGGAGGACGAAGGGAGGTGCGCTACGGCAACCCTGCAATCTCGTTGGACGGGGGTGGGTCGCGAAAGCGTTGCAACGGCGTGGCGATCAGTGCCGGAAGGTCCGCCGCCCGGTGAACAGCATCGCCATCCCGTGGCCGTCCGCCGCCGCGATGACTTCCGAGTCACGCACCGAGCCGCCCGGCTGGACGAGGGCGCGCACCCCGGCGTCCGCGGCCTGGTCCACGCCGTCCCGGAAGGGGAAGAACGCGTCCGAACCGAGCACGGCGCCCGCGGTCTCGTGCCCGGCGCTCTTCGCCTTGTGCACGGCGAGGAAGGCGGCGTCCACGCGCGACATCTGCCCCGCGCCGATCCCGATCGTCGCCCCGTCCTTCGCGAGCACGATCGCGTTGGACTTGACGCTCGCCACCGCGCGCCACGCGAAGAGGAGATCGGCGCGCTCCGCCGCGTCCGGTTGGCGCGCGGTCACCACCGTCCAGTCCGTGTCGTCGAGCGTAGCCGGCGGGCGTTCCTGGAAGAGGACGCCGCCGCGCACGCGCTTGAAATCGAGCGCGCTCCCGGGCGCGCGCGCCTCGCCCTCGAGCACGCGGAGGTTCCGCTTCTCGCCGAGCACGCGCCGCGCCTCCGGCGTGAACGCGGGCGCGACCACGCACTCGACGAACAGCGACGCCACGAGCGCCGCGGCCTCCTCGTCCACCGGCACCGTGAACGCGATCACCGAGCCGAACGCGCTGACCGGGTCGCAGGCGAGCGCCTTCCGGTACGCCTCCGCCGCCGTGCGGCCGGTGGCGAGTCCGCACGGCGTGGTGTGCTTCACGATCGCGCAGCACGTCGCGCCGGCGAACGGGTCGGTCGCGAGCAGGGCGCCCTCCAGGTCGAGCAGGTTGTTGAAGGAGAGCTCCTTGCCGCCGAGTTGCGCGAGCGCGGCCAGTCCCGCGCCGCGCTCCTCGACGTAGAAGGCCGCGCGCTGCCCCGGGTTCTCGCCGTACCGCAGCGCCTGCTGCCGCTCGAGCGCGACCGTCAGCCGCTCCGGGAAGCGGTCGCCGGCCTGCAGGGCAAACCACCCCGCGATCGTCGCGTCGTACGCCGCCGTGTGCTCGAAGACCTTCGCGGCCAGCGTGCGGCGCAGCTCGAGGTCGTCGCGCCCGTCCTGCAGGGTCTGGAGGACGCGCTCGTAGTCCGCGGGATCCACCACGACGGTCACCGCCGCGAAGTTCTTCGCCGCCGAGCGGAGCATCGAGGGTCCGCCGATGTCAATCTGCTCGATCACCGCGTCGGGCGTGACGCCCCGTGTGCGCGCGGTCTCGCGAAACGGGTAGAGGTTGACGCAGACGAGGTCAATGGGCGCGATGCCCTGCGCGGCGATCGCCGCCAGGTGCTCCGGGTTGTCCCGTCGCGCCAGCAGGCCGCCGTGCACGGCGGGGTGCAACGTCTTCACACGCCCGTCGAGCATCTCGGGGAACCGCGTGACGGCGCTGAGATCCGTGCAGGTGAGGCCCGCCTCGCGCAACGCGCGCGCCGTGCCGCCGGTGGAGACGAGTTCCCAGCCGAGCGCGGCGAGGCCCGCGGCGAACGGTGCGAGACCGGACTTGTCGGAGACGGAGAGGAGGGCGCGGGGCACGGAAGAGCGGTGAAGGGCGAAGGGTTTGCGAAGGGCGAAGGGTTTGCGAAGGGCGAAGGGTTTGCGAAGGGCGAAGGGTCTGCGAAGGGCGAAGGGTTTGCGAAGGGCGAGGGTTCGCGTCAGGGCGTCTTCGCCAGCTCGAGGGCGAGGGCGTGCAGCGTGCGCGGATAGAGGCGGTGCTCGACGGTCAGCACGCGGGCGGCCAGCGTCTCCGGCGTGTCGCCCGGCTCCACGGGCACGCGCTCCTGCGCGAGGATCGCGCCGTGGTCGTATTGCTCGTCCACGACGTGCACGGTCGCGCCGCTCTCGCCCTCGTGCGCGGCGAGCACCGCCTCGTGCACCCGGCGTCCGTACATCCCGGCGCCGCCGAACCTGGGGAGCAGTGCCGGATGCACATTCACGATCCGGCCGGGCCAGCGGCCGGTGACCGCGCTCGGGACGAGCTTCAGGTAGCCGGCGAGCGCGACGAGGTCCACCCGGTGGCGCTCGAGCAGCGCCGCCAGTGTCTCCCCGTCCGCGGGACGCTCGATGACCGCCGTCGCGATGCCGTGCCGGCGCGCGCGCTCGAGCGCAAACGCCTGCGGTCGGTCGCTCGCCACGAGCACGACGTCCACCGGGCGCGCCGGCCCGAGCGCGTCACAATAGTCGAGGATCGCCTGCAGATTCGTGCCGCTGCCGGAGGCGAGAATGGCGAGGCGTTGGACGGGCGGAGACACACGGAAATTGTACTGCAGGGACGAGGGACAAGTGAGAGGGACAGGGGACGCCGTTACACCTGCAGTATCAGATGCACCGCCTCCGTGAGCGTCCGCGCCACCTCCAGCTCCCGTTCAGCGCGCTCGATCTCCTCGGCGGGCGTCCCTTCATTCGGCACGAGAATGCCGCGCGCGCCGTAGTGCATCGCCGGGAGCACGTCGTGCCAGCGGTCGCCGACGAACACCGAGAGCGCCGGATTGACCGCGTGCTCGGCCATCGCCTGCTCGAAGAGGGCGACCCCGGGCTTGCGGCACTCGCAGGCGCCCGTGAAGTCGGGATGATGCGGGCAGTGGTAGTGCCCCGCGATGTACGCGCCTCGCTCCTGCACGAGGTCGTCCACCCGCTCGCGCACGCGCTCGTAGTCCTCCTCCGTGAGCAAGCCCCGCGCGATGCCCGACTGATTCGACACCACGATGACCGGCCAGAGCTGGTAGTTCATCCGGCGCACGGCGTTCACGGCGTGCGGCACCAGCTCCACGTCTCCGGGATTCTTGATGAAGCCCACGTCGCGGATGAGCGTGCCGTCCCGGTCGAAGAAAATCGCGGGCCGGATCTCGCGAAGCGAGAGGCGGTGCTCGCCGGTGACCGCGAGGGTGCGGCGCGGCGACCGCAGCGAGCGCTCGTCCGGCGTGAGCGCGTTCACGAGAGCGCCTCCGCGACGAGCGCGGCGAGCTCATCGTCCGTCTCCGGGAGGACGCCGCGCAGGTCGAGCAGGAGGCGCCCCTCCACGATGCGGCCGATCACCGGCACGCGCGCCGCGCGGAGTCGCGCGTCCGCGCGATCAGGCGCCTCGACGTCGAGCGCGAGCGCGGCCGACGGGAGGCGCGCGGTCGGGAACGCGCCGCCGCCGACCGTCGCCTCGCTGGGCACGACGCGTCCGCGCACGCCGCGCGCGGCGAGCGCCTCGGCGAGGCGGCGCGCGCGCTCCTCGAGCGCGCCCACGCCCGCCGTCAGGAGGGCGAGCGCGGGAATCCCGGAGACCGCGCGCGCGGGATCACGCGAAAGCGCGAGCGTCGCCTCGAGCGCGGCAAGGGTCAGCTTGTCCACGCGCAACGCCCGCGCGAGCGGATTGCGCCGGAGCGCGGCCACGAGTGCGGCCCTCCCCACGATGACGCCCGCCTGCGGGCCCCCCAGCAGCTTGTCGCCGCTCATCAGCACCAGCGAGGCCCCCGCGCGCACGGCGTCCCGCGCCGTCGGCTCGCCCGTCAGGCCCCACGGGGCGAGATCCACCAGGAGCCCGCTCCCGAAGTCGTGGAGGAGCGGGACGCCGCCCTCGGCGGCGATCGGCACCAGCTCGCGGACCGGCACGGAGGCGACGAACCCCTCCTGGGCGAAGTTGCTGCGGTGCACCGACACGATCGCGCCCGTGCGCGGCGAGAGCGCGCGGCGATAGTCGTCGGCGTGCGTGCGATTCGTCGTTCCCACCTCGACCAGCGTCGCCCCGCTCTTCGCCATGATGTCGGGCACGCGGAAACTGCCGCCGATCTCCACCAGCTCGCCGCGGGAGATCACGGCCTCGCGTCCGTCCGACAGCGTGTTGAGCGCGAGCACGAGCGCCGCGGCACAGTTGTTCACGACGAGCGCGTCTTCCGCGCCGGTCAGCTCCGCGAGCAGTGCGGCGCAGTGTGTGTGGCGCGATCCGCGGGCACCGGCGGCCACGTCATACTCGAGATTGGAGAAGCCCGAGGCCACTGTGCGCATCGCCTCGAGCGCCGCGGGCGCGAGCGGCGCGCGTCCCAGGTTCGTGTGGAGCACCACGCCGGTGGCGTTGATCACGCGACGGAGCGAGGGGAGCTGCCGTTGGGCGAGCCGCGCCTCGATGGCCTCGAGCCACCGGGCGTCGTCGTCCGGCGCGGGGACGCCGGCGCGGCGCGCGTCGTCCACCACCGACCGGACCACCTCGGCCACGAGGCCGCGGGGCGCCCGCTCGAGGAGCCGCCGCACGCCCTCGAGTTCGAGGAGCGCGCCCACCGCGGGGAGCGCGCGGCGCGCGTCGGCCTTCACGGCTTCTTCTCCGGCGCCTTCGCGGCGGTGGAATCCCGGACCGCCGGCCGGCGCCAGACGAACACGGCCTGGCTCGTGCGCGAGGCGCCCGAGAGCCCCCGCGCGTCCTGCACCTCAAGATGCATCGGCGTGCCCGACACGAGCGGCGCTGCGAGCTCGAGCACGTACTCGGAGAGCGGCGCGGGGCGCGCCGGCGCGGGAGGCGGCTCGCGCTTCACGGTGTCGCGCGCGGCGACGAGCGCGGCCATCTGCGCGCGTGCGATCGAATCGCGCGCGGCGGCGGCGCGCGCGGAGTCCGCGCGCGTCCGCGCGCGACGGCCCGCTTCGGTCGTGTCCGCCCGCGCCGCGGAGTCCGCCGCGGCCCGCGTGCGCGCCGCGTCCAGCGAATCGCGCTCCGCGGCGCGCAGCACGCGCCGCACCGGCGTGCGCACCGAGTCGGCGGCGCGCCGCACCACGAGCTGCGACGCGGCGAGCGGCGCCGAGGGGTCGAGCGGCTTGTCGAACTTCACCCGGAGCGTCAGCGAATCCACCGCCGTGACGTTGCTCGGGCGCGGGCCGGCCGAATCGTGGGCGAAGAGATAGAAGTCGCGGCGCGCCGAGTCGGCGAGCGCGACCGTCGCGGAATCCCACGACTCCCGAGCGCCGTCGAGCACGCGGTTCCCGTTCTGGTCCGCGTACGCACGCACGAGGAGCGCCCCGGCGGGCAGGTTCGCCAGGGCGAAGCGGCCGCTCGTGTCCGCGGCCGCGAGATACTTCAGGATGGTGTCCGCTCCGATCATCGCTTCGATTCGCGCTCCGCTCGCGACGCGCTGCGCCACCCAGTCGAACGCCACCCCGCGAATCGCGCCGCGTGGAATCACGCTACCAGTCGAGAACTCCGTCTGCAACGGGCCGACGGTCGCATTGCCCTGCAGATCGCTCAAACCGGGTAGAATCGTGACGGTGTATGCGGTATTGGCACGCCAGCTGCGCCTCGGACGGATCGCCAGGGCGTCCCGCCGCCAGTCCACGTTCACCGGGCCGTCCGACGGGGAGACCACGATGAGTTGGTCGAGCCCCTGGGCGCCCCGGGGCCGCTCGCTTACCACCTCGTCGAACCGGAAGAGGACCTCCCGGGCCCGCACGTTGACCGCGCCGGTGTCGGGCGTCACCGACAGGAGCCGCGGCGGGCTCCGGTCCAGCCGCCCGCCAGGCGGCATCCCCGGCGCGGCGCAACCGGCGGTGAGGATCGCGCCGAACGACACAGCGAGGGTCACGGCGAGGGTCACGGCAAGCGTCCCGGCGCGCGTGGCGGCGAGCGTCGAGCTGCGGGTGGGGCCCCGCGTCACGGCGATCTTCACGCGCCGCACAGCGTGCGCACCTTCGCGCTCAGCTGGTCGCGACGCGCGCCCCATTCGCGCTCCTTCGCACGCTCCGCCTCCACGACGTCTTTCGGAGCCCGGCTCGTGAACTTCTCGTTCGCCAGCCGGCCGCGAAGCGCCGAGAGCTGCCGGTCGAGTCCGGCCAGCTCGTTCGTCAGCCGCGCGCACTCTTTCTCGATGTCCACGATCCCCGTGAGCGGGAGCACCAGCTCGACGCCGCTCGCGAGCACGGCGTGTGCCGCGGCGCCGGCGCCCGGGGCCGTCTCGAGCAGGTCGCAGCGCGCGAGTCGCGCCGCAAGCGGCCGCTCGTCGAGCAGCGCGCGCCGCGCCGCCGACGGAGGCCCGACGACGTGCGCCGCGAGGGTCTGCGCGGGCGGAATGGCGTAGTCGGAGCGGAGCTGGCGGATCGCCCCGATGGCCTCGCGCACCACGTCGAACTCCCCGGCGCCCTCGGGCACCGCGGCCGCGCGCGGCCATTCCGCCGTGGCGAGAAAGGTGCCCGCCGCGTGCCCCGGGAGTCGCCGCCAGAGCGCTTCCGTGATGAACGGCATCACGGGGTGCAGCAGCCGGAGCGCGTGATCGAAGACGTGCACGAGCACGGCGCGCGCGACTTCCCGGTCCTCTCCAGCGGTCTGGAGGCGCGCCTTCGTCGCCTCGACGTACCAGTCGGCCAGTTCGTTCCACACGAAGCGGCGCGCGGCCTCGACATGGGCGTCGAAGCGCATCCCGGCGTTTCGCTCCGCCCCGGGCCATCCGCCCGAGGCGGGCCGCGCGGGCCCGAGCGCGGCGTCGCACTCGGCGATCGCCCCCGCGAGGCGACCGAGAATCCACCGGTCCGCGCGCGTGAGCGCGTTCGCGGGCACCACCTCGAGGCGCCGCACCGGCGGCGCGCCGACGCTCAGCAGCAGGAACCGGCCGATGTTCCACAGCTTCGTCGCGAAGTTGCGTCCCGGCGCGAACGACTTCTCGAGGTCGTCAGGATCGAGCATCACGTCCACCCCGAGCCCCGTTCCGGCCATCTGCGTGTAGCGCAGCGCGTCGGCGCCGTAGCGCTGCACGACGTCGAGCGGATCAATCCCGTTGCCGAGCGACTTCGACATCTTCCGGTGCTGCAGGTCGCGCACGGTCCCGTGCAGGTAGACGGTGTGGAAGGGCTCGCGCCCCATGCAGTAGAAGCCGCTCATGATCATCCGCGCGACCCAGAAGAAGAGGATCTCCGGCGCGGTGACGAGCACGTCGGTCGGGTAGAACGCGCGCTGGTCCGCCGTGTCCTGTTCGGGCCAGCCGAGCGTCGAGAACGGCCAGAGCCACGACGAGAACCAGGTGTCGAGCACGTCCTCGTCCTGCCGCACCGGGCACCCGCAGTGCGGGCACTGCGCGAGGTCCTCACGGCTCGCGATCACGTTCTGCGGCGGGTCGCACTCGTCGCAGTACCAGACCGGGACCCGGTGGCCCCACCAGATCTGCCGCGAGATGTTCCAGTCCCGGATGTTCTCCATCCAGTTCACGTACACCGCGTGCCAGCGTTCGGGGAGGATCCGGACGCGCCCGTCGCGCACCGCGTCGAGCGCCGGCTTCGCGAGCGGCGCCATCTTCACGAACCACTGGTCGGAGAGTCGCGGCTCCACGACGGTCTCGCAGCGGTAGCAGCGGCGCACCGCGTGGGCGTGCGGTTCGGTCCTGACCAGGAGTCGCTCCGCCTCGAGCTGCGCGACGATCCGCGCCCGCGCGGCGACGCGGTCCAGCCCCCGGAGCGGCGCCGGCACGCGTCCCTCGGCGTCCGCGTCCTCGGCCATCGTGCCGTCCGGCGCCATCACCACCGGCATCGGGAGCCGGTGCCGGCGCCCCACCTCGAAGTCGTTCGCGTCGTGCGCCGGCGTGATCTTGACCGCGCCCGTCCCGAAGGCGTGGTCCACGGCGTCATCGGCGATGACGGGGATCTCGACGCCGGCGATCGGGAGGCGGACGCGCCGCCCGACGAACGCGCGGTAGCGCGCGTCGTCCGGGTGCACCGCGACGGCGACGTCGCCGAGCATCGTCTCCGGGCGGGTCGTCGCGACGACGAGGCCCGCGGAGGGGTCGTCGGCGAGCGGATAGCGGATGTGGAAGAGCGTCCCCGCGGCGTCCGTGAACTCGGCCTCCTCGTCGGAGAGCGCCGTGAGACAGCGCGGGCACCAGTGAATGACGCGGTGGCCGCGATAGATGAGCCCGTCGTCGAACAGGCGCACGAACACGTCGCGCACCGCGCGCGAAAGCGCCGGGCTGAACGTGTACGCGGTGCGCGTCCAGTCGGCGCTCGCGCCGATGGTGCGCAGCTGGTGGAGGATCGCGCCGCCGGTCTCCTCGACGAAGCTCCGCACGCGCGCGACGAACGCGTCGCGGCCGAGGGCTTCGCGCGACGTGCCCTCCGAGGCGAGGAGCTTCTCGACGACGTTCTGCGTGGCGATGCCCGCGTGGTCGGTGCCGGGCAGCCAGAGCGTCTCGTCGCCGGCCATCCGGCGCCAGCGCGCGAGCACGTCCTGCACGATGTTGTTGAGTGCGTGCCCCACGTGCAGCGCCGCCGTCACGTTCGGCGGCGGCATCACGATCGCGAACGGCTCCCGGTCGCCACCGCTCCGCTTCGATCGCGCGGCGTCGGCGCGAAAGACGCCGGCGGCTTCCCACTCCTCGTAGAGCGCGCGCTCGGTCGCGCCCGCGTCGTAGCGCGCGGGAATCTCCCTGGGCTCGTCGTCGTCGGGGCGCGGGCGCGTCATCGCGCGGAAAGTTAGCCACGCTGCCGAGCGCGGGTCTACCGCGCGGCGCGCGGCGGCCTCCGCCGCGCCACGCGCCGCGGCCTCCGGTGCGCCACGCGCCGGACCCCCGTGGGCACGGGGCGCGACGCCGGTGTGCCGCGCGACGTCGCCGCCGTAGCGTCGCCCGAAGCGGCGGGGTTAACTTGAGTCGCTTCCCCCGCGAGTCAGGAGCCGCCACCGATGTCCGCCTCGTCCCCGAACACGCCTGCCGCGCGCCTGCGCGCCCGCCAGATCGTGCTGTGGACCGCGTTCACGGCGCTCCTCGTGCTCGGAGTCATCCTCTACTTCCGTTACGCGGACCGGATCGTTCCGCTCCTCGACGCGGTGATCGAGCGATGACGGACTCCGTCGCGAATCGCGGGGAGCTGCTCACGCTCGTGCTCCCCGACGGCGCGACGCGCCAGGTCACGGCGGGCACCCTTCCGCGGGACGTGGTGGCGTCCATCGGGCCGCGCCTGCTCGCGGCGGCGATCGCCGTGGCCGTGGACGGCGAGGTGCAGGACCTCGTGACGCCGCTCCGCAAGGGCGGGCCCTTCGTCGTGCTCACGGAGAAGGACCCGCGCGCGCTCGACGTGTTGCGCCACTCGGGCGCGCACGTGCTCGCCACCGCGGTCCGCCGGCTCCGTCCCGACGCGAAGATCGGCTTCGGCCCCGCCATCGAGGACGGCTTCTACTACGACTTCGAGGTCGCGAGGCCCTTCACGCCCGACGACCTCGAGGCCTTCGAGGCCGAGATGCGGAAGGTCGCCGCGGAGAAGCTGCCGTTCGTGCGCGAGGAGGTCTCGCAGGCCGCGGCGCAGCGGCACTTCGCGGACGACCCGCTGAAGCTCGAGCGCCTCGCCGACTTCGAGGGCACGGACGAGATCATCTCCACGTACACCGACGGGCCGTTCACCGACCTGTGCAAGGGCCCGCACCTCCCGGACACCTCGTTCCTGCGGCACTTCAAGTTGCTGAGTACCGCGGGCGCGTACTGGCGCGGCGACGAGCGCCGCCAGATGCTGCAGCGCATCTACGCGACCGCGTGGTTCCGCAAGGAAGACCTCGACGCGCATCTCCACCGCATCGAGGAGGCGAAGCGCCGGGACCACCGCGTCGTCGGCCGCGCGCTCGACCTCTTCCTCTTCCACCACTTCGCGCCGGGCGCGGCCTTCTGGACCGAGCGCGGCGCGACCGTGATGAACGCGCTCATCGCGTACCTCCGCGAGCTGCAGCGGGACGGCTACCACGAGGTGATGACGCCGCAGCTCTACAACAAGGGGCTCTGGGAGATCTCCGGACACTGGGGCGTGTACCGCGAGCACATGTTCCTCGTGCTCGACCGCGAGACGAAGGAACACGACTTCTCGCTCAAGCCGATGAACTGCCCGTCGCACCACCTCCTCTACCTCGCGAAGAAACACTCGTATCGCGAGCTGCCGCTCCGCTACAACACCTACGACGTGCTCCACCGGAACGAGGTGAGCGGCGCGCTCTCGGGCCTCACCCGCGTGCGGCAGTTCCAGCAGGATGACTGCCACATCTACCTGATGGAGAGCCAGATCGCGGAAGAGGTGACGCGGCTCATCCGCTTCATCACGGGGTATTACGCCACGTTCGGTCTGCGAGCGACGCTCCGGTTCGCGACGCGGCCGCCGGAGCGCATCGGCACGGACGAGATGTGGGACCGCGCCGAGCGCGGGTTGCGCGAGGCGCTGGAGTCCACGGGAATGGCCTACGAGTTCAAGCCCGGCGACGGCGCGTTCTACGGGCCGAAGATCGACTTCGACGTCACCGACTCCATCGGTCGCGCCTGGCAGCTCGGCACGATCCAGCTCGACTACGCGCAGGCGGAGCGGTTCGACCTGACGTACACGGGCGACGACAACGCGTCGCACCGCACGGTGCTGATGCATCGCGCCGTGAGCGGCTCCCTCGAGCGGTTCATCGCCATCCTGATCGAGCACTTCGCCGGCGCGTTCCCCGTGTGGCTCGCGCCGGAGCAGGTGCGCGTGCTTCCGATCGCCGACGACCTCCGCGCGCACGCGGCGGAGCTGACGGCGCTGCTGCGCGCCGCCGGCATCCGCGCGCACCTGGACGACCGATCGGAGACGCTCAACTACCGCATTCGCGAGGCCGAGACGATGAAGGTCCCGTACATGGCGGTCATCGGGAAGCGCGAGGCCGAGTCGGGCACGCTCGCGCTGCGCGTGCGCGGGACAGGCAGGAAGCAGGAGATCGTGGCGGTGGACGCATTCCGCGCGCGCGTGGTCGAGGAAATCCGGACCCGCGCACTCGCCCCATCGGGAGCGGCCGAGTGATCGCCCGCCGCGCCGGGCTCGGCCGCCACGCCCGCCGCGCGCGCACCCTCGCCCGCGCGGCCGCGCACGCCGTAGTGACGTCGGCCGTCACCGCGTCGGCCGTCACCGCGTTGGCCGTCACCGCGCTCGCCGTCACCGCGCTCGCCGTCACGGCGCTCGCCGTCGCCGCTCCGCTCGGCGCGCAGGCCGCACCGGCCGCACCGGCCGCGCAGGCCGCGCCGGCCGCGCCGGACGCGCCGCCGGCGCCCGCGGGCCGCCCCACGCTCGAGCCGCTGCGCGTGGGCGGCGAGGTGCTGGTCGGCACCTACGCGGGGCTGGGCGGCTTCCTCATCGGCCGCTTCATCGGCGGCTCCATCGGCGACCTGATGCCCGCGAGCGAGCGCGACAAGGAGAATCTCGCGCACGTCACGGGGCTCGTCGTCGGCGGGCTCGCGACCGCGGGCGGCACGTTCGCGGTCGGCGCCGTCCGCTCGAACCAGACCGCCTCGTACCCGGCGACGCTGCTCGGCGCCGGCGCCGGGTACGTCACCGGACTCGCGGTGACACGGCTGCTCTTTCCGCGCAGCCGCCCGTCCGTGACGCCCGAGCAATCGCGCGCGCGGTGGTTGCAGGCGACCGTGCAGTCGCTCCTTCCAGCGATCGGCGCGACCATCGCGTTCAACTCCAGCAGGCGATTCAAGTGACCGATACCTCCCGCGAAGCCAGAATTCCCGTCATCGTGTCCGGCGCCCGCACGCCCATCGGGCGCTTCCTCGGCGGGCTCGCGCCGCTCGGCGCGCCCGAGCTGGGCGCCGTCGCCATTCGCGCCGCGCTCGCGCGCGCGACGGTGGATGCCGCCGCGCTCGACGAAGTCATCATGGGGAACGTCGTGCAGGGCGGCGTGGGGCAGGCGCCCGCGCGCCAGGCCGCGATCAAGGGCGGCGTCCCGGCGGCGGTTCCCGCCTACACCGTGAACAAGGTGTGCGGTTCCGGGCTCCAGGCGGTGATGCTCGCCGCGCAGGCGATTCGCGCGGGCGACGCGCAGGCGCTCGTCGCGGGCGGAATGGAATCCATGTCGAACGCGCCCTACTACGTGTACGGGGCGCGCACCGGCGTGAAGTTCGGCGACCAGTCGCTCGTGGACGGCGTGATCCGCGACGGGCTCTGGTGCGCCTTCGGCCACGTGCACATGGGCGGCCACGCCGAATACACGGCGAAGAAGGCCGGGATCACGCGGCAGCGGCAGGACGAGTTCGCGCTCGGCTCGCACCAGAAGGCCGTGCGCGCCATCGAGGGCGGCCACTTCGCGAAGGAGATCGTCCCGGTCGAGATCGCGGGGAAGAAGGGGCCGACCGTGATCGCCACCGACGAGAGCCCGCGCAAGGACACGACGCTCGAGGCGCTCCAGAAACTCAAGCCCGCGTTCGCGAAGGACGCGCCCAAGGAGATGAAGCCCGAGGAGCTGACCGTGACGGCCGGCAACGCTCCGGGGCTCTCCGACGGCGGCGCGGCGCTCGTCGTCACGAGCGAGGCGTTCGCGAAGGCCCACGGCCTCCCCGTGCTCGCGCGCATCACGGGGTACGCGTCGGGCGGCACCGAGCCGCGGGACCTCTTCTTCGCTCCCATCGTCGCCGTGCAGAACCTGATGAAGCAGACCGGTGCGAAGATCGGTGACTACGACCTCATCGAGGCGAACGAGGCCTTCGCCAGCCAGGCGCTGGCCGACGGGGACGCGCTCGGCTGGGACTGGGACCGCGTCAACGTGCACGGCGGCGCGATCGCGCTCGGGCATCCGATCGGGTCGAGCGGCGCGCGGATCCTCGTGACGCTGCTCCACGCGATGCACGCGCGCGGCGCGCGCACCGGACTCGCGACGCTCTGCCTGGGCGGCGGCAACGCCGTGGCGCTGAGCGTCGAGCGCGTCTGAGTCCGACGGCCCATCCCGGCTCTCGTGAAGCTGCGCGCGCTCTTCGTCGGGGACGGCGGGGGGCCGCGCACGCCGTGGCGCGTCGCGATCTTCCTCGCCGCGACGTTCGTCGCGGGCGTGCTCGTGACGGGCGTCGTCCATCCGGTCCTGGCGTGGACGCCGCTCGTCGCGCTCGCGCGACAGTGGCGCGTGCCGCTCGACCAGCTCGGCGCGCTCCTCGCGCTCCTTGCCGGCACGTACGCCGCGCTGCGCCTGGCCGACGGGCAACGCCATGCCGCGTGGGACCGCGTGGGGCTCGGCCGGCGCGCCTTCTCGCCCCGCGCGCTGGCGGTGGGCGGCGCCGCCGGCCTCCTCGCGATTCTCGTGCCGTCGGCGCTCCTCCTCGCCGCCGGCCGACTGGGGCTCGAGCGACAGCCGGAGATCGAGTCGTGGGCGCACTCGGCGCGCGTGACGGTCCTCGTGCTCGCGCCCGCGGCGCTCGTCGAGGAGCTGGCGATGCGCGGGTACCTCCTGAGCGCGCTTCGCGACGGGCTCCGGGCCCCCGGTGCGGTAGCGGTCACCAGCGTTGTCTTCGCGCTCCTGCACCTCTTCAATCCCGGCCCCACGATCACCTCGACCGCCGTCGTCGCGCTCGCGGGCGTCTTTCTCGCGACGGTGCGACTCGCCACGGGGAGCCTCGTCGCGGCGTGGGTCGCGCACTTCGCGTGGAACTTCGCGCAGGCCGCGCTGCTCCACGCCCCGGTGAGCGGCCTGGCGCTCCCCACGCCCGGCTACCGACTCGTGGATCGCGGCCCGGCGTGGCTCACCGGCGGCGCGTGGGGCCCCGAAGGAGGGCTCGCCGCCGCCGCGGGAATGCTCGTCGCTACCTTTCTCCTCGTCTGGCGGCCGCGGCGCCCGCAGCGGCTGCGGCGGCACGCGCGCGCGCCGGACGCGGCATCCGGCGCGCTCCCACGGGCGCCCGCGGAGACCTGACCATGAGTGATGTCATTGCGGTGATCGGCGCCGGCCAGATGGGAAACGGCATCGCGCACGTGTGTGCGCTGTCGGGACTCCCCGTCACGATGATTGACGTCTCGGCGGACGCGCTCGCGAAAGCGCGCACGACGATCGAGAAGAACCTCGAGCGGCAGATCAAGAAGGGCGCGCTCGGCGCCGCCGCGCGCGACGCGGCGCTCGCGCGCGTCGCGACGAGCACGGAGCTCGCCGCCGCCGCGCAGGCGACCGTCGTCATCGAATCCGCCACCGAGAGCGCCGACCTCAAGTTCCGCCTCTTCGCGGAGCTCGACCAGCTCGCGCCTCCCACGGCGATCCTCGCCTCGAACACCAGCTCCATCTCCATCACGGCCCTCGCCGCGAAGACCGGGCGCCCCGCGCAGGTGATCGGGATGCACTTCATGAATCCCGTCCCCGTGATGCAGCTCGTGGAGATCATTCGCGGACTCGCCACGAGCGACGAGACCGCACGGCGGACCGCCGCGCTCGCGAAGGCGCTCGGCAAGACGCCCGTCGAAGCGAGCGACTCCCCGGGCTTCATCGCGAACCGCGTCCTGATGCCGATGATCAACGAGGCCGCGTACTGCGTGATGGAGGGCGTCGGCACGAGCGAGGCGGTGGACACGGTGATGAAGCTCGGGATGAACCACCCGATGGGACCGCTCGCGCTCGCCGATCTCATCGGGCTCGACACCTGCGTCGCCATCCTCGACGTGCTCCACGCCGGGCTCGGCGACCCGAAGTACCACGCGTGTCCGCTGCTCCGGAAGTACGTGGCGGCGGGGTGGCTGGGGCGGAAGACTGGGAGGGGGTTTTTCACCTACGAGTAGGCAGTGGACAGTAGACAGTGAACAGTTGACGGTAGACCGCCGACCGTTCACGCCCTTCACGCGAACTGTCCACTGTCCACTGTCCACGGTCCACTGTCCACTCGTTTCTCAATGACCCTTCGCTCCCTGACCCCCCTCACCCCCGAGCAGTCCGCCATCCAGCGGATGGCCCGCGAGTTCGCCGAGCGCGAGATCGCGCCCCACGCCGCCCGGTGGGATCGCGACGCGCATTTCGAGCCCGCGCTCGTCGCGCAATTCGGTGAGCTCGGTTTCCTCGGGATGCTCCTGCCCGAGGCGTACGGAGGGCTCGGGCTCGACACGCTCACCTACCTGATCGCCCTCGAGGAGATCGCGGCCGCCGACGCCTCGGCGGCCGTTCTCATGTCGGTGCACAACTCGCTCCCCACGCAGATGATCCTGCGGTTCGGGTCCGAGGATCAGCGCCGGCGATTCCTGCCGCCGATGGCGCGCGGCGAGCTGCTGGGCGTCTTCGCGCTCTCCGAGCCCGAGGCCGGCTCCGACGCCGCGGCCCTGCGCACGCAGGCCGTGCGCGACGGCGACCACTGGGTGCTGGACGGCGCCAAGGCGTGGGTCTCTGGAGGGAGTCACGCGGGCGTCATCCTCGCGACGGCGCGCACCGACGCGCCGGAGCTGCGGCGCGGCCCGCGCGGCATCTCGATGTTCATCGTCACGCCCGACCTGCCCGGCTTCCGGGTGGGGAAGAAGGAAGACAAGATGGGCCTGCGCGCCTCCCCCACTGTCAGTCTCGTGTTCGACCGGATGCGCGTCCCGGCGGACCGGCTGCTCGGCGAGGAAGGGCAGGGGTTCGTGTACGCGATGCAGTCGCTCGAGCACGGGCGCCTGGGGATCGCCGCCCAGGCGATCGGCATCGCGCGGCACGCGCTCGAGCTGAGCGTCACCTACGCGAACGAGCGCAAGCAGTTCGGCAAGCCCATCCGCGAGTTCCAGGCCATCCAGTTCAAGCTCGCCGACATGGCCACGCGCGTGCAGGCCGCGCGCGCGCTCCTGCACGAGGCCGCCCTCGCGAAGGATCGCGGCGAGTCCATCGGCCCGCACGCCGCCATCGCGAAGCTCGTCGCCAGCGAGGCGGCGATGTGGGTCACGACGCAGGCGATTCAGGTGTTCGGCGGGTACGGCTTCGTGAAGGACTACCCCGTCGAGCGGCTGTTCCGCGACGCCAAAGTCACCGAGATTTACGAAGGGACGTCCGAGATCCAGCGGATTCTCATCAGCCGCGCCCTGTTTCACGATGGACCCTGACCCCGTGCGCGGGCTCACCCGGAGGCGGCCTCCGTGGCCGAGGAAAAGCTGATGGCCGAGCGCATCCCGATCGCCGCCGATCACCGCGGCTTCGAGCTCAAGGAGAAGCTCAAGCGGCAGCTCGTGGCCCTGGGCTTCGAGGTGCAGGACCTCGGCACGCACTCCCCGGATTCCACGGACTATCCCGACTACGCGCACCCGCTGGCCGAGGAGGTCTCGCGGGGCGAAGTGAAGCGCGGAGTGCTGCTCTGCGGCACGGGGCTCGGGATGGCCTACGCGGCCAACCGCCATCCGCGCGTGCGCGCGGCGGTCGCGTGGGCGCCGGAAGTCGCCGAGCTCGCGCGCCGCCACAACGACGCCAACGTGCTCGTGCTCCCGGCGGACTACCTTTCGGAGGTGGAGGGCGTGGCAATCCTCAAGAAGTGGCTCGAAACGCCGTACGAGGGGGGTCGCCACGCGCGGCGCGTGGAGAAGATCGAGATGCCGGAGGAACGATGAGTCCGTGGTGTTCGTGGACCCGGTGCCCGCCCGGGCCGGAGTTGACGGCCACCGATCCCGAGGTCGCGCACCTCATCGAGCAGGAAACCGCGCGCCAGTCGGACGGCCTCGAGCTGATCGCGAGCGAGAACTTCGTCTCGCCCGCGGTGATGGAGGCGATGGGCTCGCCGCTCACCAACAAGTACGCCGAGGGGCTTCCGGGGCGGCGCTACTACGGCGGCTGCGAGTTCGTGGACCAGGTGGAGCAGCTCGCGATTGACCGCGCGAAGCAACTCTTCGGCGCGGAGCACGCGAACGTGCAGCCGCACTCCGGCGCGCAGGCGAACGCGGCGGTCTACCTCGCGTTCCTCAAGCCGGGCGACACGGTGCTGGGGCTCGACCTGTCGCAGGGCGGCCACCTCACGCACGGCTCGCCGGTGAACTTCTCCGGTCTTCTCTACAAGGCGGTGCACTACGGCGTGACCGATGAGGGGCTGATGGACTACGACGGCGCGCACGCGCTGGCGCGCGCCCACAAGCCGAAGATGGTCATCGCCGGCTACAGCGCGCACTCGCGCGTGATTGACTTCGCGCGGTTCGCCGCGATCGCCGCGGAAGTCGGCGCGATCTTTGTCGTGGACATGGCGCACTTCGCGGGACTCGTCGCCACGGGTCACTATCCCTCGCCGGTGCCCCACGCCGACGTCGTCACCCTGACGACGCACAAGACGCTGCGCGGCCCCCGCGGCGGGCTCATCCTCTGCAAGGCGGTCCACGCCAAGGTCGTGGACAAGGCCGTCTTCCCCGGGTCGCAGGGCGGCCCGCTCGAACACGTGATCGCCGCCAAGGCCGTGGCGCTGAAGGAGGCGGCCGAGCCGTCGTTCCGCGAGTACTCGCGCCGGGTCATCGAGAACGCCCGGGCGCTCGCCGCGGCGCTCGCCGAGCGCGGATTCCACATCGTGAGCGGCGGAACCGACAACCATTTAATGCTGGTGGACCTGCGGTCGAAGAACCTGACGGGCAAGGCGGCCGAACAGGCGCTGAACGCCGCCGGAATCACGGTCAACAAGAACACCGTGCCGCGCGAGACGCAGTCGCCGTTCGTGACGAGCGGCATCCGGATCGGCACGCCCGCGGTGACCACCCGGGGCATGGGCGTCGCCGAGATGAAGCGGATTGCTTCGCTGATCGCGACGGTCCTCGCCGCGCCCGAGGACGAGTCCATCCGGCAGCGCGTGCGCGACGAGGTGCGCGCGCTCACCCAGGCGTTCCCGCTCTACCCCGCTGCAATTCCCGCGCCAGCGGGCTCCTGAGCACACCCCGCCGGAACGCGCCGCCAGTTGTGGCGCTCACGCGCGCGCTGCATTATCCGTCCCGTTGCGCGCGGCGCAACTCCTGTGCGCCGGCGCGAGTCCCCTCGACTGCAGAGGAGCGCGTGCCCGAGCTGGCGTTCCGAGACGGCGTGATGGACCGGATCAGGTTGCGCGAGCCGCGCTTTCACGAGCACGCGTACCTGTTCGTCCTTTCCGCGCTCGAGTTCTGCCAGGCCCGGCTCACGGAGCGCCGGCACATCAGCGGGCGTGAGCTCGCGGAGGGATGCCGCGACCTCGCGCTCGAGCGCTACGGCGTGCTCGCGCGGCTCGTCCTGGAGTACTGGGGCATCACCAGCACGGCGGACCTGGGCGACGTGGTCTTCACGCTCGTGGACCTGGGCCTCCTTCTGAGTCAGCCGACGGACAGCCGCGAGGACTTCGCGGCCGTCTTCGACTTCGAGGAGGTGTTCGATCGCGACTATCCCTGGAACGCCGCACCCGCCGCGTAGCGCAGGAGGGCGCTACACGCCGTTCGGTCACCGATGAGCGTGCGCGTCCTGAGCGCGGCGCAGGCGGCGGCGCTCGACACGAAGGCGATCGCGGGCGGCGTCCCCTCGCGCGCGCTGATGCAGGCCGCGGGGCGCGCGGCGGCGTCGCTCCTCCTCGAGCGATTTCCGCTCGAGGCCGCGCGCGGCGTGGCGCTCTTCGCCGGCCCGGGCAACAACGGCGGCGACGCGTGGGTCGTCGCCGCGGAGCTGGCGCGTCGCGGGGTGCGCGTGCGCATCGCCGAGGCGGACGTGGCCCGGACGCCGGACGCGATGGCCGAGCGTGAAGCCGCGAGCGCCGTGCTCCAGCACGCGTTGCCCGACGGCTCCGAGGGCGTGATCGTGGACGGCCTCCTCGGCACGGGGGCCACGGGCGCGCCGCGCGGCGCGATCGCCGACGCCATCGGGCGCATCGAGGCCGCGCGCACGGCGTCGTCGCCGCGGCCGCGCGTGGTCGCCCTCGACGTCCCGAGCGGCGTGGACGCGACGACGGGCGAGACGCCCGGCCCCTTCGTGCGCGCCGACCTCACCGTCACCTTCGGCTCGGTCAAGCGCGGCCTGCTGGTGAACCGCGACGCCGCCGGCACGATTCTCGTCGCCGACATCGGCCTCGCGGCGGCGGCGGAGGCGTTCACGGAGGGCGCGCTCCTCGTGGACGCGGCGTTCGTGCGCGATGCCGTGCCGCCGATTCCCGCCCGCGCGCACAAGGGGACGCGCAAGCGGCTCGTCGTCGTGGGCGGCGCCCTCGGGATGGCCGGCGCGACGGTGCTCGCCGCGCGCGCCGCCATGCGGAGCGGGATCGGGATGGTCCGGCTTTGCGTGGCGAGCGAGAGCGAGAGCGCGGTGCAGGCGGCGGAACCCGCGGCGATGGCCGCGCCGTGGCCCGCGACCGACGCCGACGTGGACGCGCTCGTCTCCTGGGCGCACGCGTTCCTCATCGGCCCGGGCATCGGCGCCACGGCGCGCGCGGGGGCGCTCGTCGAGCGGCTGCTCGTGGCGCGGCGGGGCCCGGTGGTCCTCGATGCCGACGGGCTCCGCGCGTTCGAGGGTGCGCCGCGGAAGCTCGGGACACTGCTCGGTGCCCCCGATCCGGACGGGCGCCGCGCCGCCGTCATCACGCCGCATGTCGTCGAGTTCGCGCGCCTCGCGGGACTCACGAGCGACGAGGTGAACGCGCGCCGCTTCGACGTGGCGGCCGAGCTCGCGCGCGCGATCGGCGCGACGGTCCTCCTCAAGGGCGTCCCGACGGTCGTGAGCGACGGCGCGCGGACGCTGGTGAGCGCGAGCGGCACGCCCGCGCTCGCCACGGCGGGGAGCGGCGACGTGCTCGGCGGGATCCTCGCCACCGTGCTCGCGCAGTCCGGCAACGGCCTCGCGAGCGCCGCCGCGGCGGCGTGGGTGCACGGCCGCGCGGCCGAGATCGCGGCCGCGGGCCGCGTGCGCGGCGTCGCGCTCGACGACGTCATCGCGGCGCTCCGCGCGGCGTGGCGCCTCGACATGCCCCCCGCGCCGCAGCCGCCCGTGCTCGCCGAACTGGCGGCGGTCGGCGACCGCGACGACTGAGCACACGCGGTGCGCGCGTGTCGCGAGGGCCGCGCAAACGCGCGCGGCGCCGGAGCGGCGCCCGTGAGCCCGTCGTACTTTCAGGCATGAGTTCCGATCACCTCTCGCTCGGCCCCGGCGCCGAGTTCGACACCATCCGCGCGACGCTCGCGCGCTGGGGCGCCGTCGCGCGCGGCACGGGCGACGACGCGGCCGTGCTCGAGGTGCCGCGTGGGGAGCGGCTCGTCGTGAGCACCGACACCGCGGTCGAGAACGTCCACTTCCGCCGCGCGTGGCTCTCGGCCGAGGAGATCGCCTATCGCGCCGGCGCGGCCGCCTTGAGCGACCTCGCCGCGATGGGCGCCACGCCGCTCGCGATGACCATCGCGCTCACGCTCCCCGAGACGTGGCGCGCCGAGAGCATGGCCCTGGCCGACGGCATCGCGAGCGTGGCGCGCGAGACCGGCACGCCGATCGTCGGCGGCGACCTCACCACGGGCACGGAGCTCTCACTCAGCGTGACGGCGCTCGGCACCGTGCGGCGCCCACTCTCCCGCGGCGGCGCGCGCGAGGGGCAGGCCGTGTGGGTCACGGGCCGCTTGGGCGCGCCCCGGCTCGCGCTGGAGGCGCTCGAGCGCGGGTTGACGCCGCACCCCGCGCACCGCGCGCGCTTCGCGCACCCGGCACCGCGCCTGCACGAGGCGCGCTGGCTCGCGGAGCACGGCGTCACCGCGGCCATTGACTGTTCCGACGGAGTCGCCGCCGACCTCGGGCACGTCGCCGCGGCGAGCCGCGTGCGCATCGTGCTCGACCTCGATCGCCTGCCGTGCGTGAGCGGCGCCACCCCGGACGACGCCGCGCGGAGCGGCGAGGAGTACGAACTCCTCGTCACGGCGCCCGAGGGGCTCGACGCCGGCGCGTTCGAGCGCGAGTTCGGGCTTCCGCTCACGGCCGTCGGGCGCGTGGAGCGCGCGGGCGCCGGGGGCGCGACCGTCGAGACGCTCCGCGGCGGCGTGCCGGTCCCCGCGCCCAGGGGGCACGACCACTTCACCCCCTGATGCGGACGCGCCTCGCCGGCGTCACGGTGCGCTTCCGCGCGGACGGCGTGGAGCTCGCCGTGGGAACCGGGACGCAACGGCGAGCGAGCCGCTAGATTCGTGAGGCCGACCGCGCGACTCCCGTCGTCCTGATCCCAGAGCACTTCCCCATGTCGAACATCAGCGACATCAGCGCCCGCGAGATCCTCGACTCGCGCGGCAATCCCACCATCGAGGTGGACGTCACGCTCGACTCCGGCGCCGCGGGGCGCGCGGCTGTCCCGAGCGGCGCCTCGACCGGCTCGCAGGAGGCGCTCGAGCTGCGCGACGGCGACCCGGAGCGGTACGGCGGCAAGGGCGTGCTGAAGGCCGTGCGCAACGTCGCGAAGGTCATCGCGCCGGCGCTGCGCGGCGCGGACGCCACCGACCAGCTCGCCGTGGACCGCGCGCTCATCGCGCTCGACGGCACGAAGAACAAGTCGAAGCTCGGCGCCAACGCCACGCTGGGCGTCTCGATGGCCGTCGCCCGCGCGGCCGCCGTGGACACCGACCAGCCGCTCTACCGCTATCTGGGTGGCCCCCTCGCGCGGACGCTTCCGGTGCCGATGATGAACGTCGTGAACGGTGGCGCGCACGCGACGAACACCGTGGACTTCCAGGAGTTCATGATCGTCCCCGTCGGTGCGCCGAGCTTCCACGAGGCACTGCGGATGGGCGCCGAGACCTTCCACGCGCTCAAGAAGGTGCTTCTCAAGCGGAAGCTGAGCGGCGGCGTGGGAGACGAGGGCGGCTTCGCGCCCGACCTCAGGAACGACGAGGAGGCGCTCGTCGTGATCCTCGAGGCGATCGAGAGCGCCGGCTACGCACCCGGCAGCGAGATCTGCATCGCGCTCGATCCCGCGGCGACCGAGCTGTTCGCCGACGGGAAGTACACGTTCAGGAAGAGCGGCGCGGGTACGAAGAACGCCATCCAGATGATCGAGCTGTTCGACAAGTGGCTCGACAAGTACCCGATCGTCTCGATCGAAGACGGCCTGGCCGAGAGTGATTGGGAGGGATGGACGGCGCTCACGGAAGCGCTCGGCGACCGCGTACAGCTCGTGGGCGACGACATCTTCGTGACGAATCCGGAGTTCCTGAGCCGCGCGATTGACGAGGACGTCGCCAACGCGATCCTCATCAAGCTGAACCAGATCGGCACCGTCACGGAGACGCTCGAGACGATCGAGCTGGCGCGCCGCAACGGCTACCAGAACGTGATCTCGCACCGGAGCGGGGAGACCGAGGACACCTTCATCGCCGATCTGGCGGTCGCGACCAACGCGGGGCAGATCAAGACGGGTTCGGCGAGCCGGACGGATCGCGTCGCGAAGTACAATCAGTTGCTGCGCATCGAGGCGGACCTGGGCGCGCACGCCGAGTTCCCGGGCGGCGCGGTGTACGGCCTGGCGTGAGCGCGCGCGTCGGAGTTCTCGACGAGGAGGCTCGGTGACCGAGGAGCCCAGACTTCAGCGCGACCTGCTGAAGAACATCCTGCGGAAATCCGGCGCCTCGAGCGTGGACCAGCTGCTCTTCGATCCGGTCACCGCACTCCCGGGTTTGCGGCTCCTCGTCCCGCAAGTCGAGGAGGCCCTCGCGCGCCGCGGGAACATCGGCATCCTCACGCTGAACATCGCCCAGTTCTCCCGGCTCGAGGATGTCTACGGCTGGGAACTCTTCGACGAGATCGTGCGCGGCGTCGCGGCGTGTCTGCAGACCATCAAGGACGATTCGCTCAGACAGAATGACGCGCTCGCGGAGCTGACGATCAACGGAAACGTCTTCATCCTGATGCTCTCGCCGCCCCGCACGGAGCGGGCGCTCAAGTTTCGCGACCTGCTCGGAATCAAGGCGCGGATCTCCGAGAAGCTCAACGCCTACGTCGCCGAGGCGCTCAGCCCGGAGCTGCTGTACCGGTTCAACTACTTCATCGGCTGCGCGATCATGGGCAAGGAGCCGTCCGTCCGGCTCGAGCGGATGCTCTACCGCTCGATTGACGAGGCGTTGGCCGACGCGACGTCGGAGAAGGAGAAGCTCGTGCGGCGCCGCTCGCGCAAGCTGCGGGAAATCATCGCCCGCCGCCGCATCACGACGCACTACCAGCCCGTGATGGACCTGCACGCGAAGCGCGTGATCGGCTACGAGGCGTTGAGCCGGGGCCCGGTGGGAGAGTTCGGCACGCCGGACGTCCTCTTCCGCATCGCGTACGAGGCGGAGCTTGTCCTCAAACTCGACGCCGTGTGCCGGGGGCGGGCCCTGCGGGGGCTGAGCAAGATGGACCGCGACCAGATCCTGTTCATCAACATGGAGCCGCTCTCGATCTTCGATCCCGCCCTCCTCAAGTCTGTTTCCGCGCGGCGGGCCGGACGGGTCGTGTTCGAGATCACGGAACACGCCGCGATTTCGGACTTCTCCACCTTTCGGCAGGCCGTGCAGCTCCTCAAGCAATCGGGTTTCAAGGTCGCACTCGACGACGTCGGTTCCGCGTACTCGGGGCTGCGCATCATCTCGCAAATCGAGCCGGATTACATCAAGCTCGACATGGAGCTCACGCGCGCGGCGCAGAGCAACCGCGTGAAGATGGAGCTCGTGCGCGCGATCGCCGGGTTCTGCACCGAAGCCAGCGTGCCGATGATCGTCGAGGGGGTGGAGACGCGCGAGGAGCTGGAAGCCGTGACGTCGCTCGGCGTACATCTCGTGCAGGGCTTCCTCCTTGGGCGGCCCGCGGCGATCCCCGGGAAGGACGAGATGATCTGGCCGGCGCTCGACCCGCCCTCGAAGAAGAACCCAGCCACGACCTAGGGCACGCGGAGGGTGCGGCGGGGCCCGCGTCCGACAGTCGGCTCCTCAGTTGTTTTGCGAGCGGTAGGTGAGCAGTGCGGACGCGGCATCAGGTGCGGGCGCGCGTGAGCGCGCGCGACCGGAGTTCGGAATGGAGTGGGGAGGTCGGCAGCGCCGGGATCGGCGACGATCGCGCGGAGCGCCGTCCGGGGGAGCGGGCCGGAGGTACTCACCGCGGTGCTCTGCCCGCCCTGACGCGACCCGCGCGTTTATGCTGCAGCCGCCCGCTGTATAGCGCGAAAGACACGCGTGGCTGAATCTCGTCAAGGCCGTTGCTCTGGAGGCGCTTGCGCCGCATACTCGAATGTGGGCGCTGCGTGAAAAGCAGCGAGCGCTCGCAAGGATTACTCCCGCTTCGCGGGATAACGTGACTGGATAATTGTAAGTTAGACCGCAATTCGGCGTCGGTGTTTATCCATCGACTTCCCATGAGCTTATGATGCAGCCCGCACTTTGCGACAACTGTGGTAAACGCCCCGTCGCGGAGATTGCCATAGGCTCGCGTGCCGACGGCTCGGCGTGGGATTTGGCGTTGTGCAGCGTCTGCTTGTCGACGACGAAGCCGCGTGCGCGCACTGCCGCAGAACAGGAGCGGCGACGAGCCTCCGACCAAATGAGCGATCAAGAGTTGGCCACCGGCCTGCGCAAGCTGTTCAACGAAGAAGCCTCCGAAACTTCCGGGGCGGATTGAAATGATCTTTGCCATCCCCGTAACGCTCATCGTCGCGTACGCCCTGTTTCGGGTGTTCGAGCACCTTGGACTGAAGGTGCAAAGGGCCGTGTATGCAGACGGCCCGCGACCTGAGACTCTTCGGCCGCTCTTGTTCCTTGGCGCAATCCTCCTTCCGGCGCGCATTTTCGGATGGGTGGCGTTGCTCTACTATGGCTACCAAGCGGGCTGGCTCGCGCCTGTGAAGCTCATCGCGATCGCCTTCCCACTCTCGCTTGTTTTCCAGTTCTTTGCAGCCGGCCTCCATCAACTGCCGCGCAGTGCGTTCAACGTAATCGTTCTCGGTGGAGTCCCCGCGATGGCCATAGTGATCGCGCTCATCCTCGCGTCCGCGTAGGCGCTGGGGAGTTGCGGTCTAGACCAAGGGTTGGTGCCGCCGTGGCGCGCGGCGAGCATGATTGTGTTGCGCCTTCGAGCCCGGCGTGCGAGCATCAATGTGCTGCGCCCGGCGAGAGCCACGCGGCACAACCCTGATCGTTATGCCGCCCGCAGGAGTCGCAACAATGCACCACCACGATGTAGTCTTGCTGGCGCTCTGGGCGTCGCTGCTTACTGCCCAAGTCTCTGCACAAGCGGCCCCAGAGCGCGGGCTGGCTCTGGCTCACGTCACGCTCATCGATGCGACTGGCGCTCCCCCTCAGACCGATATGACGGTTGTCATCTTGGGAAACCGCATCTCCGGGATTTACAAGACTGGCCACGCCCCGGTCTTGCCCGGGGCTGAAACTCTGGATGGCACTGGCCTCTACCTACTGCCTGGTCTCATTGATACGCACGTCCACCTCTTCAGCAACTGGCGTGAGACCAGTCACGACCGAGCGCTCGCTTACTTGGGCGGCTTTCTGGCCCAAGGGGTCACCGGTGTCCGGGATGCGGTCGGCGACGAGTTCCGCCTGGCGCTTCGAAACGGAGTCGAGGCAGGACAGATTCTTGGCCCCCACCTCTATGTCTCAGGTGAGGTAAGCTACGGCGGCATGCCCTCAGGCACCGGTGTCAGCCTCCGATCAATTACCCGGCAGCGGGTCAGCCAGGGTTTCGATGGTATCAAGATCAGGAGTCGTCTCAGGCCACCGGATGTTCTCACCATCATCGACGAAGCTCGCTCCCAGGGGGTATCGGTGTACGGTCACACGACCTATCGCGATACCTTGCCCTGGGCCGACTACACGCTGGCGGGCGTGCGTGCAGGAATGAATGGAGTCACGCACACGTGGTTCTTGCCGGCAGTCCCCAATCAACAAGAGCCGCCGAGGCCCACCTGCACCTGGCGAGAGTGCGCCGCCGCGTGGTGGCTCTACCACGCATCCCTCTGGCTGTACACTACGGACCACGAAACGGAGCCACTCATCAATGCAATGGTGCAACGACGGGTGTGGCTCGAACCCACCCTTGCATTCACGGATCAGATCGCACACCACGACCGATACCTCCAGCATGATCCACAGAGGTTCTATGACTGGTATCAGGGGGCTGATCTCACCCGATTTCGCGCTGCCTTCGATCGAATGATGCGTTTCGTCCGCCGCTTCCACGAAGCGGGAGGCTCGGTCCTCGCGGGAACGGACATGACGGACTATCCGCTGCGGTACGAACTCCAGCTCCTCTCGGAGGCTGGACTTCCTCCCTTGGCAGTGCTCCAAGCCGCCACTCGCGATGCTGCGCGCGCCCTGGGCTGGGGGGGCAGGCTCGGTACTGTAGAGGTCGGCAAGGAAGCCGATCTTCTCCTCCTGGAGGCGGATCCCCTCGAGGACATTCGCAACGTGGAGCGGATTCGACTCGTGATCCGGGCCGGGCGCGTGCTCGACCGAGCCACACTCCGGGCGCTCGAGGTAAAGGCCAAGGCCGCGGCCGAGGCCGCCAAGCAATGAGGCATCCCGCACCTGCCTCTCTTTCCGTGCGGCAGGCTCACCCGGCGTTGCTGCTGCCACGGTGCGCGAAGGCATCATGATTTGCGCCCGCCGCCATCCGCGCCCAGGCTGCATTGGCTCGCGCTCTGACGGGCCGCGCAGCAGAATGCCAATCCGTTGGGCGCACCTTCGATCACCGGTATTGGTCATCTCCGCACCAGCCCTGAAGACCAGGTCCACGCCCGGGCCGGACGCCACCGAGCACTGCGAGAACACACCTCGAGACTACTTTGTCATGTTCGTGAGGGCTGAACACCGCGACCAGCCGTATTCCTTGCGTTAGCAGGATGGAGGCATGATCGTATCGTCCGATCGGGATCGCACGAGGTGGGAGATGTCACATCGGTTGCGCGGGCCCAGATCGCTCAGCCCGCTGAGTCGGCGGTGCCGGGCGGCGATGATCGGGACTCTCGTCGCTCTCTTCACCAGTCAGGCGTTTGCGCAAACCGGCGTGGCCGTCCCTGCTCCGCGCGGGGAAGTCTTCGTGATCGGGACGGTGCATGCACCGCGCGGCCTCCTTCTCGACTCTGCCTATTCCGCGGCCCACTTGCGGGTCGCACTGGAGCGCTTTCAGCCGACCATGATTGGAGTCGAAGCCACCCCGCTCGCGCACGCGTGGGGGCTCTACCAATACGCGACTTGGGAAATCCAGCACGTCATCACGCCGTGGGCCGTCGCTCGGCGGGTCCCGGTGTACGGTATCGACTGGCAGAACGTCGACGATGCCGGTGTGCGCCGGCGCCTGGCATCACTTCGACAGGGCGACACACAGCCCCCTCCATCACTCGCCGAGCGGCAGCGAGAAGCGCAACGCGTAGCCGCTTTCGTTGACCAGATGCTGGCTGGCGATTTCGCCGACCCGGAGCACCGTCACTGGCACGAGTGGTTTCTCTGGATCAACTCCGGTGCGCGAAACGAAGCGGCTCCGGTTCGCGAATGGTGGGGACAGGCGAGCCGCGACGATGCGCTGGGCCGGTCCGTTCGCCTGCTGAGCGCGCGCGACGATCGGATCCTCGATCAGGCCGTCACGCTGCTCCGCCGGTACCCAGGGAGTCGTCTTTCGATCCTCATCGGGTTCAGTCACAAGCCGGACCTCGATCGGAAGCTCGCCAAGGTCCCCGGGGTGCGCGTTATGCAGCTCACGGACTTGCCACGCGTCACACCTGCAGACGTTCGCCGTGCCTGGGCACCCGAGGACGCGATCGCCGCGCTTCGCGAGGCGTTGGATGGCAACGCCTACTACTTCGACCCAGCGGGCACCAGGCTGGAGTTGGCGCGGCGCCATCTCGATGCGCTCCGGGAGCACGGGGTGGACACCGACCTCCGTCGCTACTACGACGCACGGCTGTGCGTCGTGGAAGGCCGCCTCGAAGAAGCCACGGGCCTGCTGCGTGGGATCATTGTCAGACCTCGGAGCCCCGGCGCTGTTGGACTCGGCCCCTGGGAGGGTGTTCTCAGCGTTCAGCAGCTGGCCCGTCTCGAACTGGGCAAGGTGCATGACTTGCTCGGCGAACGCGACATGGCGCTCGAGGAGTATCGGCAGCTACTGACGGAACTCGACGGCATGGACCGGCCGGTCCCCGATGACAGCGTGTTCGTGAACCTGGTGGACTGGGTCACTCGCGCAGCTCCCGTGGCGGGCTCGATCGTCGCCTTGCGTGAGGTGCGCGGCATCGTGCGAACCTTGCTCCGAGAGCCCTGGATTCTCAGGGGCAGGATAGTCCCCTGATGGCGCTTGCTGTCGGTGCCGACCCCCGCTGCTCCTGCTCGTTCGGACCGAGTGAGGCGACGGACCGTCGCTCAGGCACCGTGCTGCCCAACCAGCGAATGAAGCTGACGGCGCATACTCGGGAGGAAGCGGCAGCTGCGCTGCCGCGATCGTTGTAATGCGCCGCAGCTTATTCGCGTGACGTTCGGCGGACCATTGGGTCCCTTGAGGCAGGTCCACGAGAATGCTTAGGGTCGCGGTCTTCGTCCTGATCTCCATCGTGTTGGCCGTCCTGTCGCGCAAGTCGCTGCGGGATCCCCACGTACACGGGTTCTATCGATTCTTCGCCTTCGAGTCGACTCTGGTCGTGGTGCTTCTGGTTGCCCCGGAGTGGTTCCATGGCGCCTGGTCCCCGCGTCAGATCCTCTCGTGGGTCCTGCTGCTTGGCTCCGCGACCCTCCCAGCGCACGGCTTCTATCTCCTCCACACCGTTGGCGCCCCGCGTGGCGGCGTTGAAGACACCACCACACTGGTCACCAGTGGCGTCTACCGGTACATTCGGCACCCGTTGTACTGCTCACTGCTGCTGGGGATCTGGGGTGCGTTTCTGAAGCGACCGTCTCAATTCGCAGGCGCTGTCGCTGTTGCGGGGTCGCTCTTCACGGTGGCGACCGCCAAGGTTGAGGAGCGGGAGAACCTCAAGAAGTTCGGAGCCGACTACCAGACGTATCGAAGCAGAACCAAGATGTTCGTTCCCTTCATTGCGTGAATCATCGGTGCGGCGCTGACGGGGAGGCCGCCGAACACACGTTGCTGCTGGCGGGGCGCGTGCCGGCATCATGACTTGCGCTCCGCACCTTCGCAGTTGAGCATCATGGTATGCGCTCGATGATCGCCCCGCAGCAGGACGTTATTCGTTGCCGCACGTCCGCCACGCGCGCCGATGCTACTTCGAGTGCTGACGTGTACGCTGGGCCTCGCGGCGGTGACGCGCGTAGTGGCCGTCGTCCTGAGCGAGCGAAGGACCTCGCAGGAGCATAGTTCGGCACAGCCCTAAATATTGTCGACAGCCGTTTCAATCGAATAGGTAACACCCGAAGTTTTTGGCGAGTTCCACGTGCCGAGATCGGAGAAGTCCGATCTATCGGCCTGGTCTCGCTGACGGACGACGGGCTCGTCGCGCGCCCGAGGCCCTACTCGGCTGCAGAGTTAGGTGGACGCCGAAGTATCCAAGGCCGCGGGCTCGCTCTCAGCCAGAAACCCGAGTCCTGCCGGCCCAACCGCTCGGAATACATAGGCACCGTCCGAAGTATCTGCTCGCGATGGCCCGCTGACTTCTGGTTTCCCCTCAGTATCAGCTTCCACATCATCGCTTAGTAGGGAATCCCCCTAAATGTTACTGCCCTCGCGTCATCGGCATTCGGATTCCTCCTAAGTGTTCGCCTTTCCGTTGCCGATAACGACAGCACCCTCCTAAGTGTTCGCCTTGCGACTGGCGCTCGGGGCACGTATCTCCCAGCTGCCTGACCGTTCACAGTCTTTTGCTTAGGCGACACCCTATGTATGTGCTGCTCCAGAGCGGCTTACGCGGAGCGCGCTTTGCCGGCCAGCCAATCTCACGACGAATGCTGAGGGAACACCCTATGTATCTGGCACCGCGCCGTCGATTGTATCTGGAAACGCCTAAGCGCTGACTTCCGCACGCCTCCTCACCTCACCGCCGCCTTGAACCTCCCCTCCCGAGGATCCTCTGCATGGAACTGATGAAAGGCCTGAAGGCACTCGCCAATCCCACGCGACTGCGCATTCTCCAGCTGCTGAAGGATCCACCCGTCTTCGCGGGGACAGGCGGCTCCGGCCGGAAGGGTGTGACTGGCAAGGAACTCCTCAAGAACCTCCGCTGCCGGCAGCCGTCCCTCACCGAGCAGATGCAGATCCTGGAGGACGTCGGTCTCGTCGAGACGCGGAAGGTGGGCCGCTGGGTCCTCTACACGCGCGACGAGGAACGCATTCGGCAGCTCAAGCAGACGATCATCGAAGAGCTGCTGCCCTGAGCGGCGAGCGCCTCGGCCACCGCGGTCGTATGGTCGGGTTCGCTGTTCGTCAGGAGGACGATCGCCAGCTGCGCGTCGGGGTGCCACCAGGCCTGCGACGAGAATCCGAAACCACCGCCATCATGTCCGACCTGCCGGAGACCGCGACTGTCCTCCCACACGGTGAGTCCCATCGAGTAGCGGGTGGGGGTTCCGTCGTTCAGCCTGGCGGGCGTGATCGTTTCCGCGTAGGAACGTGGCGTCAGCACCTTCCCGCCGTGCAGCGCCTGCAGCCACGTGATCATGTCCTCCACTGTTGAGCAGATGGCACCGGCGGCATAGGTCCCTGTGTGCACGATGTCCGGCACGCGGCGGGTCATACCGTTCCGCATGCCGTACCCGTAGGCGCGGCCCGCGACCTTCTCGGAGTTGTTGCAGTACATCGAGCGCGACATTCCCAGCGGCTCGAAGATCTTCTTCCTGAGGTAGTCCTCGTAGGTCATTCCGCTCGCCTTCTCGACGATGCGACCGAGGAGCCAGAAGCCGGTGTTGCTGTAGACCTGCATCGTTCCCGCGGGGAACTGGAACGGATAACGACGGATGACGTTATAGACGGAGTCGCGACTGACGTTGGGGTTCCGCATCAGCTGCATCGCGCGAAGCTCCGGCATCTCGCCGAGCTCGACGACGCCGGCCATGTGACCGAGAAGGTGGCGCAGCGTCACCTTGCTGCCGCGGGTCTCGACGTCCGGAAGCCACTTCGTGATCTCGTCATCGAGGCTGAGTTTTCCTGCATCGCGCAGCTGCAGAATCGCGGCGGCGGTGAACTGCTTGGTGACGGAGCCGATCGGGGCGACGGTGGTCACGGTCATCGCCACTTCACCCTCGACGTCGGACTTCCCGTACGCCTTGAGGAGCAGCGTCTCCTTCCCCTTGACGACGGCGGCCAGGAGGCCGACGGCGCTCTTCTCGCGAACGCCGGCGCCGGCAATGGAGTCGAGCGTACGCGGGTTCGCTTGGCCGGTCTGCGCCGCGAGGGCTGACGCGCCGAGGGAAAGGAGAAGGATTTGTCTCTTCGTGTTTGTCACCCGTATCCGAATACGAAGGGAAACACGATCACGACGATCGCCGCCCACGCCGCGTACACCGGCAGGTAGTCCGTTTGCCACCGCTCGAGACGCGCGAACGATCCGCGTCCTCTCAGGAAGCGGATGTACAGCAGGGCGGACCCCGCGAGATTGACCAGCAGAATCACGTTCTCGCCAAGGGCGGCCACGCGGTTCGGAGTGAAACCGAACTCGGAGATGCGCGCGGCGATGGCCCACAGCGCCACCGCGTCGGCGAGGAGCGCGCTGACCACGAGCACGACTTGCAGCACATCGAATGCGCCGGGCGGCGAGCGGAAGTCCCGGGCGGAAACGGAATAGAGCAAAAGGCCGAGGACCACCATAAGAAGCCCGTCGAAGGCGATGAGCGCGTTCCGCTCGATGTCGACTCCCCGTCCCGTGAAGACCAGGGTCGCTAGAAACGCGAGCAGCAAAGCGGCGAAGAGCGGAGTGAAGACGCGCGTCAGCACGGGCGCCATGTTCTCGATCACGCTCTTCTTGGCCTCCACCAGCCAGGAGGCGATCAGGACCGCCCCGGCCGCTCCGCACGGCAGCAGCCACGACTGAAAGAAGGGCTCGATGTCGATCCCGATGGCCTTGAAGATCGCGGCCATGAAGCCGGTCAGGACGCCGCCGCCGAGGGCGATCAGCACGTAGTAGATGAAGAGCTCGCCTGAGAATCGAATGAAGTCCATGCGGCCGGCGACCTCTCTCCATCGGACGCCGGCGTACGCGACGCCCACCGCCAGCCAGAGCGCGATCGGCAGGTGCAGCGCCGTGAGCACCTCGATCTTTCCGCCCGGCACGAACGGAGGGGCGTTGGCGAGGATGACCGCCGCGCCGAACGGCAGCGCCAGCCAGCGGAGCGTGCGGGGGCCGAGTTGCCGTTTCCACGCGAAGTAGCCGACGAGCAGTGGCAGCACGAAGAAACTCGCGTTGCGGGCGTAGAAACCGGCGTTCGCATCCCCCAACGGAATTCCGAAGAACGCCGGTAGCTTGACCGCCACGGCCGCCGCGACCGCGAGACAGATCGCGACGACCGCGTCCGTTCGCGACGCGCCCCGCGGCTCCGCGGCGTCCGAGGTGGAGAGCACGAGTTGCTTCCAGAGGCGCTCCGAGTGCTCGCGCGCGAACTCCCGCGAAACGGCGTCGAGGTCGCCCATGCGCTTGACCGCGACCAGGAACGCCTCATCCGTGCTGAGCCCCGCATCGGCCAGCGTCGCGATCTGCTCGCGCAGGTGGTCTTCCAGTTCCGCCACGTCCACGGGCTGGATCGCCTGCCGGCGACCGAGGTAGCTACGCCATTGGCCGATCTGCTCTTCGAGCGATCGCGCCTGATCAGGAGTCGGCATCGTTCACGCTCCCTGTGGCAGTGGTGCGCCTGAGGCCAGGTGACTCCCGGCGACCGGAATCGCAATCGCCCCCCAGATGCCGCGAAGCGTCGCGTCCACCGCCTGCCACTGCCGGTGCTCCTCGGCGAGCTGACCCCGTCCACCGGCCGTGATTCTATAGTACTTGCGTCGGCGGCCGCCCTCGGCGACGTCCCACCGCGCCTTGACGTGTCCGTTCCGTTCGAGCCGATGCAGCACGGGGTAGAGCATCCCGTCCGTCCACTCCATCCGCCCACCGGACAACTCCCGGACGCGCTTGAGGATGGCGTAACCGTAGCTGTCGCCTTCGGTCAGGATCGACAGGACGATAGGGGTGGACGAAGCGGCGATCAGATCCTTGTTGATTTCCATGGTTTCCACTCGTGGCGCGGCGCTGAAAAAGGTCGAGTGCGTTATACCTAACAGCATTATACATAGCAGTATTAGGTATGTAAAGCGCGGCGGAGTGCGACCCCTCGGACCGGGCCCACGTTCTCGCGCAACTCCTTGCTGGAGTGTGCTTGCGCGTGCTCACGAAAGAGCGCGCAGCGAATTGCGAAAGAGATCGCTCGGGAGGCATGGCACGCCGTGAAAGCCCAAAGGGGAGCGGTCGATCAGCCGCTCAGGGGGTGCGCGTCACCCCGCCGCATTCACCTGATGCCGTTCGGTCGCCTCCTGGCCACGATCCAGGCGTTTCAAGCAGTTGGTTCGTCGACCACCGCGCGAAGCCCGACCGATCGGAGACCTGACCTGTTACCTATGTCCCCGGCGGTTCAGCGCGTCGAGCTGCGCCTTCACCGCACCCCTCCTTCCTCGAAGGATGGTCGGCACCCAGCAGCAGCACCCCTGAGAGCGGGTATCAACCGGTGAGGTGAGGTTGCTCGCGATCAGTTCTGTAGCAGTGGCTGACCGCACTTGGCCAGAATACTTTTCGGCACAAAGTCGCACGCTTTCGGTGGTAGAAGGTCCGAGTGGACAGGGAGGTCGTAATGAACAAGTGGCTGAGACGCATCCGCGGCGCGATTGGAATGGGTGTGACCTGGGCGCTCGGATGGGCGGTCGTCGGTGTGCTGATAGGGGTGACGAGCAAGCTCCTGCCCGGTCTCCCTTTCTGGGATTCCTTCTTCAGGGTCTTTGACGCCCCGTTGCCGGCGTTTGCGGTACCCGGCTTCTTTGCTGGTGGGTTCTTTTCGATCGTGCTTGGGATTGCAGGGCGCCGTCGCAGATTCGCTGAGTTGTCGCTTCCCCTATTCGGCGCTTTGGGGGCGGTGGGTGGTGTGATGCTGAGCCTTCTTCCGGCTGCGATGGTTGGTGTGGGGCTGGCGAGTGTTAACGGCCCGGACTCCAGCGTGTGGCCAGTCACTGCCGCGATACTCGGTCCCCTCACTCTCCTGAGCGCACTCTCAGCCACCGGTTCACTGATGCTAGCCAGAAGGGCAGAGAACCGAGAATTGCTCGAGGCCAGTGGGGGCGTGACCGAGGTGGGGCTTGCCGAAGGCGAGGCGAGGGAACTGCCGGAGGCGGGGACTGGTCTTTCCACGCGGATCCAGTCCGCAGCCTTGGAAAACGTTGCTCGTCCAGTTGGGCGGGCGGCCCGAACGATGCCTGACGAGGAGTTGTAGCTGACATCGCGCTTCGCGCGCCGCAGGTGAACGCCGGGGTTAGGGCTCCAGGCGACCTGCCGTTTCGAACTCCGAGAAAAGGCACCAGACTACTGACATGGCCTCTGTGACGATTCCTGCGGATTTCGCTGAAGTCGTTCAGGCGTTTCGCGTCAAGCCGGTCACGCATATCGGACCAAAGCGTTGCCGCGTTTCGGTCGAAGGCGTTCAGGTGACGCGTGGTGGGCACGGGATCAGTTAATCG
>Ga0209341_10000316_pt1 | contig 49383 bp, 42 predicted proteins | sample RifCSP13_2_FD_184020 | JGI IMG/M metagenome (GOLD analysis project Ga0209341, IMG submission 184020) | Soil microbial communities from Rifle, Colorado - Rifle CSP2_sed 13_2 (SPAdes) (version 2) | ecosystem: Environmental > Terrestrial > Deep subsurface > Rock core/Sediment | place: Rifle...
CCGACAAGCTCAAGCCGGTTGGGGGCTAGATGTGTCGTTCTTCGGAATCGTGGGTGTTGAAAGCAGCTAATGCATCGCGACGCAATGCTTCAGCGAGCCGCCGATCACCGCCGGTTAAGATCCCACGGGCATTGGAACGAGAAGATCGAAAAGGCGTGGCCTGAGCATCGGCCTGCCGTTGTCGCTTCCGTGACGAAGGCCTTAGAGGGCGTGAAAAATCACTGCTGCGCGCCTTTGCAAAGGCTTTGCTTGCCAGGCTCTCCTGGCCCGCACGACGATAGACTAAACCGAGGACGTAAAAGGCTTCAGTATAACCATCATCTAAATTGATTGCCTTGCGGAGGTGGCGCGCGGCTAATTCGTCGCGCGCTAATTGATAATAGAGGCAGCCAAGGGCGTAGTGCGCTTCTGGCGAGGGTTTGGTGGCGAGAGCTCTCTTGAATTCTCGGAGCGCCTTTTGCCAGTTCTCCTCGGCAATGAAAAGACGCCCCAATCCGTAATGTGCGGCAAAGGAGGAACCGCCCATACGCGTGGCACTGTTAAGCAGTTCTTTAGCACGTTCCGTTTCGCCCTGATCGCCGCACGCCAGACCGAGCAGCAGCGACACTCGAATATCGGCAGGAGCACTCTCGTGCGCCTTTTCAAGATAGTTTTGCGCTCGCCGCGTTTTGCCCGCTTTGAAGAAGTGTTCACCCACAAAGGCGAACAAAGGCGCGTTTCCCCTAGCCATCTCCGCGGCACGCTCCAGCGAACGTATGCCTCTGGCCAGTTGCTGGTCTTCGATGAACAGAAACCCTTCGTTGATGAAATTTTCGAACTCGTTGCGTTTTGGACCGTGATAACTTGCGAGTATTTTGACGCGCAGTTCTTCACGGCGAGCGCTCTCTGCCTGCTCTTCGGCATCCTTCTGACAGCGATCATTCCAAAGCTGCTCCAGCCGTTCACTTTCTACGATTCCGTCGTCCGTTAATAGACCAACCAGGGCTTTGACCAGCGCGCGATCGAAATAGGAGTTCTGGGCCTGTCTGAGCAGAAGATCGAGGCCGCGGTCCAGTCGCTCAGTTAGTCGCGCCAGCCTGTTTTCGAGCGCAGAGATGCGTTCGAGGAGATGTTCCTCAGTTGATGGGCCACCTTCAGCCGTTTCGTAGCGGGACGCTGGAGGTTCCGTAATGAGCATCAACCGTGTGCCACAACGGGCGCAAAAATCCTGGCCCAGCGGGTTCGCAGAAAGGCATTTCTGGCAATAGTGTGCTACTTGTGTCATCGCCTGTAGTGAAGAGAGTTAATCGGATAACACCTTAATAATCGCTCAGTAGTCATAAAACCCACGACCCGTTTTGCGACCCAGCCAGCCGGCATCAACATATCGCTTTAACAAAGGACACGGTCGATACTTGGGATCTCCGAGTCCGTCGTGCAACACATTTAGTATCGCTAGACAAACATCCAGCCCAATGAAATCAGCCAATGTTAGGGGTCCCATCGGATGGTTCATACCCAGCTTCATGATTCCATCAATACTCTCGCGGGTAGCAACGCCCTCGTAAAGCGCGAAAATGGCCTCATTGATCATCGGCAACAACACACGATTGGAAACAAATCCGGGTGAGTCCTGACAATCCAGTGCCGTCTTTCCCAACCTTTCCGCAAGTCCACGCACTTTTTGATCCGTTTCGTCAGAGGTTGCCATGCCCCTGATGATCTCGACAAGCTTCATGACCGGCACTGGGTTCATAAAGTGCATGCCGACAACCTTGTCAGGACGACGTGTTGCCGCGCCGAGTTTGGTAATGGAAATCGAGGAAGTATTTGAAGCGAGAATCGCATCTGCTCGCGCAATACGATCGAGACTCGAGAACAATTCAATCTTGACTTTCAAGTCCTCCGTTACCGCCTCAATGATTATCGAAGCATCCTGGAGTCGCTCAAGTTCGGTGGTAGTGGTGATTCTTTGCGTTATCGCCCTAAGCTCGGCGCCGCTCAATCGTTGCTTATCAACGTCCCGTTGCAAGCTCCGGTTGATGGCTTCCATGCCACGATCAAGAAAGCTGGCTTCAAGATCGCGCATCAGTACGTTGTAGCCGGCGCGCGCCGCCACCTGGGCAATGCCGTTTCCCATAGTGCCCGCGCCAACCACACCGATAATGTCAGAGGTTTCTGTCAACACGTCGTATTGATGGATCCAAAGCGGTCTTTTTACCTCTCGACGGCCAGGGCCACCGCATTTCCACCACCGAGACAAAGTGCAACCACGCCTCGGCGGGCACGCTCGCGTTTTAATTCGTAGAGCATGGTGGTAAGCAAGCGCGAGCCTGATTGACCGATCGCGTGGCCTAAAGCGACTGCCCCGCCGTTGACGTTTACTCGCGCAGGATCCAGGCCCAGCTCCTTTATGATCGCCACAGCCTGCACCGAAAACGCCTCATTGAGCTCAATCAAATCGACCTCGGCCAGCGACCAGCCCGCCTTTTTAAGGACACGACGTATCGCTTCTACTGGAGCCATCATCACCAGCTTTGGCTCCGTGCCGGAACTTGCCTGCGCCACAATTCGGGCCATTGGCTCAATTCCCATAGAGCGGGCCCGAGCCAACGAGGTAACTACCACGGCGGAAGCACCGTCGTTTACGCCAGGAGCGTTGCCGGCTGTTACGGTACCACCTTCCTTAAAGGCAGGCTTGAGTTTGCCAAGTGCTTCGAGGCTGGTGTCTTCGCGCACGGGCTCATCGGTCGCAAAAACGATTGGCGGCCCCTTCTTTTGGGGCACCTCCACGGGTGTAATCTCGTCCTTAAACTTTCCGGCTTTGATTGCCGCAGCAGCTTTACGATGGGAATTCAAGGCGTATTCGTCCTGCTCCGCCCGGCTGACCTTGTATCTCTCGGCGACTACTTCACCGGTGCAGCCCATGTGATAGTTTTCAAACGCACACCAGAGTCCATCATGGATCATCGCATCCAGCAACTCGACGTTCCCGAGCCTGTAGCCTTCACGCACGTTGGGAAGTAAATAGGGCGTGTTGCTCATGGATTCCATACCGCCGGCCACTACTATCTCAGCATCACCCAACTGAATCCCCTGAGCCGCCATCATTACAGCTTTTAATCCGGAGCCGCAGACTTTGTTTACGGTGACCGCCGAGACGCTTGGAAGCAATCCGCCGCGCAGTGCCGCCTGGCGAGCTGGATTCTGACCGAGCCCAGCTTGAATCACACAGCCCATGATCACTTCATCAACATCCTCTGGCTTAATGCCCGCACGTTTAACGCTCTCGCGCACCGCGATCGCCCCCAGATCGGTGGCCGAAAACGATTTGAGCGCCCCCAGAAACTTTCCCACCGGTGTCCTCACCGCACTTATGATTACTGCATCTTTGATCTCAGACATCTTTGCCTCTTTTCAGCGTCGGGAGCCTTTGTCATTTACGATCTAATCGCTCCCGCCTATTCAGCATTACTATTTAGCCCGACTGCTGTCAAGCACTTGATCCGTACCGTATCCAGAACATGAACAGATTGATCAGAAAGCAGAATGCCTTTGTTTGAAAGCCGGTCGAGCGAGTGATAGACTTATCGCTGATATATTCAACCTCGAGCACCAACCTGTAATCAATCATGCAAGCTCTGATTCTCGCAGGCGGCAAAGGCACGCGTCTTCGTCCACTGACTGTCTACACACCGAAGCCCATCGTTCCCATTTGCAACCGACCGTTTCTGCTCTATCAGATTGATACTCTACGGCGTGCGGGAATTAGCGATATAACGCTATCTCTCTCTTACCAGCCAAATAAGATCGAGCAACTGCTCGGCGATGGCTCCGACTGGGGAGTCAAGCTGAAATACACAGTTGAGCCCCAGCCGATGGGCACAGCCGGAGCTTTCAAGTTTGCCGAAGATCTTATTCGTCAACCGACAGTAGTGTTTAATGGCGACATTCTGACGGACTTGGATCTGAAAGCAGTGATACGCGAGCACAATGAACGAAGGGCCACGGCCACTATTGTTTTGACGCCAGTTCCAAACCCGACAACTTATGGACTTGTGGAGACCGAAAGTGACGGCGCGATCCGCAGATTCCTGGAAAAGCCCAAAGCAGACGAGATCACCTGTAACACCATTAATGCCGGCACCTATGTTCTGCAACCGGAGGTACTCGACTTCATCCCTGTCGGCGAAGGCTACTCCTTTGAGTACGGCCTCTTTCCCGATTTGTTGCAGCGCAAAGAGCGGTTCTACGCGCATGTGCCGGCGCGCACTTATTGGATCGATATCGGAACACCGGAACGCTATCTTCAGGCCCATCAAGATCTGCTCGCCAATCGAGTTGGGAGGATTCATATCAAGGACCGACGAGGAGACTTCGATTCTGCTACTGCTGCCGAAATCGACGAAATCTCGATGATCGGAGACGATTGCCAGATCAAACCCGGAGCACAAATCATCAACTCCGTTTTAGGTCCGGGATGCTTTGTCGAGGAACGCGCTCACGTCGAGAATTCGGTTATCTGGCCTCACACCCGCATTGGGACCGCAGCAGAGGTAATCGGCGCCATCGTAGGGCGGGGATGTCACATTGGCCGCTCAGCAACTGTCGCTACGGGCGCCGTGCTTGGCGACAAGACTTCACTAACTGACTACACATTCACCGGAGACATCAGACACTGACGCCGCCACTTGCTCCCATCTTATTTGGCACGGATGGTTGGCGAGCCGTGATTGCCCGCGAATTCACGTTCGCAAATCTCGAACGGGTAGCACAGGCTTACGCTGATTACTTGTTGCAGCAAAGTGGCTCCGGACGAGCGCCCGTTGCAATCATCGGATTCGACCGGCGATTCTTATCGGAGTCGTTTGCCCAGAGAGCTGCCGATGTCCTGGCAGCTAACGGCATTTCCATCGCACTCTTCGAGCAGGCAGAGCCGACTCCATTAGTGTCCTGGACAGTCAAGCACGTTCAGGCGGATGGTGGCGTCGTCATCACAGCCTCGCACAATCCTCCAGAGTTCAACGGTTTCAAGATCAAGGCGCCATGGGGCGGCAGCGCCGACCCCGAAACAACCGCGGCTGTGGAACGGCTCGTTGACAAGAATGTTCCGAAGCGGGCACAACTGTCGGCGCCTCGTCACGAGTTAATCGCTCCCGCAATAAGCGCCTACCGCGATCATGTGAAGGCTTACGTCGACCTTGTCAGATTACGCGAAACATCTTTCCAGGTTGTCGTCGATTCAATGCATGGCTCAGCCGGTTCCTGGATTGAGAGTTTTCTCACCGGAGATAGGCTCAGGATTGAGACGGTTCGAGCAAATCGCGATCCCCTTTTCGGCGGAGTAAATCCAGAACCTATAGATCAGAATTTAAGCGCATTAAAGCGGCGAGTTTTGGAAACAAAAGCTCTGGTGGGAGTTGCTACCGACGGCGATGCGGATCGACTGGGCGCGGTTGATGAACTCGGTCACACCCTGACGATGCACGATGTCGTTCCTTTGTTGCTACTGCACCTGATCCGCAATCGTCATATGACTGGAGGCGTTGTCAGAACTTTTTCGCAATCAGTCTTGCTGAAACGCATCGCCGAAGCTCATCAACTCCGGCTTTACGAGACTCCCATAGGCTTTAAATATATTGCCAACTTAATGCTCAAGGAGAATATCCTGATTGGCGCCGAAGAATCCGGGGGCATTGGACTGAAGGGTCATATCCCTGAGCGGGATGGTGTACTTAACGGTCTTCTTTTTCTGGAGGCGATCATTGCTGCCGGAAAGCCTCCCTCGGAGATGCTGCGCGATCTGCACGATGAATTTGGCGAGTTTCATTTCGGCCGTACTGACTTGCACATTCCTATTAGCCGCGGATTGGAACTGGTTGAACGCCTGGCTACAAAGCCGCCCGTTGAGGTAGGCGGCTACGGAGTGGCCGAGGTGCAGACAACGGATGGAACCAAGCTGATTCTAGCGGATGAATCCTGGCTTTTGTTCCGGCAGTCGGGCACTGAACCTGTTCTGCGCATCTATGCTGAGGGCACTTCACTCGAAAAGATGGCAACGCTTCTCGACTGCGGCAATCGCATTGCACAAACATTGTAAACCAGCGCGTCGAGTCTTTATTTACTAATTTGTGAGAAAGAAAAAATTGACTCTGGACCACAATCCTCGCCTAGCATCTGGAGGTGAGAGAGAATGGGCCTGCTACTGCTAATAATTTTCATTCTGTTGGTCCTGGGCGCGTTTCCTGCCCTACAGCAGAAGTTGGGGCTGCTGGCCCAGCGGAACGCTAGGCCTGATCCTGATAATTGTCTTGATTCTGCTGCTCCTGGGCAGAATTTAAGTCGAAGCCAGGCAGAAGGGCAAGAGCACCTCGGCATCTGCGCATAGGGCGCGTGAGAGGGCTCCTTCGGGCCAGAGTCAAGTTCCCAGGAATGCCGGAACTACCCGAAGTCGAACACGTAGTTCGCGCCCTGCGTGGCTCGATTAGTGGCAACACCATCATCACTGCTGAACTACGATTAAGACGAATTGCGCACGATTCCTCGCCAGCAGTTTTCAATCGGAAGCTGCGCGATGCGCGCATCGAAGACATTTCCCGCCGCGGAAAACAGATTGTTATCCATCTGGACAACAATCGGGTGCTACTTGTTCACCTGCGCATGACCGGAAAATTTGTCAGCCTGAAACCAGAGCAACCACTGCCTCCTCACGCACATGTAATCTTCTACCTCAATGACGATCGCCGCCTGGTGTATTGTGATATGCGGCAGTTTGGCAGGATGAGAGTTGCAGCCGCGTCGAGGCTGGCTCAAAGTCGCGAACTCAGACCATTGGCGCCAGAACCGCTATCGGACGATTTCAGCCAGGATTATCTGTTATCTGTACTCTCACGTTCTCGAAGGACGCTGAAGCAATTACTGCTCGACCAGACAAAGATTGTGGGTCTGGGAAATATTTATGCGTCCGAAGCACTGTTCCTCGCAAGCGTTCATCCGCTCACTATCGCCGGCTCACTATCGTCAAAACGCGGTGCCCGCCTGCATGAGGCAATACGCACTGTCCTGAAGGAAGCGATCGCTGCTGGCTCTACCTTGCGAATAGATCTGGCGGATGCAAATGAAAGTTACTTTGGCGCTGAGGAGCGATTTTGGCGGGTTTACGAGCGCGACGGTGAGCCATGCGTTAATTGTGGAAGGCTTATTCGACGCGTGGTCCATGCAGGACGCTCAACTTATTTTTGCTCACGCTGCCAGAGGAGGTGAGTGATGAGTGATGAGTGATAAGTGATGAGTGATGAGTGATAAGTAATGAGTGATAAGTAATGAGTGATAAGTAATGAGTGATAAGTAATGAGTGATGAGTGATATGTGACAAGGCCAATAAAAGACACCGCCTTTCTCATCACTCATCACTCATCACTCATCACTCATCACCTATCACTTTGCACTCACCGCTCAGCACTGAAAACTCCCCATTACAGATTCGCTACAATAAACTCCGTCATCAACTGTCGCATGTGTTTCACAAGCAACGGTTCCGTCACTCCGTGGCGCGACTTCGCATAGAGCATTAACTGAAATTGCTTACCGGCCTTCTGCAGCTCATAGGCAAACTGAATCGTATTTTGCATATGTACGTTATCGTCGATTGCTCCATGAATCAGCAGGAGTTTGCCGTGCAGGTCCTTCGCGGCAGTAACCGGAGAACTCTTTTTGTAGCCCTCAGGATTGTTCTGCGGCGTCTGCATATAACGCTCGGTGTAGATCGTGTCATAGTCGCGCCAGTCGGCAACCGTCCCTCCTGCAATACCTATCTTAAAACTCTGGCTGTGCGTGAGCGCGTAACTAGTCATAAACCCGCCATAACTCCAGCCCCAAATTCCGACGCGCGAGGCGTCAACATAGGGCTGGCTCTTCAGCCACGTAATACCATCCTCCAGGTCGCGTAGCTCAAGCTCTCCAAAATTTCGGTACAGAGGCCAGGTCGCCTCAGCGCTCCTGCCACTAGCTGTGCGATTATCACAGATCCAAATGATGTAGCCCTTCTGGGCCATTAACTGGTGCCACATATATGTCGACCCACCCCAACCGTTTCGCACTTGGGGCGCGTGCGGTCCGCCGTATGTAAACTGAAGTACAGGATGCTTTCTGCGCTGATCAAAAGACGGGGGCTTGATCATCATCGCGTCCATAAGAAAGCCGTCTCGTGTCTTGACCTGCAGAAATTCCACTGCGCCAAGCCGGTACTCTTTAAGCTCGTTGACCGGGTTCTCCTCGATCACGCGCTGAAGATGCCCCTGCGAGTCGTATAGCCGAGTCTTGACAGGTGTGTTTATGTCACTCCACCGATCAATAAACAGGCTGAAGTCAGAGTTATAGTCCACCGACTGAGAACCTTCGGCGGTGGTCAATCGCGTGAGTCCCGATCCGTCGACCCTTATCTTATAGGGCTGCGGCGCGATATTACTGTGCTCGGTAGTCGTGAAGAAGATCCAGCCCTTTTCTTGATCAATACCTTCAAAAGAACGTAATTCCCACTTGCCATCCGTGACCTGGCGAATTAGTTTCCCATCCTGCCCGTAATGATAGAGATGATGCCAACCGGTGCGTTCGCTTTCCCATATAAATGAGCCATCTGCCAGCCAGTGGGGATTGTCAAGCACTTTCACCCAGGCCCTGGATGTCTCATGAATGACAGTAATTGACTTCCCGTCGATTGGAGAGGCGAGGTTGAGGTCAAGAAAAGTTTGTTCCCGATTCTGGGCCTGATAAGCCACCTTCCGGCTATCGGGTGTCCAGGCCACGCGCACGATTAATAAATCGGCGGGCTGGTACTTATAAGTGTCAAGCCAGCGGGTCGGACCACCGGCAACATTAACCACACCCAGTTGGACCAGCGGATTTGGGTCACCAGCTTTAGGATAGGGAGTGACTTCAAGATTTTGATGATACGGAATGTGATCGACCACCGTAAACTCCGGTACCGGGTTTTCATCTAACCGGAGGTACACTATCATTGTCGAGTCAGGACTCCACCAGTAGCCCTCGTAATTGCCTCGTCCGTAAAGCTCCTCCTGATAGACCCAATCCAAGCGGCCATTAAGAATTTTCGGGCTTCCATCTGACGTCAAACGGCGTTCCCGTCCCGTCGCAAGATCGAAGGCATAGATGTCGTTGAGCCGAACGAAGCTGATCATGCGGCCATCCGGGCTAAAAACCTCTCCCACTTCCTCTGCCGGACCATTGGTTACCCGCATAGCTTTATTGCTGCCCAATTCGTAGAAGAAGAGATCGTTGGCCCAGTTAAGAAGCACTGCTGTCTCGTCGGGATTCAACTGGTAAGAATCTCGATTCGCAAGCTGCCGCGCATCATCGTCGTCAATTCCCCCAAGCGTTTTGAATGCTGCGGCCATTTTCGCGGCATCGAAAAACGGAGCAGCCTCACCCGTCAATGCATTGATCTTCTGCAGGCGTGGCACCTGCTTCTTTTCCGCATCATTAGTCAGCAGGTAATGCTTTCCGTCCTTCAGCCAGCGAATGGTGGGGACAGTGCCGCTGAATTTGATCCGGTTTGCGGGATCAAATATTGCATCGATAGTAAGTTCTTTTTGCTGCGCCCTTGAGATTGTGGGCAAAAGCAGAAAAAGCAGTACCAGCAAAAGGGGGCTTCGCTTCACCAGACCACCTCCTCGATCAACCATTGGTGTTTTGCAATTATTGGTGCAGTTCAGTCGAAACGACTGGTTAGCTGATCTCCTCACCATAGAAAGGGGCTAATTGTTTTCGATTCGGCGGGGCAGTCAACAAAGAGACCACTATGAGAACGATGACCGAGAGTGCAATCGCCGGTATCACCGGATCCACTCCGGTTCGTTCGCCGTAACCGCCAAATTCCCAGATCAGAGTTGTTCCGACTCCGGTAATTATAGATGACACAGATCCAATCGCTGTCGCCCGCTTCCAAACCAAAGCAGCAACGAGCGAAGGTGTCACGCCGGTACCATAGATCGTATAAGCGCGCAGTGCGACGGTGAGAAACTTTTCGGAATACGTGGAGATAATATAGGCGATGCCGCCTAGTCCGAACACGAAGAGACGTAAGAGCCAGACCAGGCTACGCTCGCTAGCTTCCGGATTGACGAAACGCTGGTACACATCACGCACGATGGCGGTAGCGGGCACCAGAAGATAGGAGATGGCTGTCGACACAATGATTGCCATGATCGTGGTCATCAACACCGCACCCAACCAAACCGGGAGGTAATCTCGAGCGACATACGCCAGTACCCGACCCGGACGTTCGAGGTTTCCGCCCTGCCACTCGAGCGCTGACCCAGCCCACGCGGTCAGGATGATCATCAACTCCATGAACAGCACGCCAAATAGCAACCACACCGTCGCCCTCGCCGCCATTCCTTCAGTGCGGGCGGAGAAGAAGCGCTGATACATATTGGCATCTCCCAGAACGAGCAATGCGGGCGGCAGCAGTAGACCGATAGCCTCCTTCCACCCTATTGGGCCCAGTAAACTGAAGTGGCTGGCGGGAATTGTGGCGGTCATGCCTGCATAACCTCCGGCCCTTGTCCATACAAACGGCAAAGCTATGGTCATGCCAATGATCATCGTAATTCCCATGGCGAGATCCGTATAGGCGACTGAGAACATGCCTGCCAGCGCGGTATAGATAATGATGAAAACAGTGACAATGATAACGGCGGTGCGAAAATCAAGACTCGGCAAGGCGAGATTGATCACCGCTCCAGCAGCCCGATATTGATAAGACACAATGGTGGTCGCAGTCATTACCAGAGTTACAACACCTAACACCCGGGCCCATTTGTTATAGCGGGCTTCCAGAATATCCTGAACAGTTATGGCTGACACACGGCGAGCTTTTGCAGCCAGAAACGACAGAAGCGCGATACCGAGCAGTTCGCCGAGTGGCAGGATCATGGCGGCGATGCCAACCTGGTAAACCTTCTCCGAGTTGCCAAATACTGACCCCGTTCCGATCCATGTCGCGAGCATTGTCCCGAATAGAACAAATGTATTTAATTGGCGACCCGCAACCGAGAAGTCCTCCTGGGTTTCAACACCACGGCTGCGCCATGCGCCCACGCCCACCAGAAAGATCATGTAAGCCACAATCGTCCAGAAGTAGATTGTTGTCATAGTGGCTCCGTATTGTCGTGTGACACAAAATGAGTTTAGTGGGAAATCGGGAGAATTCAGCCAGAATAACTATATAGTGTCAAGTAAACATCCCCATTGCTCCAACGGCCAGTCCAACGGCCAGTCCTTGACATGCGAACTCGTGCCAGCGTATAAGCAAGCTGACAAACGTGGTGAGTTAAGGCGACTTGCGGCCACGTAAAATAACCGGCTAAACAGCTCGGGTAAGTCAAGGAAAACTCCCGAAAAACTTCAGCAGATGTGAAGTCCCGCGTTGTTTAGCGCGGGACATTTCTATTTAGAAGTCTGCTGCAGCGGGGGTCTCAATTTTCCGGCTACTGGATCAATGCTAATCAATGGAACCTTTCCGCGAACTTCTTGAATCGGACGGCATTCATGTCGTAGATGGGGCGATGGGAACGATGCTCTACGCGAAGGGCGTCTACATCAACCGTTGCTACGATGAGTTGAATCTCAGCAACCCCGATCTCGTGCGCGAGATTCATGCTGAATATCTTCGTGCTGGCGCCGACATTCTCGAGACAAACACCTTTGGGGCGACCGCCCACAAACTGAACCAGTATGGCCTGGTGGACAGTTTGCGCGCTATTAATATTGCTGCCGCCAGAGTTGCCCGCGAGGTCGCCGCCGACCGGGCATACGTTGCGGGAGCAATTGGTCCCCTGGGCCTGCGAATTGAACCTTATGGCCCCACGTCTTACGAGGAAGCCAAGGATATGTTCAAAGAGCAGGCAATGGCCCTACTGGAAGGGGGCGTTGACCTTATTATCCTCGAGACGTTTTCCGACTTGTCCGAGATTCGTCAGGCAATCAGAGCTGTGCGTGAAATCTGTGATCTCCCCATTATTGCTCAGATGACGATCATGACTGACAGCAACACGCTGTTTGGTACCACGCCGGAACTCTTTTCGGAAAGACTGGATGAATGGGGTGCGGATGTTATCGGCCTCAACTGCGGGGTCGGGCCCGCAATCATTCTCAATGCCCTGGAAAGAATTCGCGCCGTTACCAAGAAGAAGCTGGCAGTTCAGCCAAACGCAGGCCTACCAAGGGATGTGCAGGGACGCCAGTTTTACATGTGCTCGCCGGAGTACATGTCCAAGTTCGCAAAGCGTTTCATCCAATCCGGCGCCAAATACATCGGTGGCTGCTGCGGAACCACACCCGCACATATCAAACTGATCTCCGATGCCGTTCGCGCGGCTTCGCCGCGCGCCCAGAAGCTGGTGATATCTTCAGGGCCTCTACCGCGCATCGACGAGAGCACACCGGAGCATATTCAGGCGGTCCCGCCGGAGGAGCGTTCAAACTGGTCGCGAAAGATTGTCACCGGCGAGTTTGTCACATCAGTAGAAGTATTGCCGCCCAAGGGGGTCGACGCCCAGAAGACACTCGAGTCGATTCGGCTCTTGAAAGATGCCGGTGTGGACGGCGTCAATATTCCCGATGGCGCGCGCGCGCAGTCACGAATGAGCGCGCTGGCAACCGCAGTTCTCGTCGAGCAACAGATAGGGATCGAGTCAGTTCTTCACTATTGCTGCCGCGATCGCAATCTCCTGGGAATGATGTCTGACCTGCTCGGCGCCGCTGCGCTGGGTATCCGGAACCTACTCTTGATTACGGGTGATCCGCCCAAAATGGGACCCTATCCCGACGCGACGGCTGTTTTCGATATCGACGCAATCGGCCTCACAAATATGGTCAATAAACTGAACCACGGACTTGATATCGGCAACAACCCCATTGGTCAGCCAACTGCGTTCTGCATTGGGGTCGGAGTCAATCCCGGGGCCATCAATCCAGACGAAGAGATTCGCAGATTTGAATACAAGGTTGAGGCCGGCGCCCAGTATGCTATTACGCAGCCCGTGTTCGACACTGAGCAATTGCGCGATTTCATCAGAAGAATTGAGCATGTTCGCATTCCGATCATCGCGGGTATCTGGCCGCTCGTCTCCTATCGCAATGCGGAGTTTCTGCACAATGAGGTACCAGGAGTGCGGGTGACACCTTCGATTATGGAACGCATGCGAGTGGCTTCAGCCAAAAGCAAGGAAGCTGGGCGTGAGGAAGGTCTCAAGATTGCCCGTGAGTCCTTGTTGGAGGTGCGCGACCTCATTCAGGGAGTTCAGGTATCAGCGCCCTTCGGTAACGTAAAGTACGCGCTCGAGGTCTTCCAGGCTCTGGAGCAGTTTGGGCCGGGCCTGAAAGCGGAGGCACCTGTCAATTAACTCGCCATAAGTATGTGCCGGAGGGCCGGTTCAAGTTGCGGATATTCGAAGTGAAAGTCTGCTTCCTGCAATCGCGTAGGGACCACGCGTTGGCTTGTGAGCAGCAATGCATCCGCCATTTCCCCAAAGGCCAGCCGCGCGCCAAATGCCGGCACAGCAAAAAATGTGGGACGCGACACTACCTTACCTAGCGTTCTGGTGAATTCAGCATTTGTGACAGGATTTGGACTGACTACATTAACCGCGCCAGTAATTCCCTGCTCTCCCATTAAAAATGTTATCGCAGAGAGGACGTCCGCAAGGGAGATCCAACTCATCCACTGTCTTCCTGTACCAATTTTTCCCCCAATTCCCATCCGAAAGGGAGGCAACATCTTGGCCAACGCTCCGGCGTGAGCATCCAGAATGATCCCGAAGCGCAAATTGCAAACTCGAATACCTTTTTGGGCGGCTTCAGCGCTTGCTTGTTCCCACTCCACACAGACGCCAGCGAGAAAGTCACTTCCCGGTGAGCTTTGCTCCGTCAGAATTTGATCGGCTCGATTTCCATAAAAACCGATCGCCGAAGCACAGAGAAAAGTAAGCGGTGGATTCTTGAGCGATGAGAGTGTCTCTGTCAGCAATTGTGTTCCCCGGATGCGGCTCTCTCGAATGCGCCGCTTTCTCTCTTCGGTCCAGCGACCCTCGGCAATGCTCTCACCTGCCAGGTGGACCACGGCATCGAAACCCTCGAGTCGCGCCAGGGCAATGCTGTAGGTTTCAGGGTTCCATTCAATCTCGTTTGAATTGTAACCAGGTGTGTAGCGCACGAGAGGAACCACTTCATGGCCCTCCGCCTCCAACTTCACTTTCAGCGCTGCACCAACCAAACCATGCGAACCGCTCAGCAGAATTCTCATCGTCTCATTATTGCCTTTTCCGTGTTTATGTGTACAATTCGGACCGCCACGAAGCGTAAGAACGCGATACTTCAAGGCCTCGCTCACACAGGCCGACGTTCCTCATTCTTCTGGTTTGCCAAACGCGTCGATAATTTAAGAATGGCTTTAGGCCATTAGTCTACCACCAACGCCATTTCCGAAAGGGAGCAGCCTCTCATGCTTCACTCAAAGCGTCTCGTGTTCAGCCTCTTCCTCTTGACTCTCGCGCTTGCGATCGCATTCTCTGCTGTGCAGGGCGAATCGAATCTACTGATCCACCGCATTACTAATACCTCAGAGGAGGGGATCAACCTAAATCCGTCAATCAGCGGCGATGGCAGGCATATTGCCTTCGAATCAACCGAAGATCTAATTCAATCCGACTCAGGTTTGGGATTCCGCGGCTTCCGCGCCAATATCTCTGCCCAACCTCCCGCTTTTGCTCAGCTTGCCCGATCACGAACCGTCGCGCCCGCGCTCTCCCAAGATGGCGCGCGCATCGCTTTCGCCTCAACCGAAGATCTGGTCGGCAGAAATGCTGATCGCAACTCTGAGATCTTTCTGCTTGATGGTGCAACTATGAGGCAGATTACGGATACACTACCTGAAACCAACGCAGGTCGGCTTCATGACGGTTGCTTCCAACCTTCGATTACTGACGATGGCGTGCGAATCGCCTTTTCTTCGAATCGCAATCTCGCTGGTCTTAATCCTGACCTGAACTCTGAAGTATTCCTCTTCGACACTGACTCACTGCAGTTCACTTTCATTAATACATCTGACGAAGGTTTTGACGCTAGCAACGCAAAGATCAGTGGTGATGGATCGCATGTCGCTTACATCAGACGCTCCAGTCAGTCTCCCAGCGGAAGTCAGGATCTAGTCTTAAAAAATCTAATCGAAGGCCAGGCGCAGTTAATTGCTACCAACGTTGGACAATCGTCTCTGACTTATGGCCCGGCAATAAGCGACGATGGCTTGCGCGTGGTCTATTCCGCAGAGATTGCAGAAGACCAAGCTGAAGTTTTCCTTTATGACGACAGATTCCAAAGTCTTAGACAGGTCACTTCTTTACCCGCAAGGACCAACGACGTACCACTCTATCCGGCGCTGAGCGGCAACGGCAGACGGATCACCTTTGCCTCTCGTCGTGACGTTGTAGGAATGAATAAGGACCATGGTGTCGAGCTATACGCCTTTGACGTGCCCAGTGGACAATTCCTGCAGTTGACTGATGCCCCGGCTGGCGCCACTGCGGAGGTTGTTTCAGCTTTGAGCGACGATGGCACTATCGCGGTATTTAATTTTCCACGGCTGCTTTCAGGGCCAACGTCATCCGCAGAGATGGCTAACAACTCTGAGATCTACACAACAACCATCCCTGCGCCTGCTAGCAATGGAGATTTGCGCATTCTCAGTGCAGCTGCGCTGGGGAACGAGCCGGTAACTTCCACGGCACTTGCGCCTGCAAGCATGGCTATCGCACGGGGCGCTGCCCTGGCACTGTCTACGGCTGAAGGGCAGTTGTTGCCAGATGGCACGTTTCCTTTGTCCCTCGGCGGCACGACCGTAACAGTAAATGGTCGCGCGGCAACGGTCCTTTATGTGTCGCCCGAAGAGGTCCACTTCATCACGCCGTCCGGGACTGAACTCGGCCCTGCTGAGATATTGCTAACAAATGCAGATGGCTACCAATCGCTAGGAACTGTCACCTTTCAGAAGGTTGCGCCCGGACTCTTTACGTTTACTGGCAACGGTGGCGGCGAGGCCCTCGCACTGAACGCCGATACGCTTGTTGCTGGTCCGTTCGACCCCACCAACGGCACGACCAGAGTGACCCTATTCGCAACGGGAATTCGCAACTCCATGAATACCGTAGTATTGCTTGGTGTGAGTGCAATCACGGCCGAGAAGGTCTTTCCCTCACCTGACCTACCTGGCCTAGACGAGATTCATTTTTTGATCCCTTCCGAGTTGCGGGGCTTGGGAACAGCTTCCCTCACCGTTGCGGGCGACAATGTTGAGAGTAATCCCGCGACAATTACTCTTAAAGGCGATTCACTTCGCGAGATTGTTCTTAATGAGTTACTAACCGATCCGCCTGATGAGCTTGCCGGCGACGCAAATCATGACGGGGTCCGTAATTCCTCCGATGACGAATTTGTCGAGCTTGTAAACTCAACCACACGTGATCTTGACTTGAGCGGATATCACCTTGAGACGACGCGATCCGCGAGCAATGCCGCAGTGACTCGTCACCGTTTCGGCCCGGGCACCATCTTTCCCGCCGGAACAGCTATCGTCGTATTTGGTGGGGGAAATCCTGATTTTCGGGAACCTGCTTTTGGCGGAGCAGAAGTGGTTAAGGCGTCAACCGGGGGACTTTCCCTTCTGAATTCAGGCAGCATCGTCGCACTGCGCAATTCGACAGGCGTCCTTGTGACATTTATGGCGTACGGTGGGTCGACAGGCCCGCCAGGGAATGCTAATCAATCGCTTACACGGTCCCCTGATCTCGTTGGGCCCTTTATCCTGCATCAGGCGGCGCCTGGTAGTCGCAATGACCTGTTCAGTCCCGGAAGACGGTTAAGCGGAGACCCGTTTACTCCGAATCCGGCAATCTCACAAATTTTGGTGTTGCCGGGCACCACAACCCTGAACCCTGGCGAAGAGACCCAATTCTACGCTCGGGCACTGAGTGAAAACAATCAGGAACTATCAGATGTTCTCTTCACGTGGACCACGAGCGAACCTGGTATCGCGAAGATAGATCAAGCTGGACTGGCTACGGCTATCGCGCCGGGTTCAGCTCAAATCAGCGCCTCAGCCAGAGGAGTAAGTTCCGATGTTTCAATCTTGACTGTATTGGCTCCGACTCCGTCTCCGATGCCGACCGTAACACCAGCTCCGTCGCCCTCACCTTCACCTACACTTACTCCCACACCTAACCCGTCACCCTTTCCGTCACCCAGTCCTACTCCCGACTCGGGCGGAAGTATAGTGATAAGCCAGATCTACGCTGGCGGTGGCAATTCAGGCGCGCCTTTCCGCAACGATTTCATAGAGCTCTTCAATCGCGGGACGGAGGCACAGAGCTTAGACGGCTGGTCGGTTCAGTATGCAAGCGCGACCGGCAGCAACTGGTCCATCACAAATCTTCCGCCGGTGACGCTGGCACCCGGACAGTATTTCTTGATTCAGGAGTCGTCGGGAGGCGCGAGCGGAGCAACTCTGCCGCCTCCCGATGCAACTGGAACCATCACAATGGCGGCGTCGGCAGGAATAGTCGCATTAGTTCACACAACCACTGCACTCACGGGTTCCTGTCAGACTTCACCAACTGTTGTTGACATGGTGGGGTACGGAACCGGAGCCAACTGTTTCCGCGGGGCCGGTCCCACTGCGGCCCCAGGCAATACGACAGCAGTCTTGCGAAAGGAGAATGGGTGCATGGATACACAGGACAACAGAGATGATTTTGCAACCGGAACTCCACTGCCCCGCAACACTACAGTCCAGGCAAATCACTGCTCCATTGCTGCAGACTTTCTCCTGATTGTGAGCAATTTAGGACGCCTTGTCGATTCTGCTGGAACTGATCACCCACAGTTGTGCTTCACCTGCTATTTAGGCGTTGGGTTATCGAGAGAAAGAAAATGCCACCTGCAATCTTTTTTCGAACGGTAACAAATTCGTGACCGCTTTTTGTGTGAAGATTAAACGAGCCTTAGGTTTCGCCTTCGATGCTAATCTGACCACGCTTTGCAGCGAGTTCGGCGAAGAGCCTGAACGAGCAGGTAAAGAGATACGGTCGCCTCTTTCTTGTTGATTTCACATTTCCGTTTAGTGCGGCCAAGAAAGTCGAGGAGGTCGCAATTTGCGACCGCGCTCTGAAGATGGGCCAGTCACAAATTGTGAGTTCCCCGCGATGGTGATGACTCAAGCTCTCGCAAAAATTCCGATTGAGCGTATTGAGAAGAGCATCTTGTCTATTCGCGGCGAGAGGGTAATTCTCGATTCAGCTCTGGCAAAGCTCTACGGTGTGACCACCGCGAGGCTTAATCAACAGGTTAGAAGGAACCCAGAACGCTTTCCCAAAGACTTCATGTTCGAGCTTTCAAGGGAGGAGTACGATTCTTTGATGTTGCAATTTGCAACATCAAAAAGAAAGCGCGGTGGTCGCCGGAAAGTCCCACTCGTCTTTACGGAACACGGAGCAGTCATGGCGGCAAACGTTTTAAGCAGTAAGCGCGCAGTTATAGCGAGCGTTCAGGTCGTACGGGCCTTCGTTCGTTTGCGGCAAATGCTTGCTTTAAACGCCGAACTCGCACGGAAGCTGGAAGAGTTGGAACGAAGATACGATGCTCAGTTCAGGGTCGTGTTCGAGGCTATTAGACAACTGATGACGCCGCCTGAACTTAAGCCCAAACAGATTGGCTTTCGGACAAAAGCACTGAAGCGATAAGATCACATCGCCATGAAGACTTTCACATTCATCAGTTGTCCTTTGAGGGTAATGAAAAGCAACGAGGCTCTTCGGAATATTATTCGCATGTCGATTTTTGTCGATTTGTCTCATGCGGCCGTGCAGCAGCATTGCCGAGCCAGCTCAGTGCGCAACTGAGATTTCAGACGTGGATCTTAACGCATCACATTGGTAACTGGGCTCGAGGCGCTCGCATACAGGCGCTTGGCCATGCGACCTGCCATATACGCCAGACGCCCGGCCTCTATCGCCAGTTTCATTGCCTGCGCCATCCGGGCAGGGTCCAACGCCTCTGCAATCGCTGTATTCATCAGCACTGCGTCGGCGCCTAATTCCATCGCAATGGTGGCGTCACTGGCAGTCCCCACCCCGGCATCAACTATTATCACAGCCTCGGATAATTGTTCGCGCATGATTCGCAGGTTGGTAGGATTCTGCACTCCGAGTCCGGAACCAATCGGCGCTGCCAGCGGCATTACAGCAGGACAGCCGGCGTCGAGCAGCTTCTTCGCCATGATAAGGTCATCGTTGAAGTATGGCAGAACTGTGAACCCATCATTGACGAGCACCCGTGCAGCTTCAAGAGTCTGCTCATTGTCGGGAAATAAAGTAGTCTGGTCCCCAATCACTTCCAACTTGATTAAGTCTGTTTGCAGCGCTTCGCGAGCCAGCCGGGCCGTCCGGATGGCTTCCTCTGCTGTGTAGCAGCCGGCAGTATTAGGGAGGATTTGTAGAGAGGGATCCAGATGATCGAGGAATGATTCCGTGCTGCGATCCAGCGGGACACGCCTCACTGCCACAGTTACCAGCTCTGCTTCTGAAGCATTGTGCGCCGCGCGCATCTGCTCAAATGTTCGATACTTCCCTGTTCCAATAATCAGTCGTGACTTAAACGCGTGACCAGCGATTTGAAATTGATCAGTCTTAGCGGGTGCTGCTGTGGACATAATTCTTTGCTGCTTTCTCTTTCGACTTTGAAATGACTTTACACCTGAAGCGGCCGAAAATGAAAACGCGAACGAGCGCGGAGCTGCCCTGCCTCAATAAGAGAATGCCCTTAGAAGGTTGACATTCCCCCACCTACAAAATGGACGATCTCAACACGATCACCCTCTTTCAAGAGGGCATTGGTCCAATCGGCACGGCGCACAACATTTTTGTTGAGCTCAACAGCAATTCGCTGCCGCGGCAGCTCGAGCTGAATCACCAGTTGTTCCAAACTGATATCATCAGGTACTTCCCGACTCTCACCATTGATAAGAATCTTCACAAGTAATGCGTTTCGGGACGGGGCCCTAACGAGCCGGATAGATTACTCGCCGAATCTCAACAGCCTCGCCATCTTTGACCGCCCGCACCAGTATCGCAGCTCGACCTGACCTGAACGGCGGAATCTGAGTTGAAATCACTGCGACACCATCACGTTGGGTTTTCAGCGACAAAATCACAGGCCGGAAGCTCGTACCAAGCACTTTTACTGAAATAGGGATTCCGCTCAGCGGCTTCTCTCCATCTCCCGATTTGTAACTTACCAGAACCGCAAGCGTCAGCGCATCGCCCGCTCTTAGCTCTTGCTCATCAAGCAGAGTGACACGCAGCCCCTCCGCGGATTCAGCAAAGACACCCAATGGTGACTGGCGACGTGGATCATGGACACTGTAAGCCTCGGGATCTGACGGCGGCCGCACGGGTTTTGGCTTAGGTTGGCTTACTGCAGAATCGGTTCGTGAACCGGGCGACGCAACCGGTCGCGCGGGCGGTGGCTCCTTCTTTTTAGGCTTCTCGGTCTCTTTGGCTGCGGTTGGACTTTCTGCAGATTTCTGGTTTGTAACAGTTACGGGTGGCTGCCCCTTGACCTCGGGCGGCCGTTCTTTTTTTGAAGGCTCCTGCGTCCCTGCTGGTTCTGTTGGCTCTGCGGCAAGGCTTCCTTCGGGCGCACGAACTCCCATACGCCTGAGATCTTCCAGCCGGCCGGCGCGAATGGCGGCACAGATCAGCCGGTGCTGGCGCTTCAAACGCTCCCCCAGCACCCCCTCGTTAAATCCTGAATTGATCAGATCGACGTAAGGCGAGCGCTTGCTGGCGAGGATGGCCCCGCCGGAGTAGACAAGCGAAAGGATTATCGGTGAGTCGAGCCCTTTGTCTTCCGTCTGCACATGATAGACGATGCCATCATGTTCTATATCTGTGTTGAAACCCGTGATCACAGTTGCGCTATCAAGTTGCCAATTCGCCTACAAAGAAACCACCAGCGCGAGGAAGACGCGTGAGTCTAAATTGAACGGTAGCATATCAATTTTTGTAGGGTCAATGACCATTTTTCGCCGTAATTTTCAGCTGTATAGCTCTTGACTAGCTACCTTGACACGCTTGATCTGTTCGACTACGATCCGCTTGTACAATGATTCTCAATCTCGAATTCACGCTCTCGGGCGCTCAAAACAGCCTCGGGCGCGGTATTGGTCTGACCAGGGAAGGATGACCGGAGAGATGCAGTTTCGGCTGTACGACTACCTGCCAATTCTCCTTATGTTCATCGTAGCGGCCGGTTTCGCCGGAGTGAACATTCTTCTTTCCCAAGCAGTGGGCCAACGAAACCGCACCAGGACGAAGTTGATGCCATACGAGTGTGGCAAAGATCCAGTCGGTACGGCGCGTGAACGTTTTTCAATCAAGTTCTATCTCATCGCGATGATCTTTATTCTATTCGATATTGAGGTCATCTTTTTGATCCCCTGGGCAGTTGTATTTAAGACTCTCGCGGGTCCCGGGTACGGCCTGGGGCTGCTTGCCTACGTCGAGATGATGTTGTTCATTGTCCTCTTGCTGGCAGGATATATCTACATCGTTAAGAAGGGTGCGTTCGACTGGAGTGCAGGTGCGCGCTTGGAGGCCGAGGCTGAGGCTCGTCTGCTGCACGATATGGAGAAGCGCCAGCGACGCCAAAAACGGAGCGCGGCATAGTTAATTATGGGTCTTGAGAATGTAATAGCCGAGGCATTGCCAGAAGTATTGACCACCAGGCTCGACTCTTTGATCAACTGGGCAAGGAAGTCGTCGCTTTGGCCCGCAACCTTTGGACTCGCTTGCTGTGCGATTGAGATGATGAATGCCACTTCATCGCGCAACGATCTTGCCCGCTTTGGTTCCGAGGTGTTTCGGGCCAGCCCGCGACAAGCAGACGTGATGATCGTGTCGGGGCGCGTCTCGCGCAAAATGGCGCCGGTGCTGCGCCGCATCTATGACCAGATGCCAGAACCAAAGTGGGTGATCTCAATGGGCGCATGCGCCACTTCGGGCGGGGTTTTTGATAACTATGCGATTGTCCAGGGTGTCGACAAGATTGTGCCCGTGGATGTCTATATTCCCGGGTGCCCACCGCGTCCAGAGATGCTGATTCATGCAGTAATGATGCTGCAGGACAAGGTATCAAAGGAATCGGTACGTGAGCGCAAGGATGTTCCTGAAGAGCAGGCGCGTGAGGCACTCACGCCTGGGACGCTGCCAGTTACAGACGGTTCGACCACTAGAGAAGCGGTCTTGCCCGAATCCCGTCCCTACACAATCGCTTCTCGTCACGAACGGCGTCGCTCTCATTAGTGAGCGATTGAGTCGAAATGAACATAGGGGCTGTAAACGAGGGAGTTTTGCCTGAGCAGATCGCGACAACCCCAAACCAAAAACCGACGCCGTCACAGTTGCTGACGGCGTTGCAGCGTGAGCAACCCGAATGGATTAGTGAAGTCGTTGAGGCCTTTGGCGAAGTAACGGCGCTGGTGCCTCGCGCGCATATAGTAGAGGTCTGCGCGTATTTGAAAGCTGAGGCAGGGTTTGATTTTCTCGCGGATCTCTGCGGCGTCGATCGAGGGCCGGAAGAGGAGCCGCGCTTCGAAGTCAACTATCATCTCTTTTCGACAACTAAACACTATCGCCTTCGTTTAAAGGTCGTGGTTGCTGAAGACGATTGCCGCGTGCCGACTGCGACAGGAGTCTGGCGTACAGCTAACTGGCACGAGCGCGAAACATATGATCTGTTCGGCGTGGTCTTTGAGGGCCATCCGGACCTGCGACGGATACTATTGCCTGACGATTGGCAAGGACATGCGCTACGCAAGGATTTTCCGTTGCGCGGCTATGAGCCGTACAGCTTGAAATGATTGAACTGAAGTGAGCGCCTCAACGGTCAACATTCCACCCCAATTCGAAATCGTCGATCGTCCGCTCGACACTCAGATGACGATCTCTATGGGGCCACAGCACCCCTCGACGCATGGGGTGCTTCGTCTGGAACTCGTTCTCGATGGCGAGATGGTGGTGAAAGCCGTTCCGGACATCGGCTATCTGCACACAGGGATGGAGAAGCTCTTTGAGTATAAGAAGTACCAGCAAGGCATTGTAATCACTGACCGCATGGATTATCTCAATCCACTCGGCAATAACCTCGCCTACGTGATGGCGGTGGAAAAATTGCTTGGTCTGGAGATCCCTGAGCGGGCCCAAACAATCCGAGTATTGACGTGCGAGTTACAGCGAATTGCTTCGCATCTGGTATGGCTGGGCACGCACGCGCTGGATATCGGCGCAATGACAGTTTTCTTCTATTGCTTCCGCGAGCGAGAGAAGATTCTAAACCTCATAGAAGCAGCTTCGGGAGGTCGGCTTACACCGTCATACTTTCGCATCGGGGGCCTGATGATGGATCTGCCTCCAGGTTTCGAGCGCCGTGTAAAGCAGTTCCTCGAAGGCTTCCCCCCATCAGTTGACGAGTTTCACAAACTGCTGACAGGTAACCGGATTTTCCAGAAAAGGACCCAGGGTATAGGACGAATCTCCGCGGCGGATGCGATCGACTGGGGACTGTCGGGGCCCTGCTTACGGGGTAGTGGTGTCGCTCTGGATATTCGTCGAGCCAATCCCTACAGCAGTTACGAAACCTATGATTTCGAAGTACCATCTGAGCCCGATGGCGACACCTGGGCACGTTACATGGTGCGCATGCGCGAAATGCGAGAGTCGCACAAGATAGTCACTCAGGCCTTGGACCGGCTGAAACCGGGTCCAGTCAAAGCTGACGCTCCCAAGGTGGTCTTGCCTGATCGCGAAGCAATGAAGACGCACATGGATGCTCTGATCCATCATTTCCTGATCGTTGCGGAGGGCTTCGACGTTCCTGCAGGAGAGGTATACCACCCGATTGAGGCCTCGAAGGGTGAACTTGGGGTTTACGTCAAATCCAATGGTGGTCCAAAGCCTGCGCGCGTGCACTTCCGCGGGCCAAGTTTTGTCAATCTTTCTGCACTGCCGCAGATGTCGGAAGGGGCAATGGTGGCCGATGTAGTGGCCATTATCGGCTCTCTAGACATCGTATTGGGAGAGATAGATCGCTAGCACTGGTCAAGCGATGAGCACTCAATTAACAAACATTCAGCCTCGCTCGCAACCGGTTGACATCGGTGATGAGGTGGCCACCTTCTCTCCTGAGGTGGAAGCGGAAGTAGATCGACACATCGCCAAGTATCCGGTACGACGTTCCGCGATTCTCCCGCTCATGTTCATCGTGCAACGCGAACGAGGGTATCTCGACGCGCCGGGAGTCGCGTATCTCGCACGCCGTTTGAGCTTGCGCATAACGGATATTTGGGAAGTTGCAACGTTCTATTCCATGCTTCACATGAAGCCAATCGGCAAGTATCACATCCAGATCTGCAAAACGCTTTCCTGCAAGATTATGGGGGAGGGCAAGATCACGGAACATGTTTGCAACAGGCTGGGCATTAACCCTGGTGAAACGACGCCGGATGGTAAGTTCACTGTATCGCTGGTTGAGTGTCTTGGTTCCTGCGGCACTGCCCCCATGTTCCAGATTAATTTCGACTACCACGAGAATCTGACAACTGAGAGGGTTGATCAGATTTTGGATTCGTTACCGTAAAATCGATAAAATCGAATCGACATAACATTCACTGCTCACTAATTACTGTTCACTGATTTATGTTCATAGGCGCCATCGGATGTGAACCATTGCAGCTTCGCCGCATCCACCTCGAGAACTCTCGGTCGCTCACGGTCTATCGTCAAAACGGCGGTTACGAGGCAATCCAGCAAGTACTCTCCTCTAGATCCCCTGATGATGTGATTAATGAGGTTAAGAAGTCGGCTCTGCGGGGACGCGGCGGCGCGGGTTTTCCCACGGGGATGAAGTGGAGCTTCGTGCCCAAGGACTCGCCCAAACCAAAATACGTAGTGTGCAATGCCGACGAATCGGAGCCGGGCACCTTTAAGGATCGCTATCTCATGGAACGCGATCCACACATGCTGATTGAAGGCATTCTGATAGCTGCTTATGCATTGGGAGCAAAGATAAACTACATCTACACGCGCGGGGAGTACAAATACCTCATTGACATCATGGACCAGGCTTTGAATGAGGCCCGCACCGCAGGTTATCTGGGAGATAGGATTCTCGGCTCCAATTTTTCCTGCGAAATTCACACGCATACAGGCGCCGGCGCCTATATTTGTGGTGAAGAGACAGCACTCTTGAGTTCACTTGAAGGTATGCGGGGACATCCGAAGATGAAGCCTCCCTTCCCTGCGGTGTCTGGTCTCTACGCGTGCCCTACGGTTGTCAATAACGTCGAAACTCTCACCGCTGTACCCGACATTATGAAGATGGGCGGAGAAGCCTACCAGAAGTTAGGAACTGAGAAGAGTGGCGGCACGAAGCTATGGTCCGTCTCCGGTCACGTCAATCGTCCCGGCGTTTACGAGCTGCCGATGGGCTATGACGATATGGAGAAATTCATCTTTGAGGACTGTCAGGGGATCTCTAATGGCAAGAAATTGAAGGCTGTCATTCCCGGAGGCTCTTCGGTCTACATTATGCGGGCCGATCAGATTACCGGCCGCGACGTGCGGATGGATTACGAGGGTCTGGTAGCGGCAGGTTCGATGGTTGGTTCGGGTGGTTTCATTGTCATGGACGAGACTGTCGACGTATTTGAATCAACTAAGAACTTGACCGAATTCTATAAGCATGAATCTTGTGGATGGTGCACACCCTGCCGGGAGGGGACAGATTGGCTTGTCAAGGTTTTCAAGAGAATAAGTAATGGTGGAGGACGGCCGGAAGATGCGCAGTTAATGCTGGACCTTTGCGACAACATCGAAGGCAAGTCCTTCTGCCCCCTCGGCGACGCGGCGGCGTGGCCCATCCAATCAGCAATCAAACGGTTTCCAGAAGATTTTAAGAAGCACCTAGCGGTGAATGGGAATAGCTAAAGACTGATTTTCAGCAGATGTCGACCGAAGTAATCAAAGTCACTATCAACGGCCAGGAGTTCCAGGTCTCCAAGGGCGCACGCTTAATTGATGTGTGCCGGGAGAAGGGCTTCGACATACCTTCATTCTGTTACTACGCGGATCTCGCGCTGCAAGCTTCCTGTCGCATGTGTCTCGTGCGGATTGAAAAGATGCCGAAGCTGCAGACGTCCTGCACCATTATCTGCACAGACGGCATGGTGGTTACTACGCAAGGCGAGGAGATCGAAAAAGCACAACGCTCGATGCTCGAGTTTTTGCTCGCCAATCATCCGCTTGATTGTCCAGTTTGCGATCGCGGCGGGGAGTGTGAGTTGCAGGAGATGGCCTTTGATTGGGGAGGACTGGAGGAACGCTTCACAGAACGGAAGAACTACCATCCCGAAAAATATCTCTCGCCAATGGTAGCCAATGATCCTCAGCGTTGCATTCTTTGTAAGCGCTGCACCCGAGTTTGCGATGAGTGGATGGGTGAAGATGCGATCGAAGCGGGAGGCCGCGGTGCAAATACGGTCATCGGCACCTATGGCGGATGGCTCGATTGTTCCCAATGCGGCAACTGCATTGAGGTCTGTCCGACCGGCACTCTCCTTGACGCGACCTACCGGCATCAAGCCCGCCCCTGGGAGCTAGCGCAAACTATATCCACCTGCACGTATTGTTCCGACGGCTGTCAAATGTCTTTAGGCACTCGCAGTGGCGAGTTAATGCGAATTGTGGCGCGCGATCGTTACGTGAATGGTCACAATGGAGAGTTCCTTTGCGTTAAGGGTCGCTTTGGCCATCCCTTCGTCAACCACGAACAGCGCATTCGAACGCCACTGATTCGTTACAAAAAGGGCGGAAAACTAATCCCAGCCACCTGGGACGATGCTATCCGGCACGTGGCCACCGCGTTGGACCGCGAGGCTGATACTCATGGTCGCAACGCGATTGGCGTAGTTGGCAGTCCGCGCATTACGAATGAAGCGAATTACCTGCTCTACAAATTTGCCGCGGACCTGGTGGGCACCGAGAATTACACTGCCACGGATGTATTCAGCCTCAAGCCTTTCTTCGATAACCTCGGTGGTGCGATCGCCACGCACAAACAGATTCGCTATGCACGCACAATTCTCCTGATTGGTGGAGAGCCAGAAGAACTCCAACCATTCACCGGAAAGCAGATTCGCCAGGCGGTCCGGAATGGTGGCGCCAGGTTGGTTGTTGTCAACAGTGTGCCGATTCGGCTAATCGAGCAGGCGGTGCAGTTTATTCACATACGACCGGGGAGTGAAGATGCGGCCGTCCTGGCAATTGCCGACCGCACAAACAATGCGCTGGTGGCCCGCAAGCTCGGTGTTGACAACGCCGAGCTCGACTCGCTTCATCAACTCATCGCCGGCGCGGAAGGCGACCTGATAATTCTCTTTGGCGGGGAGTTGAGCGCGGCCGCGCAGGCGGTGGTGGCCCAGATGCCGAACTTCCTTGGAAGCGGGCGCCGTCGAGTACTGCTTCACCCGCTGCCACTTTTTAACAACAGTATTGGCGTCCACGATATGGGTCTTATGAATGGCGGCCTGAGTGCTACCGGGATGCTCGCTGAAGCAGGCCGAGCGATTCGGGCAATTTACATCGCTGGCAGCTTTCTTCCCCAACAACTGCATGGTCGGGAAGATGCTTTGTCGAAACTCGATCTTCTGGTAGTTCAGGAACTTTTCGAAACCACTACGACCGCTTTCGCCGACGTTGTACTTCCGGCGGCTTCATTCGCCGAAGTCGACGGAACCTTTACGAATTCCGGTGGTCTTGTGCAACGAGTTCGTCTGTCGATTCCGCCAGTTAACCAGGCCAAAGCCGACTGGCTGATTACCGCACAATTAGCAAAGGAGTTGGGAGTGAACCTCGGGTTTGAAATGTCGGCCAGTGCGATATTTCGAGAGATTGCTGCAAAGATCCCGGCGTACGCTGGTCTGCGCTACCCGCTCTTGAAAGATGAGAGCAATCCAATTCAGGTGAAGCATGGATCTGTGGATCGGCGCGATCTGGCGGCCGAACTGCGCGAGATCAAAGTTGCGGTGGACCAGTTACCGGAAACCGGCGGCAAGATCACAGTCACGCCCGAGGTGGGTCATGAGCTATTCAAGATTGGAACGCTTACGGACAAAGTCCCACAGTTTCACCTGCTGGCTGCGGGGAATCCGCGTCCTGAAACAGTGAGAGTTTCGCCGCTTTATCAGATTACAGTAGATGCAGCCGTGCGGCGGCAAGCAGCGATGGTCGGCGACTAAGATGGATTGGAACAACCCGTACATTCACTCCGTTGCGCTGCTCATAGCGATAACCGTCGCGTTCCTCACAATAATGCTACTGGTCGCGTTCACAGTACTCGCCGAACGGCGGGTGCTGGCCTTTATTCAGGGCCGGCTTGGGCCAAACCGCGTGGGCTATGGTGGCATACTGCAACCTTTTGCCGACTTTATTAAGACGATGGTCAAGGAAGATGTCGTCCCCGCTCAGGCCACTAAATTCGTTTTTCTTCTGGCCCCGATGATCGCAGTGATCACCGCGATCATGACAATAATTGTCTATCCTTTTGGGCCCACAATAACGATCCCATTTACCGGTTGGACATTCCCGCTCCGTATTGCGCAGTTTGATGTGGCCTTGCTTTATGTGCTGGGGGTCACTTCAGTAGGCGTATACGGTATTGCGCTTGCCGGGTGGTCATCAAACAACAAATACAGTCTCATGGGTGGGCTGCGCTCGTCGGCGCAGATGATCTCTTATGAACTCTCGCTTGGTTTATCACTTGTTGGCGTCATTCTGATATCCGGAACGCTCGATATCTACTCCATCGTGGAACAACAATCCGGCTGGTTTGGCCTGAACTGGAATATTCTGTATCAACCGCTCGGATTTATCATTTACCTGACCTCAGCCATCGCCGAGACCAATCGCGTGCCTTTTGACTTGCCGGAGGCTGAGACTGAGCTGGTCGCAGGTTTTCACACGGAATATAGTTCAATCAAGTTCTTGCTCTTTTTTAACGCCGAATACATCAACATGATTACCGTTTCAATGCTGGCTACCACTTTGTTTCTGGGCGGCTGGAACGGTCCCGGCGTCGCGGAGTTGCCACTGCTCGGAGTCCTCTATTTCTTCGCCAAGATTCTCTTCTTCCTTTTCCTGTACATCTGGTTGCGCGGCACGCTGCCACGATTTCGTTTTGACCAGTTGATGGGTTTTGGTTGGAAGTTTCTTTTGCCGGCCGCCATCGTCAACATTATTTTGACGGCCACGGCTATTTTTTTCCGAGCCTCGTAAGAATGGTAACTACTCTTCTCTTCGTCATCTTTGCCGGGCTGGCCATAGGCTGTGCAATAGCCATGGTGGCGCAACGCAACCCGCTTTACAGCGCCATCTCGCTGGTTGGCGTCTTCATTTCACTTGCTTCTCTCTATGTAATGCTTGCAGCCCCGTTCATCGCCGCAGTGCAAGTAATTGTTTACGCCGGGGCGATCATGGTGCTGGTTATCTTCGTGATAATGCTGCTGAACGTTGAAGAAGAAGAGCGGCCTTCGCGACGGTTGCGCTTCCTGCTTCCCGCTGCCGTCATATTGGCGGCAGTATTGATTGCTGAAGTTATATTTGTTCTTTGGTCCGTTCAAACATCGCTCTACACTCCGGGCAGCAACGTTTCCGATACCGGTTTGACCTCTTCGATCGGGATCGGATTGTTCACTACGTATCTGCTGCCCTTTGAGATCACTTCCATACTTCTCTTGATGGCTATTGTTGGCGCCATGTCTTTGGCGCGGCGGGCTGGTGTAATGACGGTGACCTCCCGAGTTGTTCCTGGGGCCCAGGTTCTGGCAATGGATATAGCGGACCCCCGAGGCGTAAGTGACGAGACTCCCGTCGCAACAGCGACCACGGCGCAGGCAGCTCGGTTGCTTGGCGTTGAGTCAAAGCAAGATTCCAACGAGCAAGGGTGAACCTAATGGGCCCACAGCTTTCCTGGTACCTGGCACTTTCCGCCGTCCTTTTCACAATCGGAGTGGTGGGGGTGATCATCAAGCGCAACGTGATTGGGATGTTCATGTGTATTGAGCTGATGCTTAATGCGGTGAATCTCACCTTTGTCGGATTTTCCAGCTATTTCCGCGATGTGACAGGGCAACTATTTGTTTTCATTGTGATGACGGTCGCCGCTGCCGAAGCTGCTGTTGGTTTGGGAATCATCATCGCTATTTTCCGTAATCGCGAATCGCTGGACGTTGATGATGCGAGTATTTTGAGATTGTGAGCTTTGTGGAGCTAGAGGACCTATAGGACCGATATTGTAGATGAACGAGAATAACCTTCTCAGTTTGATCATCTTCGCGCCGCTTGCGGGAGCTGTCATCAACTGGTTCGTGGGCAGGCGCGTTCGAAACGAAAGGTTTATCGGGGCAGTGGCCTGTGGGTCAGTGGCCATCTCCACCCTCATAGCCTTCTATCTCGCCTTCAAACCTGATGGCGCGTTGCGCTCCACTCAACCCGTTTTCGATCATTTATGGACGTGGATTCAGGTCGGGCGCTTGCGGGCCGACTTTGGACTGGCCCTGGACCGGCTGAGCGGGGTTTATGCGCTCTTTGTCACCTTCGTAGGGTTTCTAATCCACCTCTTTGCCGTTGGCTACATGCACGGTGACAAGGGCTTCTACCGCTTTTTTGCCTTCCTCAATCTATTCATGTTTTCAATGCTCACTCTGGTTCTGGCCGACAACTTTTTGCTGATGTTTGTCGGCTGGGAAGGTGTTGGCCTCTGCTCGTACTTGCTGATTGGTTACTACCTCGACAGGCAGGAGGCGGGTGATGCAGCCAAAAAGGCGTTTATTACAAACCGGATTGGCGACTGGGGATTTGTTCTTGGCATCATGCTCATTTTCTTCCTTACAGGCTCGGTGAGCTTCTTCGAGAAACCGGAGCATGGGGTTGTCAGTGCGCTGCAGGTTATAGGCACCATGGGCATCGATCCATTTACGTGGCGCGCCATCTTTGCCGGTGGTATCACATCGGCGGCAGTGTTGCTGTTCATCGGCGCCACAGGCAAAAGCGCTCAGATTCCCCTTTACGTCTGGTTGCCCGACGCTATGGCGGGCCCAACGCCTGTTTCGGCGCTTATTCATGCAGCGACAATGGTGACCGCGGGCGTTTATATGATCGTCCGTTGCTCGGCGATCTACACGCATGCGCCCACCGCGATGTTTATTGTCGCGTTGATTGGCGCGGCCACCGCGATCTTCGCGGCAACAATAGGCCTTGCGCAAAACGATATCAAGAAAGTCCTGGCTTACTCCACGGTTTCTCAGCTCGGTTACATGTTCCTGGCTTGTGGCGTTGGCGCATTTGTCGCGGCAATCTTCCACGTCGTCACTCACGCCTTCTTTAAAGCTCTTTTGTTCCTTGGTTCGGGCTCAGTGATTCACGGTATGCATCACGAGCAGGATATGCGTCATATGGGCGGGCTGAAGAAATATATGAAGGTGACCTTCTGGACCATGATGATGGGCTGGTTGGCCATTTCCGGTATTCCTTTTTGGGCCGGCTTTTTCTCAAAAGACGAGATTCTTTGGCAGACCTGGAGTGCCAGTGGCTTCAGCCTACCAGCGCCCGGCTGGAGCAAGGCCCTCTGGTTTGTTGGGGCGGTCACGGCCCTGCTAACGGCTGTTTACATGACGCGCATGATGGTGATGACCTTCTGGGGCGCCGACCGTTTTCGCGAGAAACACATTGACGTCCAACATTCAGAACATGAGAAAGGAGCACATGAAGTCCACGAGCCTCGAGAGTCGCCTTTAGTAATGACGCTACCGCTGATTGTATTAGCAGTGCTCTCTACAATCGGTGGTTTCATTGGTATTCCTTATGCTCTCGGCTCACTGCTTAGCCAGCATCCGACAAACTACATTGAGAGAGCGCTCGCGCCTGTAGTCAGTGAAATCACGACTGGTGGAGAATCGACACACGAGTCACCGAACTCGACTGTGATCTCTGAAGCTACGCATTCCGCCGCAGAGGTTAGCGAGGAGCGTCTTTTGGCGCTCGTTTCCGTTGTGATTGCCGCTTTAGGAATTGGTCTGGGTTGGCTGATATTTCAAAAGCGGCCCTTGCGGCGGATGCCCACAATTCTTGAACACAAGTATTACGTGGATGAGATCTACGACGCGGCTCTCATTGAGCCCGTTAATGCATTTTCGCGCGAAGGCCTTTGGAAGATCTTTGATATCGGTGTCATCGACGGCTTTTTGCATGGACTGGGCCAGGTCGTAACTCAAACGGGCGCAATGGTCCGCCATCTCCAGGCAGGATTTGTGCGCGGTTATGCCGCGATAATCCTGTTTGGCGCGCTGGCAGTTATTGGCTTTTTTACCTACTGGAGCATTTGAGCGCTCGGCCTGATGCCATAACCTATGCAGTCACACCTCATCACTGCGCTGATTCTGCTGCCAATTGTCGGCGCGCTCATAGCGATTGCCTACGACTTTATCCCCAGCCGGCGTGTGTCAGGTTACAGGTGGATTGCTTTCATTTTTACAACTGCCACCTTCACGTTATCACTTTTGTTAATCCGCGGAAGCGTTGAGGGTGCCGCGGGATTCCGATTCGTCGAAGATACGCTCTGGATTGGTTCCATCGGTGCTCACTATCATCTCGGGGTTGATGGCATCAGCCTCTGGTTGGTGTTACTTACCACGCTTCTGATGCCTATTTCCGTAGTGTCGAGTTGGACCGCTATTCAGAACCGACAACTCTACTACTATGTCGCTCTTCTAATTCTGGAAGCCGCCCTAATCGGAGTATTTGTCTCACTCGACCTGTTGCTCTTCTATCTCTTTTTTGAAGCGTCGCTCGTGCCGATGTTCTTCCTCATCGGGATCTGGGGCGGTAAGCGCCGCATTTATGCGGCAATCAAATTTTTCATCTACACGGCTGTCGGCAGTCTGCTGATGTTGGTTGGCATAATCGCCCTTTACTTCATATTCGGGACTTTCGACTACATAGCTATTCTGGAAATGATGCGAGCCGGAACTCGTACTTTGTCACCAGGTATGGCCTTCTGGCTGTTTCTGGCCTTTGCCTTCGCTTTCTGCATTAAGGTTCCGCTTTGGCCGTTACACACCTGGTTGCCGGACGCACACACAGAGGCGCCCACGGCCGGCTCCGTCGTCCTTGCCGGCATCCTCCTCAAGATGGGAACGTATGGATTACTGCGCTTCAACCTGGGTCTGTTTCCGGAAATGGCGCGTGACTTTGCTCCGTTGATGATAACGCTGGCCATCATTGGCATCATCTATGGTGCGCTGGTAGCGATGGTTCAACCCGACGTCAAACGACTCGTCGCTTATTCCTCCGTGAGTCATATGGGCTTCGTCGTGCTGGGATTGTTCTCGTTCACGGAATTGGGCATGCAGGGCGCCCTCTACCAGATGCTTAGTCACGGCGTGTCGACGGGCGCCCTTTTCCTGTTTGTTGGTTTCATTTACGAGCGACGGCACACGCGCATGATTAGTGACTTTGGGGGGTTGGCAACGCCGATGCCGTGGTTTTCCACTCTATTTGTGATCGCCTCGCTCTCATCAATTGGGCTGCCCTTTTTGAACGGATTTGTAGGTGAATTCTTGATCCTGCTCGGCTCCTGGACCTCCAGCGCCATTGAACACGCCTGGATTGCCACGATGCTTGCTGCGACCGGGGTAATCTGGTCAGCAGTTTACATGCTCTGGATGCTGCAGCGGGTCGTGTTTGGCCGCGTCACAAATCCGGCCAACACGGCCCTTGTAGACCTCAATTGGCGCGAGATGGGGCTCATGCTCCCTCTCCTCTTGCTGATGCTTTTTATGGGTGTAGCACCTCGCCCCTTTCTGGATCGATCTAAATACAGCGTCGAAGCGGTCCGTTCTCGCATTCCCGAGCGGAATGCGGGCGGCTCATTTGAAATAGCAGAAGCTCCAAACGGTAAGTATCAACCAGCGGCTGGACCGTGATGCCTCAATCCATGATCGGGTTGAAGGTGCAGAATGCCGCTGTCACATGATAGAGAATAGAATCAAGCTGACCTTGTATGTCTTTCTACGCGCTGCAAACTAGCCTGGCAGATGTCAATTTCTCGCTGATCATGCCGGAATTGATTGTCTGTGTCACCGCCGTTGTTGTGATGTTAGTTGATGCCTTTGCGAAATCCTCACAACGCTGGGTGACCGGTGCCATCTCACTCGTTGGTTTGGCTGGAGCCGCCTTGAGCTCAATCTGGTTATGGTCCAGTTGGAGGGATATGGGTAGTGCCTTTAATGGCATGATTGTGCTGGACGGCTTACGCCTCGGATTTACAATCATCTTCCTGATCGTTTCAACGCTCACAATCTTAATCTCAATGGTTTGGGTTGAGGCTGAACGGCTGCCGGCGGGCGAGTTTCATTCGTTACTTTTGTTTGCTACGGCCGGTATGATGTTAATGGCTTCCGGCGGCGATCTGGTGATTATTTTCTTAGGATTGGAAATCCTGTCCATAGCAACCTATGTTATGGCCGGCTTCCGGCGCACCGATGTTCGTTCCAACGAGTCGTCGATGAAATACTTTGTCCTCGGCTCGTTTTCTTCGGCCTTCTTGCTTTATGGGATCGCGCTCGTCTATGGCGCTACTGCAACGACCGCCGGCTTGCCCGGAACGACCAACATTAACGAGATTTCTCACCGGTTGGTTGATGCACAGTATCCCCTACTTCTTTTCGCCGGTGCGGCCATGATGCTGGTGGGTTTCAGTTTCAAGATCGCTACCGCTCCATTTCATGTCTGGACTCCGGACGTTTATGAGGGTGCCCCGACTGCGGTCACAGCTTTCATGGCGGCAGGGCCTAAGGCGGCCGGCTTTGCTTCTTTCCTGCGTGTCTTTCTTTTCGGCTTTCCGTTCGCAGTTCTGGCAGGAAACGCGTTGGCCAATACGCTACAGGAAGCCTGGGTCATGGCCCTCTTTGCGATTGCCATTGTCACCATGACGCTGGGCAACGTCGTGGCCATGGTTCAAAACAACGTAAAGCGTCTGCTCGCCTATTCCTCAATCGCCCATGCCGGATATGCCCTGGTAGGCTTCGTTGCCGCCGGAGCCGCGCGCGACCCCGACCAACGCCACGTCGCAATTACGGCTGTAACGTTCTACTTGTTGACGTATGCCATAATGAACATCGGGGCGTTTGCGGTCGTGCAACTAGTAGCGCGGGCCGGCGACCGTCGCACCGAGGTAGATGACTATAATGGCATAGGTTTTCGTTCGCCCGTGCTGGCTCTTTCTTTGACGCTGTTCTTGCTGAGTTTGCTCGGCATGCCTGTTACCGCAGGATTCATTGGCAAGGTGCTTGTTTTTCGTGCCGCCCTGGACCAGGGTTATTACGGCCTGGTAGTTATTGGGGTAATCAATACAGCCGCTTCGGCTTACTATTATTTGCGACTGATCATCGTTATGTTTTTTCGCGAACGCCTCACCGAATGGGTTTCACCACGAATTCCTGCAAGCATGGCGCTTACACTGGTGATTACCGCTCTTGGTGTCTTGTACCTCGGACTCTTCCCAGGCCGCGTAATCGATGCCTTGCAAAGAAAACCAAATGTTACTGTGTCGCGAAGATAGGCTCCACTAGACGTGACTGCAGACGAATATGTTGCCCAGGTCAAAGTTGATTTGGGCGAAGCCTGGCTGGGCCAAATCTATGGCCGCATATTAAAAATGCGGACCCGCGCCTTTCATTTCCCCAGCGCAAAGCCTAGCTCGAAAGTTGAGATTCACCACACCCTTCTGGGCGTCGAACTGAAGGTCGGGAATCGACGACTGCTGTGCCCTGATCTGGCCACCGCTCGTTATCTAGCTGTCTTTGCCCGCCTGGGCGTGACGGATGTTGCCGTGCCTTACGACATTACACGAGTGTCGCAATTGGCAGACGAGTTGGAATCCTCATGGCACAGAATGCTGCTCTTAGGAGATGACTACGCAGCGGACGCCAGCCAGAAATTTAGGACTCGAACTCGTGGCCTGCTAATTGCTAAACTGAGAGCGGAGATTTTGGCGGCTGGGCCCGGAACTGTGAGGCCGCAATTCAAACAAAGCACAAAGCAGAGGGCATAGTTCACCTGGATGCTGCGGTCGATTGGACGTTTAAAATAACTAAATGAATCAGGAAATCAACCAATTCAGCGAACAACAGGCGGCCGACAGCGGGGAGGCGCTGCCATTCCCCTTCAACCAGAAGCCATTCTGCCGCTACGAATCTATTGAAAAGCGAATTGAAACCGCGCGGGTTCTTGTAGTCGATAGCCTGCTCCGGGACACCGGCGACCTCTCCCTGGTAGCCAGGGACGAAATGGGGCAGTCGGCCTCCGCGGAGATCAGGCGCGAACGGCAAATTGCAACCATGGCGGTGGAAAATATCCTCAATAATGTCGAGCGTCTCGTAAAAGATCCCATCGCTCGTGTGACACATATTTCCGAACTTTCTCAATCCACTCTGGAGTTTGAGCCGGATGCGATTGTGGTTAGCGGCACCTTGCGTGACTTTGATTACTACAGATCCGAGATCCTTGACGACTTCGGTAATTTTATCCGGGCCGCGAAAACACCGGTGCTCGCAATCTGTGGCGGACATCAGCTGGTGGGACTCTCATTTGGGGCACGCGTAATCACGCTCGATCGTCTCCAGCAACACGAACAGCGGCAAAACCGCCCAGTGGAATATCAATACCGGTTTGTACGCATTACTGAACCGGCTGATCCCATCTTTGCCGGGGTCGGCGATCCAGAGTCGCGCATCTGGCAAGACTATACACAAGAAGCGCGTATTCTCAGGGTCTGGCAGAATCACGGCCTACAGCTTGATCGCGTTCCCGAAGGCTTCGTTCTGCTGGCAACTTCCTATCTCTGTCGCAACCAGATGATGGTAAAGCGCACCGGCGGCCAACTGATTTACACGGTCCAGTTTCACCTGGAAAAATCTTTCGAAGACTGGAACAAGAGCCGCACCCGCTGGGAGCATCCTAATGAGTCGCGCGACGGAAGAATCCTTTTTGAAAACTTCCTGCAACTTGCTCTGGCACAACCGCGCTAATCCAAGGGCTAATGCTTCCGGATGGTCTAACTGACGAAAGTCTCGTCCGCGGAGCCAACCTGCTCGCCGCGCGCGACATTCATCTGGCCCGCATTCTTCGAGTTCACGGTCCACCACCTATGTGGGCCCGACCTCCGGGTTTTGCAACTCTGGTCCGGATAATACTTGAACAACAAGTCTCTCTCGCCTCGGCAGCGGCGGTCTTTCAACGGCTGAAACAGAACATAGTTCCGTTCAAGCCGCAGCGTTTTCTGGAACTTGGTGAAACGGGACTGCGGAGCTTGGGGCTGACGCCCCAAAAGACATCCTATTGCCTGCAACTTTCGGAATTGATCATTGAAAGGCGCATCAATCTGTCTCGCGTCGGGCGAATGCCTGATCAGGAGGCGAAAGAGGTGCTGTTGCAGATCAAAGGTATTGGTCACTGGAGTGCGGACATCTATTTATTGATGGCGCTCAGAAGACCTGACGTATGGCCAGCAAACGATCTCGCCCTGGCGACCGCAATCGGGGATTTGAAGCAACTGAAGGAACGGCCAACGCCTGTCAAGGTTTTCGAGATCGCCGATTCGTGGCGACCATTCCGCGCCGTGGCTGCACGAATGCTGTGGCAGTATTATCTGGCAGACCGCAAAAGAAAATAGCAACTAAACGCACGCCTATTTAGAGATGGTGGAGGTAGAGGTTTTTGGCGCTGCAAGCTCAATTTGAGTTGTTTCAGGAACATTCTCTATCGTCTTTTCAATCAAGTGATCTACCACGGCATTCAAGTCGTTGGTTTCCCGGTAGATTTCCAACTGCCGATCAGCAGACGTCCCTCGCTGGAGAATTGTGTGAATATGTTCTACTTCTTTCCGGGAGCCAAGATCATCCAATACGTCATCAACAAATTCGAGTAGTTCCAGAATGAGGTCGCGAACCGGCACCTCCTTCTGTTTACCAAAATCGATCAACTTGCCTTCGAGTCCATATCGCACCGCCCGCCATTTGTTTTCCTGAATCAGCAGCCGACGGTAGAGACGAAAGCCCAGGTTTTTTTCAATCAATTTATTGAGTTTGGCCACTATCGCCTGAAAGAGGGCCGCAATCGCAATTGTGTCGTCGATACTCGTTGGGATGTCACAAATCCGGAACTCGAGAGTCGGGAAAAACGGGTGTGGACGAACGTCCCACCAGATCTTCTTACCGTTGTCTATGCAGCCAGTCTTGATAAGCAATTCCACATAACGCTGAAACCCTCCATAGGAATCGAAGTGATCTGGAATATCGGTGCGGGGAAACTGTTTGAAAATCTCACTTCGGTAAGACTTCAGACCAGTGTTGTGTCCCATCCAGAATGGTGAAGAGGTCGAAAGCGCCAAGACGTGCGGCAAAAAATAGCGGGCTGCGTTCATGAGGTGAATCGCTCGCTCCCGATCCTGTATGCCGACGTGCACATGTAAACCGAAAATGAGCAGCGAGCGAGCGACGGTTTGCAGCTCCTGGACCAGCAGTTCATAACGCTCGTCTTCAAAAATCTTCTGATCCTGCCAACGGGAGATAGGGTGCGTGGACGCCGCCGCTATCGCTAATCCATTTTTGTGGGCCAGGCTTGAGATGATGCTGCGCAAGCGTGTAATGTCTGCCCGCGCCTCCGCGATGTTGCGGCAGACGCCAGTGCCGACTTCGACCATTGATTGAATCATCTCAGGCTTGATTTGCTCACCGAGAAGCATCTTTCCTTCCTCGAGGATCTCCACTACATGCGAGCGCAACTCGCGCGTGCGGGGATCTACGATTTGAAACTCCTCTTCAATTCCCAGTGTGAACTGCTCAAACATGAGTGGCTCCTAACTCCGAATAGTGCGCCTTGACGGCCTCGCTTTCAAGGCCTGCTGAATCATGCGCCAATCTGGCTTGAGCTTGCCCAGATATTCATGACGAAAGTGTTTGACTGCACTACCCATGGAATGGACTGGACTGTAGAGATCGAAATGAACATACCATCGTCGCGGAGTACCTTCCTGGAAGAGAAAATGAAGGACGCCTTCGCTGCGACCCCTTTCGTAAAACCCGCCGCTGGTATTCTTATGATTGGCAAACAGCCGCGTGAAATCGCGGCGGCGCGAAAGCGTGGATTCAATTACAGGCCACGCTTCAAAATCAATTCCGACCCCACCTTCCCCGTATACGTTCTGGACCTTTCGCACAACACTCCAAATCGACTTCTCACGCATCCGGCGCAGGATTAGGAGTAAGGCAAACTGTTTGTCCATGCTGAGCGAGTCAAATGCTCCTTCGTCGTCGGCTGCACCCCACAGACCAGCGAGTTTTCCCGACAGCGCCTCGCGCGTCTCCAGCGAGAGATTGCGCCACGTGCGCTGCGGAATAGCGCGCTCATCCATTTCCTATTTCAGCTTCGATCAGTTTCCGGTCTTCATCCGATAATCCCTGGAAACGCAGGCCAACACCGCGACCGGCATTGGCATAGACCACCTCGGCCTTTGCTACCAACTGCTTTCCTGGACCGAGGGGAATTCTGATCAAGAGCACCGATCCTTCAAGCAGCGTGGCCCGGGTATTCATATAGAGGCCTCCGGGGCTGATGTCTTTGGTACTGGCCACACCGGTGGCATCAGTGCCGTCGAAGTGTACGTCGACAATCAGGCGCGAGCGGTCGTGGTGCCGTCGTTCTTCGTGATCTACCTCCGCCTCCAAGTCATCATTGGCCATATCTCGTCTCCTTCGACCTTCGCCAGACTATCTCTTTTCACTAAGGATGTACGTTGGCACCATTCCCCCTCCCGAAGTCACGTTTGCCAGCTCCGTGGACGAAAGTCGTGTGAACGCCGATCCGACCCTACCATTGAAAAGCAATGGATCGAGATCCACGAGCTGTTCAGCAAATTCGATGGTGCCATCCTCCTTTAATGCTGGAAAGGCTTCCCGGGCAGTGGGAACGCGTTCCTGGACAAGATAGTCACCATCTGCCAACGCCATTTGCAACGCCGCAGCCCAGTCACTCTCGCCAGTCTTCCATCCAATCGAGATACCGCGTCCGCCATAATCATCGTTCGGCTTCAGCACCAACCGTTCCCGGTTCACGACGATAAAATCAAGCAGATCTATCGTGTCTCCTTCGAAGTCACTCTTTTCGGTTCGCACAATACGAGTCCAGGGAACGTGCGCTCTGATAGCCTCCTGCTCTTCAGGCGTGAAGAGGTGAGACCGGCGCTGATCCGTTAATACGGCAAACAAAGCCTTCTTATGAATCAACTTTGAGCGAAAACTGTTCACCATGCAGACGGCATGAGCGCGGAAGGCCTGAAGCAATGCCGGATAATCGTGCATGATTGGCAAATACTCATTCATTAAAAGCCGCTTGTAGACAATGTCAATCACAAACTCTTCCGCGCGCAGATGATTGCCGGTAAATTCGAGCTCCTCGGGGGCACAGATGCGACAGGGAAAGCCACGCGCTTCAAAGAACTCCCTAAACAGCTCAAATTCTTTCTGCGTGGGCAATCCCTTTAGATCAACAATTGCGATTTGAGGAGGATGTTCCGGCTTAAGGTGGCGAAATTCTCCGTAGCAATCAAGCAGCAGCTTCAGCAAAAGCTGACGGCCGTAAAGTGGCCTGAGTGAGTAACCCCGGGCAAATTGTTTCATAACCGGCAGCGCGGAAAAGATGTCATAGGCTGCATCCGCATAAGCAATGCCCGCTGGACTCTCTGCGTTAAGTTCCACAAAACTGTAAGCGGTTGGTGTCAAAAAAGAGTCGAGACGGGAAGTAGGTGAAACCGATCGGTATCCGGGTTCAATGGCGATCAACTCACGCTCGATGTCGGTTAGTCCGAGGTCATCCAAGATAGAACCGTCCTCCAGTGCAGCATCCTTTACTCTCTGGATTGCCGACCAAACGGTCCCACAGATTCTAGTGATCCGGCTGAAATCGCTTTCAGTAACAAAATGAGGCCGCAGGTATGGGGATAAGCGACGCCCGCCAAAGATTAGCTTTGCCTTTTCCAGCCCCGCATCAAGCATTGCCCTGGACGCCTCCGCCAGTGCTTGATCGGCGAGTAATTCGTGGTAACGTCCAACGGCTTTACTCAGCATGCAGCGACACCCGAGTTTAAGAAAGAGATCGGTCTCAATTTGTATTCTACCACTGAAGGTCGGTGGAAGTTTCAGATACAGCCCTGGGAGCGCGGGCATCCTTGCCTGCTCAAGCAAGGCGGCAAGGATGCCTGCGCTCCCAGAGCAAGTTGTGCAAAGAGCGAAAAGGCGCGGCAGTTTGTGAACTGCGCGCCTTTTCTGTTGTGGTTACTGTCCTCACCCCAGCAACCACTGGATGGAAGGATTCACCAACCATCTAATTGGCGCAGACTATAACTCGTGTTTCGAAGATTGGCAAACCGAAAAGCCGCTTCGACCCGGAAGAAAAACCCAAATGATCGATGAGCCGCGAGTTTCAAAACTGCGACACCATCGAAACTACTCAAAAGTGACGCCGGGGACGAACTTCTGGAAACAGTTCGGCTATTGAGCGATCTTTAAAGTGAGGGAAAGTTTCTGCCTGTTTCTCACGACGGCAAACGAGTAACTCGCTCCGGGAGTGGCACTGAAACTGACCGGATCCGACGTGGACAGGACTTGCCGGCCATCGATCGCTTCAATCAAGTCACCGGGACGGAGACCGGCTTTTGAGGCCGGTGTTGAAGGTTGCACAAAAACGACTAACAAGCCACCCGCCGCGCCGAAGCGAACTGCTGCGTTCCGCTTTAAGGCGATGGTTTCCAAACCACTTGCCATCAGCGCGCCAGCCAGCGAGTGCGGTGATGATTCTGTAGTGGACCAAGCTGCTCTCGGTGTCGGCGTTGGTCGTGGAGCTTTGCGCAAACGCGCTGCCAGAGCTTCCGGATTGCGGAACACGAAAAACGGATCCGGCGATTCCGTGAGTTGCACTTCGATGGCTTCCGGGGTTGACTTTCCGGGTCTGGCAATGGTGAAACGAACAAGTTCGCCCGGTCCCGTGTCTTCCAGCAACCATGAGAACTCATCCGCATTGCGGATTTCTTCGTTGTTTACACGGAGAATCACATCCCCTGGCTGCAGTGCTGCTCCTGACGCCGGACTTCCGGGTGCGACAGAGGTCAAAAGTATTCCGCGCTGATGTTCAAGGAGTGATAACGCCCGTTCTTGTTTCCAGCCATTAAGTAGAATTTGCTGTAGGGGCACAGCCCCGATAGCTTCGCCCCGAATACCCAGCCAGGGCCGGGGTACGCTGGCTTGACGGTCGAGCACGCGCCTTGCCGCGCCTCGGATAAGAGCGGCCGGAAGAATAGTGGCTTCCTGCCCTTGTACGGCATCAACTATTCCCAACGTCTCACCTAGATCATTCAACGCAATACCGCCTATGATGGAGGGCGAGATCTTCCCAGATCTTACTTTTACACGTGCGATCCCGCCCGAAGGAGCGCGGGAGATGTTGGAAATTTTGCCCTCGGTCTCACCCATGCGGGCAAAGATAACTCCGCTTGTATTCTCGCTTCCGGCCGCGGGTTCTGGGCCAAACAAACGCACTCGCTGTCCTACGCCAATTTTCCCTTCCTGCGCATCGACTCGCATTTGAGCGAAACTCTTTCCAGTGAGCTTAAGGACGGAGAGCCCAGTGACTCCGTCAATTCCGATATATCGAGCGACCAGACGCTTACCGTCAGCGCCAATAACGGTGAGATTGGCAGGTTGTACCATGCCGGCAAAAGCCGGTATTGACGGCGCGTCCGCCGGAGGGGCCGGTGAGTGAGGGACCGGGGACGGGCTGGCATCGCCGGCAACCATTCCCGCCGGCGCGAGAGAGGGAGGGAGCCCAAATTCAGCTTCGGCTTCCGGCAACCAAGCCGCAATCGTCTGGCCATCATCTAGTGCCAACCCGGCAATCACATTAGTGTGAACCTGACCAGTAAGATTGAAGGCATCGTCCAATCTCGCTACAGCGCGAACGTCTCCAGATCGCAGCAATAGCCGAAACATTTTTAGCCCGTTCAAGCGATGTAATATTGTCACTACCTGCGGCCGCGAACGCATTGCAGGGGATTTCGCTTGACGTGATTCTGGAGTTTGAGGCTGCGACGTCCCTTCTAATGGTTGCACAGCTTGAGTCTGGGCAAACCCCTCCACTGAGGCTAACAAGATGATGGCCATCAACAACCACAGACAAGCCAATTTCTGGACAACTCTCATAAGCATTTCCCTAACCCAGGCTCTTACCAATCGCCCCTGGCCGAGTTTTGAGCGGTTGATGAACCACTCCCCGCCAGCACTCGCTGCGAACCAAAGCTAACGGCGGGAACCGAGATCGTGCGCGGCACTCCATTAACGTCAGTCAGCGACAGTTTGAGTGCCTGGTAGGAGGCTTCGATAGGAAACACCGACGCTTTGTTGGCCACGGGTTGTTCACTCGTGAGCAATGGAGCTGGAACGCTACTGAAATCTCTGCTCACCGTGCGTCCAACGTCCTTCATCGAGGCGACATCGCTTCCTCGCGATTTGCTGGTTGACCTTCCCCGCCTTGATTCCGGTGCCGCTCGGACGACGGCAGCATTGTTGTTCACCTCCACCTGCTGATTAGTGGGCTGAGGTTCGACTTCACGCAGCGGTTCGGAGCTCACCTTCCCACTCGCAATTTCTTGTTCTACCGGTGTTTCATTACTTGGCCGCTCGTAAACACCCCACAAGAATGCGGCGCCGGCCAGCAAGAGCATCATAGCTATAGCAGCAGAAGGAAAGTTGAAACCAAATAAGTTGGGTTTAAAGCCACGCCGCTCAGACTGTTTAAGAGCTGCCAGGCGCGACCGCAGGCGGAAGTCGAAATCCTCAGGTGCCACAACAGGAGGAAGGGTCCCGAGCAATTCGGACATTTTTAATCGCTCGTCGAAAAAGCTCTGGCAAGCAGAGCACGAGCGCAGGTGTTTCAGACTGAGGTCACTCAAGACCTGCTCCGGAGCCGCCTCCTCAATCTCTCGACAAACACGACGGCAAATTGTTGACTTCATAATACCGGTCCAATCGATCTCATAAATAAGCTTTCATCTTTTCTCGCAAAAAACCGCGCGCGCGGCTGATGCGTGACTTCACAGTTCCCTCACTCGTCTGCAAGATCCCGGCAATCTCCTCGTAGCTCCGACCATCTACGTCACGCAGGATCAATGGTGCTCGATATTTCTCGGGCAACGTGCTGATCGCACGCTGCACTGCGAACCGTCGTTCGGCGACCACGAGCTCCGAATCGGGCAGCGGCCGGTCATCGGGTGGATTGAACTCGCGCGGTTCTGCGCCGTCTTTTGACTGAAAGAAGCCCGTTAGCGAAACGAGACGGCGGCGCTTTCGCTTCCGCAGTTCACTGATAGCGAGGTTGGTCGCAATCCGGTAAATATAGGTCGAAAACGCATAGCTGGTTTGATAGCGATCGGCAGCACGATAGACGCGCACGAAAGTTTCCTGAGCCAGATCAACCGCACCATCATAGTCGTTTGTCATGCGATAAATGTAACTCGTTATCTGGTTGCGATAACGCGCAACCAATTCGGCAAACGCGTCTTCGTCACCCGTCTTAGTGGCTTCCAGCAGCGCGTGGTCTGAAGTGTTATCAGTTGCCACCTGCCGCAGGGTAGTCGGGAAGCTCAGCTCATCTATTGAACTAACTGTATCCATCAGGGCAGGTAGGCTTACGCGCGACCTAACGCGCCTCATTCCTCGGGACTCTGGCTAACCAGGAGCGGTTTTCCGAGAAGCAATTATACGCGAGTGACCACCGCCCCGCAGTTTGTACACGCTCAACCTGCTGTGAGGTTCCGCAAAGAGGGTCTAAACGGCGGAAAACGGCATGAAAGGCGACGGCCTAAGGGGACTAAGCGGCAGGATAGAGATGTTTTAAATTGACCTGCGCAGCCTCTGGATTCTGGAAGAGAGCGTCATCGAGCTTTATGCCGAAGGTTACTGTCAAAATGCGCATTTCCTGGGTTTGTCTTCCGTCTTCGAGCAGCACGCTGCGATAGGGTACGAGTGTGCTCTGGGCATAACGATAATCGAAGAACTTCCTCGTGTATTTGACGGCCGCAGTCTCAGGAGCCGGCGATTCCTCGTACTCAAGCCAGAGCACGTGAAGGCTCTTGGCGCTAATGTAATAGCGCGTCTTCTTCTTCTCCTTGTCCTCCAGATCGAGAACATAAAGATCCAAGCCCTTCTGCTTTTCTTTGCCCACGAGGGTGATAGTGGAACCATTCTCCTTATAACGCAGCAACGTATCGATGCTGTGGCGTTGTTGGGAGAGAAAGGTGTTTGCCGTGTCTTGCCGAGGCGTAAAAGTGGCTCCATTGATCAAGCCCCAAAGACGGCCGCCACCATATATCAACGAGTACTCCAGTGTTGGCAGCTTCTGATCCAGGCGGACCTTGTCCTTTTCGGAATTTTCGCCCCGGATGAAGCGGCGCTCATAAGTCGCTTCTTCGGTCTTGCCGTCACTCGTAAAGCGAGTGATTCTGCCCCTTTCGACGCCGTTACGGCGTATCTGTTCCAACACCGGCCGCGAACCGTAGACGAAGATTGTGGATTCGGCAATCTGATCCGCGGTAAAGGTCTTTTCCTGGTCAGCCGTTACGCTACTGAAGCGGGCAGTAGCTGTAATTACTGTGACAAGAACCGCTAGGGCTGTAACAGATCGAAGCAAGAATATTATTCTCCTTTAGAGGTATAACTGTTCCCGGGGAGAGAAAGCCATCTGAGGGCCAAAAGTTTAACACACCGTTCCCACAAAACGGCCTTTGTGATCATAATCATTGATGCCGGACGTGGCATGAGCGGATGTCCGCGCCACACCCGGTAACCCTGGGATTTAGACTGCCTTGCCGGTTTATGGCGCGGCACTTCGGCAGAAAACGGCTGTTTGGGAGTGGCTACAACAAATCACCCCCGCGAGTTTGACAATCCGTGCCGCCACGCGTATTTTGCTTGTTTTTCAACCAACACACTTTGACTATTCCTCGGGTTGCTGTGGGTGACACTCTTCCGCCGCACGCGGATTTCTTCTTCGAAAGGATAACGGTTTATGAAGCGAGTTGGTATTCTGGTTGGACGCGAGAAAACATTTCCGGAGACCCTAATCAATAGCATTAATGAGCGCGGAAAAGGAAAGGTAGTCGCGGAGTTCCTCAAACTTGGAGGAGTACGACACGATGCACCGTCTCCATACGATCTGGTCATCGACCGTATTTCTCACGAAGTTCCCTTCTATCGCGCCACGCTTAAGCGTCTGGCTCTGGAAGGTACAATCATCATCAACAATCCCTTCTGGTGGTCCGCGGACGATAAATTTTTTAACTATTCATTGGCCAAAAAACTTGGCGTAGCCGTACCCAAGACGGTCCTATTACCGCAAAAAGACTATATCTCCGGAATCGTGAGCGAAAGCCTTAGAAATCTGGAATTTCCGCTCGACTGGCAGGGAATTGTGGATTACGTCGGACTGCCGGCGATCCTTAAACCATTTGATGGCGGCGGCTGGAAAAATGTTTCACGAGTTAACACGCTCGCGGAGCTCTGGTCAGACTATGACCAGACCGGAACGCTCTGCATGACACTTCAGGAATTCATTGATTTCGATCAATTTGTTAGGTGCTATTGCGTGGGCCAGGAAGAGGTGATGATCATGGCTTACGATCCGCGTAAGCCGTACCTCTCGGGTGAACAGTACCTTCATGACCCGGCCTATCTTGCCCCCGCGCTTGCCGAACGCGTTCGGAAAGACGTCCGTATTCTATGTACAGCGCTGGGATACGACATTAACACCGTCGAGTTTGCGATCCGAGATGACGTGCCTTACGCCATCGACTTCATGAACCCTGCACCCGACGCAGAATTGGCTTCCGTCGGCCTGTACTTTCACGATTGGATCACCCAATCAGTGACTGACCTGGTTTTCAAACGTCTATCCGAGCGGCAGAGGGCAGTACGGTATCGTTGGGATGCTATGCTCAATCCCGAGCCTGTGCGCACAACAGCAGTGGCATCTCCCCGGGAGCAGCAGGAAAGAACCATTGTGCCTAAATCTGTAGGATCGCGTCAGCGGGAGAAAGCTAAAGCGGCAACTGCGGGGGGAACACCTGAGAACTCTCCTGTTCAGACACCTTCGAGAAGCGCTCGCAGGGTAAAGACTGAAAGTTCCAGCAAGCTGGCATCAAAAAGAGGCAGCAAGACACTGACTGGACCAAAGAGCAATCTGTAGGAAACGTTTGGTCCTTCGCAGACTAGGGAAAGCAGGTAGGGCGATTCATTCCCCTACCTGTTTTGCCATTATTGGGTCTGTCGAGGAGGCCGGCGGTCGGAAAGATATCTAGTAAGAAAGAGGCTCGTTATCCAGGCAAATAGCGAAGAGGATGCTAGTGACCAGCCGACCCCGGCTATCCTGGAATCAATTGATGGGCCGACCAGCGCTACTAGAATGCTGGCGTTAGTGACTCGGGCGGCAAGCTGGCGCACGCGCACTGAAACTTGAAGCCAGTTGATGCGGCGCAGTTCGGCTGCCAGATAATCGTCGTCATCATTCAGGCGCGCATAGTAATCTGCCTCGCGTCGCGTGTATCGCAGCAAGGCCTTTTCTCCGGCAACCTGGGCTGCATCGCGATACTGGTGGATTACGTGAGCAAGCTTACCGTTGCGCAAAGCAACATCAGCGAGGCCGACACGCGCCCTGAAATTCCGCGGCGCCAGATCAATCACGCGCTGGAAAATCTGCTGAGCACGCGCCGGTTCTCCACACTCCAGGAGACTCTCCCCTATCAACGAGAGGAGTTTTGCATCGGTTTTTCCCCGAACTGCTGAAAGACGCAAGGCAGCTCGGGCCCTCGACAGCAGGCGCGCATCGCCAAGCGCACTCGCCTGGGACCGCAACAACCTGGCAAAATCGTATATCAGCCACGCGTCTCGAGGAATAACATTCAACGCCCGCCGAAAGGCTTCCCGGGCCTCTCGTAAGCGTCCTGCAATTCGCAATCTGTTTCCCAACAATCGAAACTGAGCTGCTCGATCCAACTCCAGCGCAGAGGCCGCAACGCCATCTCGCTCTGCTGCTGCTCGTCTGGTCCGGACCATCTTCAAATCCGGATTCGCATTATCCAAAACCTCAGAAGACGCCAGGTGCATATTTTGCACTTCGATCGTAAGCGCGCGCGGCTCGCATAAGTAATCGCGCAACTCCCGCGTTCGAAGATCTATTTTGTCCTCATGTATTACTGGAAATAGTTGGCGAACCATTTCGCGGTAGCTGCGTCCGCCAGAGGCAAACGCGAAGATCGTATTCCGACCCAAGACTTGCGTGCGGTATCGATATCGCACTCTGCCACCACGGCGCAAAGTACGAACGGCGTTGGTATCCACCTTTTCGAAATCGGAAATATTAAGTTGCTGTGACCTGCCGGAGATCAACTGCAACACAAAGGGCATCGGACCGTGTCGCGTTAAGAACTCGCCGTCGAACGCAATCCGATCCGCGAGCGCCAGGACCGGGATCAACAGCCATGCGACCGCCAGTGAGACCAGCGCCCAGAGATCCCGTTCGGAACGCAACAACAAGGCCGCAACAAAAGTGAGCACGCTGGCTGCAGCCAGATACGCTCCCGGCGATACGCGAATGCTGGCCAGCTGTGGACTGCGCGAGCGGTGCACCCGTGCTTTTGCAGCTTCGGCCAAGCCTTCCAGCGCCGCAATCTGTTTACTATCGTTCATGTATCAGTGCTTCAACCGTCTGTGTTGCGCATTCCACAGGCACTTCAAGGGAAAAAGTGCCTCGCTGACTGCCGGGCTCAGTGTAGCGTAAGTCAGCAAATTGCACGAGCGTTTGCGCCGTGCAATTGGGATCGACTACCTGAGCGACTGGGAACCTTGCAAAGCCGAGAAAAATTTGTGTCCGCCGGTCGTGTCTGGCCTCCTTGATCCATGCGCTGGAAGCGTCCAGCCTTTCATAACGTACCGGTTGGAAAGAACCTTGTTTCAATCCCAACAAAAAAAGATCGAAACGATAAATCGCTGCTTCGGTTTCAAAGACCGTGCGCCATTGAAAGGGGTTGGCGAGTGTGGGCATCGCCGCAACCTCTCGCACAGTC